>WNFV01003319.1_pt1 | contig 28871 bp, 24 predicted proteins | sample 5400101 | NCBI WGS metagenome assembly WNFV01 (sample SAMN13153361, study PRJNA577476) | soil metagenome | isolation source: 115 cm soil or saprolite under grassland replicate 1 | place: USA:California | collected 2016-06-15
TCGTGGCGGCGCAGATGGCAGCTGGCACGGACACGCCGTCTGAGGCGCAGATCGCGCAGGTAGCGGAGCAGTTGATCGAGGCAGCGGTCACACCCTTCCACAACCCCGTCCTGCGCAACACGCTGATCGCCATCCAGCAGCGCAACGAGCAGACGCTCGACCAAGTGAGCGTGGATCGCGTGCTGGAGACCGGCTTTAGCGCCGACGCGACCGCGAAGGCGCGCACGACAGTCGAGTCGTTTCGGCAGTTCCTGCTGGACCACCGCGACGAGATCACGGCGCTCCAGATCCTGCTGAACCAGCCGCAGGCCCGGCAGCGGCTGACGTTCGGGCAGCTCAAGGAGCTGGCGCAGCAGATCGCGCAGCCGCCGCTGCGCCTGACGACCAAGGCGCTCTGGCGAGCCTACGCGCAGCTGGAGCAGGGCCAGGTGCGCGGGGCCGGAGCGAAGCGCGTGCTGGCCGACCTGGTGGCGCTGGTGCGGCACGCGGTGCAGCCGGCCGGCGAGTTGGCGCCGTACCCCGAGCAGGTGCAGGCGCGCTACCGGCAGTGGCTGACCTAGCAGGAAGCAAACGAACGTACATTCACATCCGAGCAGCACTGGTGGCTGGATCACATCGCCGCGCACATCGGCGTGAACCTGGGCGTCGCGCCCGACGACTTTGAGTACGGCGACTTCTTCAACCGGGGCGGCCCGGTCGCCGCAGTGCGCGCGTTCGGACAGGCGTGGCCGGCGGTGCTAGACGAGTTGAACACGGAGCTGGCGGCATAGGTTCATGCTACAATATCGGCCATCACGCGTGAAAGGAAGCGGCGCTATGGTCGATCACGAGCTTATCGAACGGGTGACACGGCTCCCAGTGTCTCAGCGGCTGGAGCTGATCGAGCTGCTCACCCACTCGCTGCGCGAGGAGCTGGCGCCACAGCCGGCGATCGCGACGGCAGATGCGGTGGACACGGTTAACCGGCTGTTCGGCATCCTTCGAACGGATAGTCCACCCCCAACCGACGAGGAGATCAAGGAAGAGTACACGCATTATTTGATCCAGAAGTACTCATGATGCGCATCCTGCTCGATACCGATGTCGTCCTCGACTTTCTGCTCGCGCGCCAGCCGTTCGAGCAGGAGGCACGCGCGATCTGGATTGCATGCGCTCAGGGTCGTGTCGCGGGCTACATCTCACCGATCACGCCGGTCAATGTGTTCTATATCGCGCGGAAGAGCAAAGGCGCGGCTGGCGCCCGGCAGCTTGTCGCCGATATGCTCCGCATCCTGAAGGTCTGCCTCCTCGACCAGGCCGTGATCCAGGTGGCTCATGCGCTGCCGATGGCTGACTTCGAGGACGCTGTGCAGGCCGCCGCAGCTGCGGCGGCTGGTCTCGACGCACTAGTTACGCGTAATACCAGAGACTACAGCGCCGCGCCGCTGACGATCCTCACGCCCGCTGAGGCGCTTGCGCGCCTGGCATCCGCCGGACAGCTGCCACCGTCACTGTAAAGTCCGCTCGCACCTATAGCATGCCCGCAAATCCGAGCGCTCGCCCCGCAACCGGTGCTATAATGGGTGACGCCCCGTAGCAGGGGCACGACGAGAGGACCACGCAAGAGGAATACGTCGATGTTCGATGATAAGCCGCATCATGAATGTGGCGTCTTCGCTATCTACGCGCCGGACGAAGACGTCGCGCGGCTGACTTTCTTCGGTCTGTATGCGCTGCAGCATCGCGGCCAGGAGAGCGCAGGTATCGCTGTTGCGAATGGCCGGCGGATCAATATCTATAAGGAGATGGGGCTGGTCGCGCAGGTGTTCGATGAGGAGAATCTGCGTCCGCTCCAGGGCCACCTGGCGATTGGCCACACCCGCTATTCGACCACCGGCTCCTCGAAGCTGCAAAATGCCCAGCCGTTTATGCTCGAAAGCGCGCTTGGGCCGCTGGCGGTGGGCCACAACGGCAACCTGACCAACGCGTACGATCTGCGCCAGGAGCTGCTGCATCGCGGCGTTGGCCTCACATCCACCAGCGACAGCGAGGTGATCACCCAGATGCTGGCCGGCGGCGAGGGCCGCAGCTGGGAGGAGAAGCTGCGTGTGTTCATGGTGCGCGCACAGGGGGCCTACTGCCTGACGGTGCTGACGCGCGATACGGTCTTCGCCGTGCGGGACCCATGGGGGCTGCACCCGCTCTGCATTGGGCGGGTCGGCGAGCACGGCTGGGTGGTGGCCTCGGAGAGCTGCGCGCTGGCGACGATCGGCGCCCAGTTCATCCGCGAGGTCGAGCCGGGCGAGATCGTGGCGATCGGCGAGGATGGCCCGCACACAGTGGCGCGCATGCCGGCGCCCACGCGGGCGATGTGCCTGTTCGAATATATCTACTTCGCGCGCCCCGACAGCCTGGTCGAAGGCCAGACATTGCACGCCGCGCGGGTGGCGCAGGGGCGCGAGCTGGCGCGCGAGTCGCCCGCCGACGCCGATGTGGTCATCCCTGTGCCCGACAGCGCCGTGCCGGCCGCGATTGGCTACGCCCAGCAGTCGGGGATTCCCTACACCGAGGGCCTGATCAAGAACCGCTACATCGGCCGCACCTTCATCCAGCCCGACGACCGGCTGCGCAAGGTGGGCATTCAGCTCAAGTTCAACCCGCTGATCGATAACCTGGCCGGCAAGCGCGTGGTGCTGATCGACGACAGCATTGTGCGCGGCAACACCTCCGGCCCGATCGTGCGGCTGCTGCGCGATGCCGGCGCGCTCGAAGTGCATATGCGCGTCTCCTCGCCACCGATTCGTCACCCCTGCTTCCTGGGCGTCGATATGGCCACCTACCCCGAGCTGATCGCGCATCGCATGAGCGTGCCCGAGATCCAGGATTTTCTGGGCGTCGACAGCCTGGCCTACCTCAGCCTCGACGGCCTGATCCGCGCGACCGGCCACGCCGACGCCGGGTTCTGCACCGGCTGCTTCGTGGGCAAGTACCCGGTCGATATTCAGCTGGTCGAGAAAGAGACGTTCGAGCGCTGAGCGAGTGACAAGATGACAAGATGACAGGTAGCATCTTATCATCTTGTCATCTTGTCACTATTGTAGGGGCAGTGGCTGTCGAAGCGGGGCTGCTCGACCCAGCGGCGCTGGCGGCGGCCGACCCGGCGGCGCTGGCGGCGCTGCTGCGCCCGTGCGCGTTCCACACCCAGAAGGCCCCCGGCCTCCAGGCGATCTGCCACTACCTGGTGGAGCGCTATGCCGGCGACATGGCCGCGCTGCTGGCCCAGGCGCGCGCGCCACTGCGGGCCGAGCTGCTGGCGCTGCCACGGATCGGCCGCGAGACGGCCGACGCGATCATGCTGTTCGCCGGCGGCCACCCGGTCTTCATCGTCGATGCCTACGCGCGCCGGCTGTTCGGGCGGCTCGATCTGGCGCCGGGCTTTGATTTTGCCCGCGCGCCCTACGACGCAGTGCAGGCGCTGATCGAGGGAGCCCTGACCGACCCGATTGTAGATTGTAGATTGCAGATTGCAGAGTATGCTCCCCCAATCTACAATTTACAATCTCCAATTTGTAATTTTTGCCGCAACTTCCACGCGCTGATCGTCGAGGAATGTATCCACCACTGCCTGGCGACCAACATGCGCCAGGATCGGCCGGGCGCGCGCCGTGTGTTCGTCGACCCGCGCAAGTGCGCTGCCCACTGCCTGGCCTGCCAGGGCTGCCCGCTGCGCGGGATGTGCGCGACGTACGGACGGACGACGAACAACGAATGACGGAGGGCGAGCGACGAGCGACGAGCGACGGGTGACGAAGGACGAATGACGAAGGACGACCGACGAAGGACGAAGGACGAAGGACGAAGGACGACCGACGACCGATGATCGACGACGAATGGCGATAGATATCCCTTGCTGGCAGCAGAACGACGCGTTTCTCCTCGTCTTGTTCTTCGTTTTTGCGCTCGTAGAGGGCAAAAACGAAGAACAGTAAAAAGGCAAAGTACCTTGCTGCCGGCTCCGCTGAGCCTGTCGAAGCTACGTCCTGAGCTTGCCGAAGGGGGCAGGCAAAACAGCGTCGAAAGTGGCGACAGCCTCAATTCTACATCGTTTGATCTGCTGTGAAATAGCTGATACATCCAAAGCCCCATGCGGTGCCAAATAAATCGTGGTACACTGCCGTCAAGCGCGGTGCAGCCGCGCCCCGTCCGCGGAAAGGGCCGAGCCCACTGCCACCGAATACGTGTAATCCAGCCTTCTTTCTGCCTGTGATTGCGGACATCAGGCGCGTATGAAAGGAGGTGGGATATGCCCCGTGCATTGCCACCCAACCCCAGCCTGGAACAGCTCAAGCACCAGGCGAAAGATCTTCTGAAGACTTCACGCGCGCTCGATCTCCAGGCACTGCTGCGGATCGAGCAATATCTGCCCGATCGCGCTGCGGTGGCCACGCTGGCGGATACCCAGCTGGTGATCGCGCGCGAGTATGGGTTTGCAAGCTGGCCGCAGCTGAAGCGACAGATCGAGGCGCTGGTGGCGCAGCAGGCTGTGGCCTTGGAACAACCGCGTATCGTGCCCCGTCGCGAGAGCCTGCACAAGCTGCGCATCCGGCAGATCGCGGAACACATCACTGAATCGGCCGCAAGCGGAGCAATCAGTCAAGTGTTGGCGGCGCTGGTCATCCCGGCCCGCGATATTCTGGCGCTACGCGAATATCTTACCGAAAGCGGAGGCTACACCCGGCTGGTGGACGCATTGCTCAATGGCGTCGATCATCCGCATCCCAGGGTGCGCTTTTTGGTCGCGCAGGCGATGGATCACTTCGCCGATGCGCGCTGCGCCGCGCCGCTACGCGCAATGCTGCGCGATCACGTGCCACGAGTGCGCTGGGCTGCGCTGCACTCGCTCACCTGTGAGGCCTGTAAGCTGGCGCCGATCGCGCAGAATGATGATCTGGCCGAGCTGGTGATCGAGCTTGCGCTCCAAGATCCAAGCATTCGCGTGCGGCGCGCGGCCACCTACGGCCTGGGCGGCGACTGCTACGATCCGCGCGCCGTCGCGGCGCTTGAGCAGCTGCTGGCGCACGAGACCGACGAAGCGATCCTGCGCGGCGCGCGCTGGGCGCTGAGTAAGCAGCGGCGGCTGGCTGCGGGGGAGTAGACGTATTCACATTTCCCGAAATTGGACGCGGACGAACACGAACGAACGCGGACAAATGGTTGGTGTCCGTGTTCGTCCGCGTCCCGTGTATCCGAAGAGTGAATTGTTATTGAGTTGGACGGACGACCGACGACGGAAGACGCATTCTGCCTTCGTCCTTTGTCTTTCGTCCTTCGTCAGTGGTCGGTCGTCAGCGCCCGATGCTACAGCTGGGCCACATTCGCCGCTGGCCGGAACACCAGATCCCACTTCCAGCAGTTGTCGCCGCGCCGGCCGTGCCAGACGCCGGCGGTGGGCGTGCAGTTGCCGTAGTCGTAGGCGTGCGGCTTCAGATCGATCCGGTCGCCGGTGGTGTGCAGCAGCAGCGCGCGGATGGGCGCGCCATGGCTTACCAGCGCGGCGATGCGCAGTGGGCTGTCGTCGAGCTGAGCTAGCAGCTCTGCCATGCGCGCGCCGATTTGCTCCATGGTCTCACCTGGGCCGCCCTCGCGCAGCGCCTCGGCGAAGCCAATCTCCAGCCCGAGCTGGGCGGCGATCACCTCGGCAGTAGCGCGGGTGCGATCGAACGGCGATGTGAATAGGCGCTCGATGCCACGGCCGCCGAGCCAAAAGGCCGTCTGCACCGCCTCCTGCTGGCCAACTGGTGTCAGCGGTGGGCCGGGCATAATATTGTAGGGCACGCCGGTGCTACGGTCGGGCGCAGCGTGGCGGATGAGATACAGTTCTTCCAGCATGGACGGCGTACGCTCTTTTCTGACTAACAACACATAGCGTGGCAGCCGCGCGGCTGCCAGCATTCTACTTCATTGTACCAGAATTTAGCCACCTACAGCGCCGAGCAGAGGAGTTGATCCTTTGGAGTCCGGCAGCCATGCTGCCGCCCCCCGGCAGCATGGCTGCCGGACTCCAAAGCACGTGGATCAACTTCTTCGCTCACGGCTATAAATCGACGGTTGATTGGTTGCCCTCCCCGCCTTCTTCTGCTATACTCTGCATTCGAACAAGCGTGTTGAAAATTCAACGGGCTAACGGGTTGCCTGCGGGTAGAGCGGCGTGAGGCTGCTCCGTTGCCTGACCCGTTACGTCGGTTGAAATATTGTTGAACCTGGAGAAACATATGAAACTCCTTTACCTTGACCCGCGCATGCTGGAGGCCGACCCGAACGGCGTGCGCGAAGATCCCGGCAATGTCGATGGCCTGGCTGCGACGATATCTGAGCATGGGCTGCTCCAGCCGCTGGGTGTGCTCGACGCCGGCCACGGTCGCTATCGCGTGGTGTATGGTAACCGCCGCCGCCAGGCTGCTGTCCAGCTGGGGCTGGAGCGCGTGCCATGCATTATCCTCGACGCCGACGACCCGCACACGCTCATCCAGCAGCTGACCGAGAATGTCCAGCGCCAGGACCTGAACGACCTGGAGAAGGCGCGCGCCTTTGCACGCCTGCGTGAGCAGTTCATCAACGGCCAGCCGCAGAGCGAGGGTGAGCTCGATGAAGCTACCGCGCGAGCGGTCGGGCTCTCGGCGCGCACGGTGCGGCGCTACCTCGGCCTGCTTGATCTGCCCGAAGAGGTGCTGACGCTGCTGCGCGCCGGCGACCTGAGCGTAACCCAGGCGCAGCACCTACGTCGCATCCCCAACCCGCGCACACAGGTTGAGCTGGCGCGCGCCGCTGTTGAGGAGGGCATGTCGGCGGCCGAGATGAGCCGGCTGTCATCCTACTTCGCCGCCAACCCGCAGCTCTCGCTCGACGATGCTCTGAACGCGCTGGAGCAGGGTCAGGAGCTGCGCCGCGAAGTCGTCGGCCAGCCGGTTGCGCCGCCGTCGGGCGGGCCGCTGGGTAAAACCAGCACCAGCGCCGTCACGCTCGATGGCGACGACAACGACCTGTGGGACGACGAAGAGGATGCTGAGGACGACGGCCGCTATCTCTCGGTCGAGGATGAGACGATCGAGAATCAGCCCAAGAACAAGGGGCGCGTGTTTCGCATTCGCTCGCTCGACCAGATGCTCGACGAGACCGACCGCCTGGCGCGCGCGCACGTCGAGGGTGACCTGGTCAAGTGGGTCACATCCGATGCCGGCGCGCCGATGAAGGTACGGCTGCTGCTCAAGCAGGTCGAGTCGCTCGCCCGGGCGCTGCGGCAGGTGGCCGGCCAGCAGGGCTGGGTGGTCGACGAGTGACGTGTCGACGAAGGACGAAGGACGAAGGACCAACGGAGCCAATTTGGTCGTTCGTCTTTCGTCCTTCGTCGTTTCCCAGAAAGGAGGGACAGATATGGCAGAGGCAACCATGCTGGCGCGCGCGGAGGAGTTCATCTGGTCGAACGCGCGGCTGCTGGAGCGCCGGCTATTCGCGCACCAGTTCAAGGGCGCGGCGGCCGAGCCGGTTCGCGCTGCTCTGCGCGCCTACCAGAACGAGGACGGCGGCTTCGGCAACGCGCTGGAGCCGGATAAGCGCTGCCCCGACAGCCAGCCGATCGATCAGGAACTGGCCCTGCATGTGCTGGATGATGTAGGCATAGATGCGGCGGCAGTCGGGCGTATGTGCGATTTTCTGGTCACGATCAGCACCTCCGAGGGCGGTGTGCCGTTTGTGCTGCCGACCGTGCGTAGCGCGCCGCGCGCGCCGTGGTGGAACACCGAGGATGACCCGCCGGCATCGCTGAACCCAACCGCGTCGATCGCGGGGCTGCTGCATAAACACGGCTTCCAGCACGCCTGGCTGGATCGCGCGACCGAATACTGCTGGGCCACGATCGGCGCATCGCAGCTGGACGAGCCGCACCTGATCCAGGCGATCATCACCTTCCTGGAGCATGCGCCCGATCAGCCGCGCGCCCGGCGTGAGTTCGAGCGGGTGGCGACCAGCCTGTTCGAGCACGAGCTGGTTGCGATCGACCCCGACACCGCCGGCTATGTGAAGATGCCGCTCGACTACGCGCCGACGCCGCAGAGCTGGTGCCGCCGGCTGTTTAGCGACGAGGTGATCGCCGAGCATCTGGCGGCGCTGGCCACCCGCCAGCAGCCCGACGGCGGCTGGCCGATCGCCTGGCCGCCGATCAGCCCAACATGCGAACTGGAGTTTCGCGGGATCGTCACACTCGCCGCGCTCAGGACGCTGCGGGCGTATGGACAGCTGAGCGGCGAGGTTTGAGGCGATTGCATTGATCAATGCCGTGCATCGCGGGCGATCACGACGCCAAAAGCAACGATTCCCAATGCCGTAGGGGCGATCACGAGGATCGCCCACAATCGCATCAATGCACCACATCGCGGGCGATCACAAGGATCGCCGCTGCGATGCAATGCATTGATGCGATTGCGGATGTCGTTGTTACCAACGGCCTGACCAAAAGACAATCCATGTCATGCTGAACGCAGCTCCGCTCCCTCACCTGATATCACTGCGATTCCTGGAGATGCTTCACGGAGCCTGCCCTGAGGCACCGAAGGGTTCAGCATGACAATGTGTATTCATTGGAACGCCACGGGAATGCATCTACCACCTGAATTGGGTATCCATCGGAACACGCTGCAATCTGCAATCTGCAATCTGCAATTGGGAACTTCCTATGCCGCACCTGACTGAACACGACGCGCCGCGCCTAGCTGCTGATTTGTACGGCCTGCGTGTGACGGCTCACGGACTGCCGGGCGAATATGACGATAACTTCCACCTCACCAGCGACGATGGCCGGGCGTTTGTCCTAAAGGTGATGCGCGTCGGTCAGGTACCTGAAGTGATCGATCTCCAGTGCCGCGCGCTGGCGTTCCTCGCCGAGCGCGTGCCGGCGCTTGATCTGCCGCGCGTGTGCCCCACCTTGGCAGGCGAGCTGTTCGCGACCGTCACTATTCACAGCGCGCCGCGACTGATCTGGCTGCTGAGCTACGTGCCGGGCCGGCTGCTGGCTGAGACCAGCCCGCATAGCGCCGAGCTGCTGCACAGCATTGGCCAGCTGCTCGGGCAGATCGACGCTGCGCTGATCGATTTTGCCCATCCAGCTGCGCAGCGCGAGCTCAAGTGGAATCTCGCGCGCGCCGGCTGGATTCGCGAGCATCTCGGCTCGATCGCAGATCCGTCTAGCCGCGCCATGGTTGCGCGCTGCCTGGCCCTGTACGAGAACGAGGTGACGCCTGCGCTCGCGGGCCTGCGCGCAGGCGTCATTCATGGCGACGCGAACGATTACAATCTGCTGGTAAGTGCGCCGGACACCCAGCCGCGCCAGGCGATCAGCGTGATCGATTTCGGCGATATGCTGCTGAGCAAGGTCGTCTGCGAGCCGGCGATTGCGGCGGCCTACGCGCTGCTCGGCAAGCGCGACCCGCTGGTGGCGGCGGCGCAGGTGGTGGCCGGCTACCACAGCGCTTTTCCGCTTACCGAGGCCGAGATTGGGCTACTGTTCCCGTTGATCTGTGCCCGGCTAGCTGTCAGCGTCACCAATGCGGCCCAGCGCAAGGTGGCCGAACCAGACGACCCCTACATTACGATCAGCGAGGCGCCGTCCTGGGAGGCGCTGGCGCAGCTGGACGCCATTCACCCGCGCTTCGCGCATTACATATTCCGCGATGCCTGCGGGCTGCCGCCAGTGCCGCATAGCGCTGCGGTTGTCGCCTGGTTGCAGGCAAATGCTACAAGCTTCGCGCCGGTGCTGGGTATCGATCTGCGCGCTACGCCGAGTCGCGTGTTCGATCTGAGCGTCGGCAGCCTGTTTCTGGGCGCAGATCCAAGCGCGGCCGCAACGCCAGTGCTGGGCGAGCGAATCTTCCGCGAGCTGCGCGCGGCTGGTGTATCCGTCGGGGTTGGCCGCTACGATGAGGCGCGGCTGATCTATGCCATGCCGGCCTTTGCATCCGGCGTGCGCCCGATCGACGAGCGCCGCACGATCCATCTTGGCATCGACCTGTTTGTCGAGGCCGGCGCGCCGGTCTACGCGCCGCTGGCCGGCGAGGTCTACCTGGCCGTCAATAACGCCGCGCGGCTGGACTACGGCCCGCTGGTGATCCTGAAGCACGCGACCGACGCCGGCCAGATCTTCTTCACGCTCTACGGCCACCTGGGCGAGGATGCGCCCGAACGCTGCCGCGCCGGCCAGCGCGTAGCGCGCGGCGAACGGATCGGCAGCATTGGCGCACCGCCGATCAATGGCGATTGGCCGCCGCATCTGCACTTCCAGATCATCACCGATCTGCTTGATCTCGATCGCGATTTTCCCGGCGTGGCCTATGCCAGCCAGCGCGCGGTCTGGAAAAGCCTCTCGCCCGACCCGAACCTGATCCTCGGCATTCCCGCCGACCGCTTTCCGGCGCCCGCGCCCTCGCAGGCCGAGACGCTCGCCGCCCGTCGGACGCGGATCGGTCGCAGCCTGAGCATCTCGTACCAGCAGCCGCTCAAGTTTGTGCGTGGCTGGATGCAGTATCTCTACGACGAGCGTGGGCGAGCGTTTCTCGACGTTTACAATAATGTGCCGATCGTGGGACACAGCCACCCGCGCGTGGTGCAGGCCGCCCAAGCGCAGCTGGCGCTGCTCAACACCAACACGCGCTACCTGCACGACAACCTGACCCGCTACGCCGAGCGGCTGACGGCGCTGATGCCCGATCGCCTGAGCGTCTGCTTTATCCTCAACTCAGCCAGCGAGGCGAATGAGCTGGCATTGCGGCTGGCGCGCACGTACACCGGCCACGAGCATCTGATCGTGCTGGATGCGGCCTATCACGGCCATACCGGCGGACTGATTGACATCAGCCCGTACAAGTTCAACGGGCCAGGCGGCAGCGGGCCGAAACCCTGGGTGCATACCGCGCCTATCCCCGACGACTATCGCGGCTCATACAAGCGCGCCGATCCAGCGGCTGGAATGAAATATGCCGGCCATGTTGGCGCGATCGTCGATCGGCTTCAGGAAGCAGATCAGGGATTGGCGGCCTACATCGCCGAGACCTTGCCGAGCGTCGGCGGGCAGATCGTTTTTCCGCCCGGCTACCTGGCGGAAGCCTATCGCTACGTGCGCGCCGCAGGCGGGCTGTGCATCGCCGACGAAGTGCAAGTTGGATTCGGGCGCTTAGGCACGCACTTTTGGGGCTTCGAGACTCAAGGCGTGGTCCCGGATATCGTCGTGCTGGGCAAGCCGATCGGCAATGGCTTCCCACTCGCGGCGGTGGTCACCACGCCCGAGATCGCCGATGCGTTCGACAACGGAATGGAATTCTTCAGCACCTTTGGTGGCAATCCGGTGGCATGCGCGGCGGGCCTGGCCGTGCTGGATGTGCTGCGCGACGAGCGGCTGCAAGAACATGCGCTGCGCGTCGGCAGCCGGCTGCTGGCCCGGCTGCGCGAGCTGATCGACCAGCACCCGATCGTCGGCGATGCGCGCGGTGCGGGGCTGTTTCTGGGTGTCGAGCTGGTGCGCGATCGGGCGATGCTCACGCCAGCGCCGGATGCGGCTGCCTATCTGGTCAACCGGCTGCGCGATTGCGGCATCCTGGCTGGCACCGATGGCCCGCATCATAATGTGATCAAGATCCGCCCGCCGATGCCTTTTAGCGATGCCGATGCCGATCTGCTGCTGACGACACTTGATGAGCTGCTGCGCGAGGATGCAATCCGACCCTAAGCAGAGCTGATTGGTGGTGCACGCCCGTTTTGTGGGGGTCTGGGGGTGGGTGGAACCCGCCCCAGACATATATTGCTTGTGGTTGCTCGTGCGGCTTCGCCGCACGAGCAACCACAAGCAAAGGTGCCAGAAGATCATAATTTATGCCCTTATCTTTCGAAATACACGCCCGCGATCCCAATACGCGCGCCCGCTCCGGCCTGATCACCACCGCCCATGGCGCCATCGAGACGCCGGTGTTTATGCCGGTCGGCACGCGCGGCACGGTCAAAGCGCTCACACCGGACGAGTTGCGCGATCACGGCGCCCAGATCATTCTCGGCAACACCTACCACCTATACCTTCAGCCTGGCCACGAGCTGATCGCACGCATGGGCGGGCTGCGCGCCTTCATGGGCTGGGATGGCCCGATTCTGACCGATAGCGGCGGATTCCAGGTCTTCAGCCTGATCTACGGCGGAATCGCCGACGAGGTCAAGGGTCGCCGGCCGACCCAGCAGGCCCAGCTCAAGCCCGGCATGGTCAAGGTGACGGAAGAGGGCGTGATCTTCCGTTCGTACATCAATGGCTCGAAGCACCTGTTCACGCCCGAGCGCAGCATTGAGATTCAGAAAGGTATCGGCGCCGACATCATCCTGTGCTTCGACGAACTGCCGCCGTTTCGCGCCGGCTACGACTATACCGCGCGCTCGCTGGAGCGCACCCATCGCTGGGCCGCGCGCTGCCTGGCGTTTCATCAGCAGACGCGCCCTTCGACAGGCTCAGGACGGGCTGCGGGTGGCCTGTCGTTTGAGGCGCCGAACCCCGATCAGGCGCTATTCGGCATCGTCCATGGCGGTGTGTTCGCCGATCTGCGGCGGGCCAGCGCCGAGTACATCGCGGCGCTGCCGTTCGATGGCCTGTGCATCGGCGGCTCGCTCGGCAAGGACAAGCAGCAGATCAACGAGGTGGTCGACATGACCGTGCCGCATCTGCCCGACCACCTGCCGCGCCACCTGCTGGGCATTGGCGATGTGGACGATCTGATCGAAGGCGTGGCGCGTGGGATCGATATGTTCGATTGCGTCAGCCCGACCCGGCTGGGGCGCCACGGCGCGGCGCTGGTGCGCGACCCGGCGCGGCGCTGGAAGCTGAATGTCTCGAACGCGGCGCTGCGCGAGGATTTCGGGCCGCTGGAGCCGACTTGCGGCTGTTACACCTGCCGGCATTTCTCGCGCGCCTACATCCACCACCTGTTCCGTGCGCAGGAGCTGCTGGGCATCCGGCTGGTCAGCCTGCACAACGTCGCATTTCTGCTCGACCTGATGCGGCAGATGCGAGCCAGCATTCGCGCTGGCCGCTTCGGCGAGCTGCGCGAGGAGTGGCTGGGTACCACGACAGCAGGCTAGGCGACCTTTATTTCTAGGTACTACGCAGTTGGGAGGGTTGGAGGGCGAAGCCCTCCAACCCTCTCTATTTCCCATAAAGTCCATTGGCATGTATCTTGCTGCTATATTTTCCCCTCGACCGCTCGCGTGGGCCGAGGAACTGACGCAATCGGCGATGTCAGGTTTAGGAGAGAGAGCAGCGGCATGAGCAGAATCAATCGCAGGAGTGCAGTGTGGCGGCTGCGCCATACCTGGCATGGAATCCTTTGTGTGCTGGTGGCGCTGGGCCTACTCGCGCCAGGCCTGGCTCTGGCGCAGACGCTGACAGGTACGTTTGTGGGCAAGGGCACCGGCCGCAATGTCGCTTTTCAGTATCAGGGCACGCCGCAGAACGATTGGGCCGGTGTGCTCAAACTCAAGCTCGACAATGGGCCGGAGGTGCCGGTCTTCTGCATTCAGATTCAGGTGCGTGTGCGCGCTGGCGATCGCTATCGCAGTGATGATTCAGTGCTGGCCTTACCCAATGGCTGCCAGATCCGCTATTTGCTCGACAAGTACCCAGCCTCGTCGGCGAACAGCGCCGACGAGGCGGCCGCGCGCCAGCTGGCGATCTGGGTGTTCTCGGATGGCGTCGACCCGGCGACGATCGAGGACGCCAAGATTCGCGTTCGCACGATTGCGCTGGTGAACGAGGCCAAACTGGGGCCGTGCCCAACACGACGCACCCAGGCGCCCGATCTTACGCTCGCCCCACCCACCGCGAGCTCGGCCGCTGGACAAACTGTGGCCTATAGCGTGCAGGCCGGCGCCGAAGACGCGGGGCAGGCTGTGACCGTCTCTGTCGCGGGCCCGGCCGTGCTGACGGACGCGACCGGGGCCGGCCGCGGCCAACAGCAGCAGGTAACACTCGACGCACAGGGGCTGGCTCATTTTTGGGTGACCGGCACCGGTGCAGGCGCGACCACAGTACGCGTGGATCTACCCTATCACCTGGGCGCTGGAACGGTTTTTTCGCACCTCGACAGCGGCGCGCCGACGCAGCGGCTAGTGCTCGCCGAAAGCCGTAGCTTAACCGCCAGCGCAACCAGCGAGCTTTCCTGGTCGGCCTCCGCTCCCACGCCGCCCTCGCCGACCGGGCCGGCGCAGGCGCCGCAACCTTCGCCGCCCGCCGCGCCGACCGTACAGGCGACAGTGGTCGCGACACAGGAAGCTTCTGCTCCAACCGCCACGCCCGCGCCGCCACCGCCAACCCGGCGGCCGTCGCGCCGCACTGCCACGGCCACGCCGGCCGAACAGCCAACCGAGACTGTGCTATCAGAAACACAGGCCACGGCTATTCCATCGCCTCCGGCCGACATGAGTACGACCCCCGCCGCTGCGCCAGAGGCCGGCGGGCAGGCGCCACCGGTCGATCAATCTGTTGGTGCCGCGCCAGCGGGTGGAGCAGCGCAGCCGCAGCCACGCAGCCTGCCCAACACCGCGGCGCCGGATGCGCCTGCGGGATGGCTGATTGCGCTGAGCGCCGGGCTGTTAGCGCTTGGCGGCTGGCTGAGAAGGCGGCGAATCACTCGAGAATAGAATGGTTTCAATCGTCGTCCAACACACATACTTCGCGCAGTGCCTGTCCGCTGTATGCATCAATCGCACGCGCGGATTGTAGCGCGGCAGCGCGCTCCTCAAACGGGAACTCGAAGGCGTGCCGGCGCTGGAGCGACGCGGCGTTTGCTACGATCTGGTCGCGCGCTAGCTGACGCCGGTCGTTGCCAAACAGCACCAGGCTGCGCTTATGCTCTGAGATCAGGATGTGACGGAAGCTTGTCATAACCGTCTTGATCTTCTCGAAGAACAGCTGATCGGACTTAAGGATGTTTACACACAGCACGCCGCCGGGCATGAGACGCCGCTTGCATGCCTGATAGAACTGCCTCGTAGCCAAATGGTTGAGTTCGTCGGTGGCGTCGCGGAAGGCATCCATGACGATGATATCGTACAGGGGTGATGCTTCTGCGCTCAGGAACGCGCGCGCATCCTGGATGGCGATCCGCTGGCGTTCATCGAAGGTAATGCCGAAATACGCACGAGCGATCGGAACGACCGCCGGGTCGATGTCGACGTTGTCGATCAGGGTGGTGGCTAAGTAGTGGTAGAACAGCAGCGCCAGCCGCCCGCCGGCCAGCCCCAGCAGGCATACGCGCGTAGGCGCCGCGTTCCATAGCAGCGTGAGCATAGCGGCCTGGGTATAGCCGGCCAGCAGCCGCAGCGGCCGGTCGATCTCGATCCGCGACATTGGGCCATCGAGCACGCCGGAGCTGGGGTCGACAAAGTAGAACTGAATCTGGCCGGTATCTTTGATGATCCGAATATGATGCAGCGGCGAGATCTCGTCGTGCAGAATGCCGTCGGGCAGGTCTTTCAGCCCATTGAGACGTTGTGCGAGCGCCGCGAGATTTGCCTGCGCCCAGCTCACAGGCCGCGCTCGCCGCGCACATACGGCGTGCCCAGCGCGGCCGGCGCGCCCAGGCGCTTGCGTGCGGCCTCACGTGAGCCGAGCACCAGGATCAGGATGGTGAAGGCGTACGGCAGCATTTGCAAAAAAAAGCCGAGGTAGGGGTTGAAGAAGAATGGATTCGCGATGCCAAAGAGCGCCTTTGGCCCTTGAACATCCAGAATCAGCCGGCGCAGCGCGCCGAACGCATACGCGCCGAAGGCCGCTCGCAGCGGATCCCACTGCGCGAAGATCACCAGACCGACCGCGATCCAGCCCTGTCCGCCGGTGGTCAGCTCGCTGAACCAGCCCGGCGAGACGGCCAGGCTGATTGTCGCGCCGGCCAGGCCGGCCAGCATCCCGCCGACGAAAACATAGAAGTAGCGCAGGCGGTAGATATTGACACCCAACGCGTCGGCGGCGGCTGGGTACTCGCCGATCGCGCGCAAGTTCATGCCGGCGCGGGTGCGATAGATGTAGTACCAGGTCAGCGGCACCAGCAGGTAGCCCAGATAGACCAGTACGCTCTGGTTGGCGAAGAAGATCGGGCCGAGCAGCGGGATCGCATCCAGCAGCGGGAGCGACGCCACCGGCAGCAGCGCGCCCGCGCCGGCCTTGCTCAAGCCCTCGCCCAGCACCAGGCTCAGGCCGGTGCCGACGAACGTCAACGCCAGGCCGCTTACCACCTGATCGGACTGGAGCGTGATCACGATAAAGGCGTGCAGCTGGCTTAGCAGCCCGGCGGCGAGCATGGCCACCAAGACCGCCAGCCAGGGGTTGCCGCTCAAAACCGCGACGCCATAGGCGCTCATCGCCCCGAACAGCATCATGCCTTCGACTCCCAGGTTGAGCACGCCAGCCCGCTCGGAAAAGATCTCGCCCAGCGTTGCGAACAGTAGCACCGTGCCGCTGGCGACGCCGGCCTGGAGGACGATGATTGGATCCATAGTAGCCCCTGTAGGGTATAGGGAACAGGATACAGGGAACAGGATACAGGGAACAGGATACAGAAAACCGAGAACACGGCATAGGGCAGAAGTATTCGGTTATAGATTCAGCCCTACCCCCTGTTCCCTGTCCCCTGTCCCCTCGTGACGCGCACGCGATAGCGCAGCAAAAAATCGCTGGCGATCAGGCACATCAGCACAATGCCCTGGATCAGCTTCGGGATGCCGGATGGCTGGATCTCACGCCCGGCCAGAATAAGCGCGCCGAACAGGATCGCCACCAGGATGACCGCGAACGGGTTCAGCTTGGCCAGCCACGCCACGATGATGCCGGTGAATCCATAGCCGGGCGAGATCTGCCCTTGCAGGCGGTGAACGACGCCGCTGATCTCCGACATGCCCGCCAGGCCGGCCAGCGCGCCCGAGAGCATCATCACCAGCACGATCTGGCGTTTGATCGGCACCCCGGCGTACTCGGCCGCGCGCTTGTTGTCGCCGATCAGCCGGATCTCGTAGCCCCAGCGGCTGCGGTTCAGAATGAGCCAGACCACCACGGTCGCGATCAGCGCGAACAGCAGGCCCAGGTGCAGCGTCAGGCCGCTGAAGCCGCGCACCAGGCGGGCGTAGTCGGTCAGTCGCGGCAGCCAGGCGCTCTTGGGGAACGCGGCGCTCTGCTGAAAGCCGCCCTCGCTCCAGACACCGAAGATAAAGAAGTCATTCCAGGCGATCGCGATGTAGTTGAGCATCAGCGTTGAGATGATCTCGTTCACGCTGTAGCGCGCCTTGAGGACGCCGGGGATGAAGCCCCATAGCGCGCCGGCGGCCATGCTCGCCAGGATCATCAGCGGGATGGCAACCCAGCGCGATGTCTGGGCCGAGATCAGCGGCAGCAGCACCACCGCGCTGGCGCCCCACGCGCCCATGAAGAATTGCCCCTCGGCGCCGATGTTCCACAGCCGCATGCGGAACGCCAGCGTACACGCCAGGCCGACCAGGATCAGCGGCGTGGCCTTTACCAGCGTATCCGAAAAAACGTCGATCCCGCCGAATGATGAGCGCGCGATCTGGGCGTAGGCCGCCAGCGGGTTGCCGCCCGCCAGCGCCAGAACGACTGCGCCAATGATCAGCGCCAGCACCACCGCGCCGAACGAGATCGCCGCCGGCAGCCAGCGTGGGATCTGCTCGCGCGGCTCGATGCTTAGCTTGAATGGGAAGAAATTGTTGGCAAAGGTACGAGTCTTCAGTGTCATAGTATTTCGCAGTTACGGCAAAGGCTACAAGGTTTCAGCGTCGCATCCACTGTTTTACAATGTTTCATCGTAGGGGCGTTCAATTGAACGCCCCTACGATGAACAACAATGGATTGCGATGGATTTCAACGACGATTCACGGCGTTTCGGCCTGCTCCGCCGACCCGGTCATCAGCAGCCCGATCCGCTCGACATCGCCATCGTTCACTTCGCCGACGATCTCGCCTTCGTAGATCACGGCGATTCGATCGCTCAGGGCCAGCAGCTCATCCAGCTCTTCCGAGATTAAGAGGATGGCTACCCCTTGCGCGCGCTGCTCCAGCAGCAGTCGATGGACTGTCTCGATCGCGCCGACATCCAGCCCCTGGGTTGGCTGCATGGCCACCATGCACTTCGGCTGTGCGGTAATCTCGCGCGCCAGGATCAGCCGCTGGAGATTGCCGCCCGAGAGTAGGCGCGCCTGGATATCCACTGAAGGCGCGCGGATCTGGTAGGTTTCCTTCAGCTGATTCGCGAACACGCTGGCCGCAGCCGCATCCAGCCAGGGGCCGCGGCCAATCGGCGCCTGGCTGTACTGCTTCATGATCAGGTTATCGGTGATGCTCAGGCTTGGCGCACTGCCCACATGCGTGCGATCCTCGGGCACGTGCGCTACGCCCTGGCGGATGGCCTTACGCGCCGGCTGATTGCTGATCGTCTCGCCGTTCAGCGCCACCTGTCCGCTTACCGCGCGGCGCAGCCCGGTGATCACTTCAGCCAGCTCACGCTGGCCGTTGCCGGCCACCCCGGCGATCCCCACGATCTCGCCCGCGCGCACCTGTAGCGAGATATCGCGCAGCGCCGGCAGCCCGCGGTCGTTCTCGGCGCGCACCTCGGCGATATCCAGCACCACCGCGCCGGCTTCCTGCGGTTCTTTATCGACAAAGAACAACACCTCGCGCCCGACCATCAGCCGTGCCAGCTCGGCCGGGCTGCTCTGGCTGGTCGGCAGGTCGGCCGCAGTCACACGGCCGCGCCGCAGCACGGTCACCCGGTCGGCCAGCGCCATCACTTCCTGGAGCTTATGGCTGATGAAGATGATCGACTTGCCGCCGGCAGCCATATCGCGCAGGACGGCGAACAGGCCCTCGGCCTCTTGCGGCCCCAGCACAGCGGTCGGCTCATCCAAAATCAGCACATCGGCGCCGCGATACAGCATCTTGAGAATTTCGACCCGCTGCTGCTCGCCAACCGAGAGCTGCCAGATCTTAGCGCGCGGGTCGACTGGTAGGCCGTAGCGCTCGCCTAGCTCGCCGATCGCACGCTCGTACTGCGCCAGGTTTAGCCGGAAGCGCGGGCGATCCATGCCTAGCAGCACGTTTTCCGTCACCGATTGCGATGCCACCAGCATGAAATGCTGGTGGATCATGCCAATGCCGGCCTGGATCGCCTGGCGCGGCGAGGCGAACACAGCTGGCTGATCGTGAACCAGGATCGTGCCGGCGTCCGGCCGGTAGAGCCCGGCCAGAATGTTCATCAGCGTGCTTTTGCCGGCCCCGTTCTCGCCCAGTAGCGCGTGAACCTCGCCACGCCGCAGGCCGAAGTCGGCGTGATCGTTCGCCAGAACGCCGGGGAAGCGTTTGACGATCCCGCGCATGCTGACCACGTTGGGGGTGTCTGTCATATCTTTATAAGGGTTAAGGGTTAAGGGTTAGGGGTTAGAATCATTGAACACATTGTGAACAATGATCTCTGCGCTCTTAACCCTTAACCCCTATCCTCTATCCCCTAGCTAGCTACTGGATCGCCGGCAGCTCAGCCGTGATACCCTCAGCCCACCAGTGCATGCAGTACTTGCAGCCCGATTTGGGATCGAACTGATCCAGGTCGGCCTGCTCCAGCTTCGCGCCGGCCGGGACGATCTCCTTGCCAGTGTTGTCCTTGATCGGTCCGGCGAAGACATCGAAGCGCGTGAACTCGCCCTTCTGCATCTTGGCCAGCGTGTCCTTGACCTGCTGGAGCACCTCGGGCGGCAGGTCGCTCACGCCCTTGGTCGGCGTCTGGCCTTCCATGAAGCCATACAGTCCCAGGCCGCCGGTATCGGCGTCGAAGTAATCGTAGCCGGCCTTGTAGCTGCCGTCCTTCACCGCAGTGGCGATCTTGGCATAGATCGGGCCCCAGTTCCAGTAGGGCGCGGTCAGGCAGCGCTCGACTTTGCAGCCGCCGGCCCAGTCGTAGGTGATCCCCCACTTGCCCTTCTGCTGCGCCACATCGGCCGATGCCGGCGCAGCAGAAGGGCAAGTGGGGGATCACCTACGACTGGGTCGTGCCAGGTGTTGATCCAGCGCACATCCAGCGTACACTCCGGGCAGCTCTTGCGCATGCCCAGCGCGAAGGCGTTGCCCAGGCGTAGCTCCTCGGGGATTGGGAAGGTGGCCATGTAGCCGAGCTTGGGGTTGCCATCCTTCTTGGCGCGCGCGCCGGCGAGCATGCCGGCCAGGTACTTCATGCTCTCCATCGCGCCGAACAGGTTGCCGAAGTTCGAGTTATTGGTCTTGAAGCCGCTGATATGTATAAACGTGATATCGGGGAACTCCTCGGCCACGGCAGCGGTTGGATCCATATAGCCGAACGAGGTAGTGAAGATCAGCTTGAAGCCCTTGCGCGCCAGGCTGCGGATCACCTGCTCCGAGTCGGCGCCCTCCGGCACGTTCTCGATATACGCGGTGTGAACATTCGGCACGTTCTTCTCGACGTACTGCAAGCCCTCGTAGTGCGCCTGCGACCAGCCGCCGTCGTCGTGAGGTCCAAGCAGGATCATCGCGACATTGAACTTGCCGTCCTCGACGGCGGGAATCTGAAAGCTTCCCTCGGCCGCAGCAGCGGCAGTTGGGGCGGGCGCGGCCGTCGCGGCCTCAGCGGCGGCGGTTGGTGCTTCGGCGGGCGCAGCGGTGGGCGCTTCGGCGGCGGGTGCGGCCGTGGGTGCTGCCGCAGCCGTAGGTGCCTCGGCAGTCGTGCCGCCGCAGGCGCTCAGCAGCACCGTCAGCACCAGCATGAGGCTGGACCAGCGCCAGAATGACGTGGCTCGCATGTGTCTCTCCTTAGCAATCGGCATGCTACTATCTGATACAGAAATTAAAGTGACGGATCTCACAGCGAAGATGTGGGCGCTGACCTCCTTTCACGCAAAATAACAATTTTGCCTGACGTGCCAGCATCTTCGGCGGCCGGTCGGGGGGAGAAGAAACAAAAACGAGCCACCGGCTCGCGCCGACGCCCGTAGGAAAGCATCTGCACGCCGGCTGGTGAATAGGCGCCAATCCCTAGCGGAGCAGCGCTGCTCAATCGATTAAACATGCGTTAAACAGGGCGAAGCCGAGTATAGCGTAGGCTGCGGTGGCTGTCAAGGTTGGGGCAAGGCCGGGGTGCTAGGATTGGGCCATTCCACCACCGCCACCGGCCGAATCGCGATCACCGGCTGCTGCTCGATCGGCATCGCCAGATATTGGACATAACGCTCGCGCAGCAGCGCCACCGCGCGGCTGTGCTCGGGCTCGCCAGGGGGTACCAGGGCGGCTGTGCCCTGAATGAGCAGGTAGGCCAGCTCGCTCCAATCGTCGCTATAGCGGTCGATCACCAGCGCCACCCGCGGGTTTTCTAGGATGTTGCGGATGCGCCGAAGTCGCTCGGGCGCTACGCGCTTGGGCTTGGCATCCAGCGCGATATAGAGGCTTACGCCATCGTAGGCGTAGCACACCGGGATGACGTGCGGCGCACCGTCGCTGGTGGCGGTGGCAAGCCGTCCAGCGCGCTGGGCGTGCAGGAAGGCCAGTTGATTGGGCGTGAAGTGCGTCATTGTGCGATTATACCCTGATTAGCGCGCGGATGTGCGGTTATGCTGCTCAATCAGCTCGCTTACCCCGACCACCAGCCAGAGCGCAATCGCAATATCCGGCCAGAAGTAGAAGCTGTCGACCAGGCCATGCACCAGCGCGGCGGCCAGCGTGGCGATCACACCGCGCGCCAGCAGCCCGGCCGCCGCCGATTGTGGGAAGTGCGGCGTGCCGCGTGCGCGGCGCAGGCAGCGTGCCAGCAGCCAGCCGACCGCTATCACGCCCAGCGGCCCCAGGTTGAACCAGATTTCGAACACCAGATTATGTGGCTGCCGGGCGTAGCGCTCCTGGGTATTGGCCAGCACTGGATCGATCAGGCTGCGCCCATACGCGGGGTAGTGGTAGTAGAAAAATTGGTCGAGTCCCACCCCGAGCGGCCGGAACTCCAGCAGCTTGATCGACTCCTGCCAAAACAGGATGCGCACATCGGCGCTGCCGCCCAGCGGCCCGCCACGCAGTGTGAAGATCAACATGCCGACAGCGATCGCGATCGCGCCGGCGATCAGCGCGCCCGGCCAGCGCCGCCCGCCAAACCGTCTCCGCGCGGCCGGCAACATCAGCACGATCAGCGCGGCGCCTGCGCCGAGCCATGCCCCACGTGAAAGTGAGATCAGCAGCGCGCTCAGGCACAGCAGCACGCATAGCCAGTAGCCACGCGCCAGCCAGCGCCGCGCGCGTTCTTCCCGCGCTGCCAGGGCTAATGCCGCCGCCAGCGGCCACACGCGCCCGATGTACAGCGCCAGATTGTTCGGGTTGCCGTAGACCGACGTCACGCGCTGTATGCGGCCTATCAAGCCACCGCCAGCCGCGAACGAAGCCGGTGCTATCTGCGCGTGCAGCAGGTAGCCTGCGAACTGGAATAGCCCCAGCAGCGCCACCACCGCGCCGCCGATCACGAACACATTCAGCAATCGCCGCGCCTGTACCAGCGTGCCTGCGTGCGCTCCAGCCGGCGGCCAAAGCGCGTGTGACCGAATCAGCGCCACGAAGATCAGCGGCTCGGCAATAAACCAGCGGAACGCGCGTAGCGCATCACCGCGCGCCCCTGGCTCGGGCACGACCACGCATATTCCAGCCACACCGGCGATTAGCAGCAACGTTTCCGGCGCATGGCCGGTTGCCGCTTGGCTGAGCCTGGTCAGCCCGCGATGCAGCCCTGCCGAAGCGCTTTTCAGGTAGCCAACGCTTTTCGCTAGTACAGCTCGGCGGATATACGTTGCCGGTTCTGGTGACGATGGACGATGGACGATCGACAATCGCACCATCGTCCACCGTCCATCGTCCATCGTCGGAACCGGAAAGCACCTTCTGCCGACGTGTACTAGGATGTTGCACAGCGCCGCCGCCGCGCTCACCAGCAGCGCCAGCTCATGCGGCGGCAGTGCGATAGGTCGCCCGCTAGTGGGAACCACCAGCGGAGTCAGAAATAGTGGGGCTGTCAGCGGAACCAGCAGCAGCGCCAGATCGGGCCGCAACAGCGCCAGCCCGCCGAGTAGCAGCAGGCCGCCGCCCATCATCGTTAGTGTCTGTCCAATGTAGCACAGCGCCAGCCCTAGCCCCATTGCTACCCATAAACCTACCTCAATCCAGTGTCGATCCAGATGGATGCGACTACGTGAATACGCTGGCACAGCTGACATACCCACCTCCCCTATATCCTCGCTATGCAGATAGCAAGCAGCGTACCGCGTGACGTTAACCTGTTGACCGCGATCATTGGATATGCTGAACTGGCGCTCGACGCGCTGCCCGCCGAGGCTCAGGAGCGCGCCGACCTCCAGGAGATCGATCATGCGGCTACCTGGGCTGCTCAGCTCACGCGCCAGCTGCTGGCCTTCGCGCGCCAGCAGCGGATCGAGCCGCGCATCTTCAGCCCGACCGAGCTGCTGAGCGGCCCGTATCAACTGTTGGCCCGCTTGATCGGCGAAGATATCGAGCTTGTGACGCTGGCATCGCCCGGTGCTGGAGGCGAGCGAGGGTGGCGAGGCGCTGCGCTTAGTAAAGGCTTACTCGGGCCGTGCGATCGATCTATTGCTGACCGATGGGATCATGCCGCTTTTCTGGACGGGAGACGGAAGACGAAAGACCGACGACGGAGGACGAATGATGCCGTCCTCCATCCTCCGTCCTTCGTCAAACACGGAGCGAGTATGCGATACGCTGTACTTAGCGCCCTGCGTTCTTTCAAAGTGAACTACGCGCGCGCCTTGCCCGGCCCGGCCGGCGGTGCGGCGTGCTCGCCATGGTCGCCGGCGTGCAGCCGCGGGTCGCGAAGATCGTGCAGCGGCAGGATCGGCTGGCGCTTGAGCATCCAGATAAAGGTTGCGATCCACAGCCCGCCAATGCCGATCGGCGCCACAAAATCGAGCCAGTGAAACGCCAACCCCTCGCGCCGCACTTCCGGCATCAGCATCCAGAACATATCTACCAGCCGCATAAACAGCACAAAGATCGCTACGCGCGAGAGCAAGATCGGGTTGCGCTTGTTGCCACGCGCTAGCAGGATCAGGAACGGCGCTACGAACTGGAAGATCACCAGCGCCAGCGTGAAGAACCACCACCCGCCATCGGCCCGCCGCAGATACCAGGGGTTCTCCTCGGGCAGGTTGACCGACCAGATGATCAGAAACTGCGAGAGATTCATGTAGGCCCACAGCGTGACAAATGCCAGCAGCAGGTTGCCCAGGTCGTTGAAGGTCTGGGTCGAGGTTACTTCTGATACTGGTGCGCGCTCGGAAAGCAGCCGCAGCACGACGATCGCAAACGCGATGCCGGTCAGTCCATCGCCGATCAGAAACATGATCCCGTAGATCGTCGAGAACCAGTGCGGGTCGAGCGCCATGGCCCAGTCGAAGGCCGAAAACGTAACTGCGATCACGAAGAAGAACAGCGCCAGCCGCCCGCGCCGGCCCAGCAGCCGCGGCAGATCGGGGTCGCCGGTGCGATCCTGTTCCTGCGAGGTGCGGTACAGCAGGTAGGCCCCACTGCTCCAGGCCACAAAGTAGATCGCCGCGCGGATCAGCACAAAGGTCAGGTTCAGATACGGCTGGCGGTGCTGCAAGATCGGGTCGGCTGCGACCTCGGCCGGGCGCGCCCAGGGGTACAGGTTCGGCAGGCCAAACAGCAGCGGCACAAACAGCAGCGCCATCAGCGGGGTGGTCATCATGCCGGCCTCAAGCGGGCGGCGGATGCCGAAGCCCCACGCGCCGCCGCCCAGGTGGTACAGCGCCACGATCGCCATGCAGCCGAGCGAGAAGGCCAGCCAGTACAGGAAGGCCATCAGATACGCCTGGAAGAACGCGGTCGGGTCGATGAACGCGCCCACCGCGCACAGGATCAGGCCGATCACACCAGCGAGCAGCGCCACGCGCTGAATTGTGTCGGCGCGCGGGTCGAGCATCTCGATCTGCTTCATTTCGCGCCTCCTCCGCTGGCCTGGATCTGATCCGCCGGCACATCCAAAGGCTTGTCCTTGTTGATCTGCAGCGCGCGAATGTAGGCAATCACCGCCCAGCGATCCGTCGGCGCGACCCGGCTGGAATAGCTCAACATAATGCCTTTTCCATTTGTAATCACGTCGAAGAAGTGGCCGACCGGCTGCTGGCGCAGCGCATCGCTCAGCAGATTGGCGGGCGGCGGCTTGAAGTAGCCCGACACAACCCCCTTGCCGTCGGCCGCGGCGCCGTGGCAGGGCACACAGTAGATCGTATACACATGCTGCCCCCGCGCGATCGTGGCGCTATCAACCGAGATCGGGAAGGCTGCGACTACGGCGCCATCCTGCTTGCCGCTGGCCAGCGCGAGATCAACCGGCTGGCTGCGCGCCACCGCGTTCGGGTCGATCGGCCGCGCCGATGAGCCGTCGGCGAAGATCGGGCTAGCCTCATATGGCTTGAGCCGTGAGTCATCGCGCATGTTGTTGCCGCAGGCCGCCAGCAGCACCAGGCAGCAGAAGGCCAGGAAGCCGTATCTGATCATTTTCGCCATATCAGCTCCCTCATATACCGTCGGATGCGAGATGTTTCGCTGCGCTCAATATGACAATGCGTCGCAGTGGTTATCCAAGGAATTCATTGTACGGACGCGATATATCGCGTCCGTACAATGATCTTTGTTGTAAAGCATTGACGAAACATCGCAATCCCCAACCCCCAACTCCCAAACCCCCACCGCCTGGCGCTACAAGCGCCCTAGTGCGCTTTCAGCGCGGGTGTTGGGTGTTGGGTGTTGGGCGGGCGGCGTTGCGAAGCCCAACACCCAACACCTAAAACCTTGCTTGGAAATGCACTAGTATGGCACTTCCGACACCGATTTCGGCCCCAGGCTCTCCAAGAATTTGCGCGTTCCAGCGTTGTCGTAGCGCGGGTCGGCCGCTTCGATACACAGAAAAAAGTGGCTGCGCGAGGCCATCTCGAAGTTCGGCGCATTGAAGATCGGGTGGTGCGGCTGCGGCAAGCCGTTGAGCGCCAGCAGGCCAAACACTGCTGCGAACACCGCGCCGAGGATGGTTAGCTCGAATGTGATCGGAATAAACGAAGGCCAGCTGAAATAGGGCCGGCCGCCGACATTGATCGGGTAATCGAAGGCTGCCCCATAGGTTTGGAGCAGGAAGCCGCTAAGCCCACCGATTATCCCACCCGCCAGCACAATCAGTGGGATGCGAATGCCGCGCCGGCCCATCGCCTCGGCTAAGCCGTGAACAGGGAATGGCGTGTAGGCATCGAGCTTGCGGTAGCCGGCCGCAACGGCGCGCGTGGTGGCCTCGACCAGCGGATCGGGGCCGGTAAACTCGGCGATCATGCCATACTCGCCGTGGCGCCGCGCGTCGCGCGTCGGCTGATCGGCTGTCTGTGTAGTGGTTCGCAGTGTGCGCATTGTTATCTCCTTCAGGCTACCAGGTGTTCGATTCGGCCTTGTCGGACGAAGGACCGAGGGCGGAAGACGAATGACCGCCGTCCTCCGTCCTTGGTCTTCCGTCATACCTGGATCGAACCTGCGCGAGCCCGCAATTTAGTTGGCGGCCTCGGCCGGCGCTGGGGTGCTGCTGCCCGTGCCGTCGGTGCCATCGCCACTATCGCCCCTGGTCTGCGACACCAGCTCGCGCATCTCGAAGATCGAGATCGCCGGCAGGAAGCGCAGGAACAGGAACAGCAGCGCGAAGAACAGCCCGAGCGTGCCGACAAGTGTCGACCAGTCCCAGATCGTCGGGTAGAACATGTCCCACTCGGCTGGGATGAAACTGCGGTGCAACGAGGTCACGATGATGATGAAGCGCTCCAGCCACATGCCGACATTGATCACCAGCGAGAGCGCAAATAAGGTCCAGATATTCAGCCGGATTCTGCGGAACCACAGCAGGAACGGCGGGATGCCATTGCAGGCCAGCAGCAGGTAGTACAGTGGCGCGTACGGCCCGGTGAAACGGTTGATCACCACAAAAAGCTCGTTCGGGTCGCCGCTATACCAGGACATGAAGCCCTCGACGAAGTAGGAGTAGACCACGATCAGGCCGGTGGCGACCATGATCTTGCCCATATTGTCGAGGTGCTTGATCGTAATGAAGTCTTCCAGCTTGTAGAACTTGCGCAGCGGTATGGCCAGCGTCGCCACCATTGCGAAACCCGAGTAGATCGCGCCGGCCACGAAATAGGGCGGGAAGATCGTCGCGTGCCAGCCCGGCAGGATACCGGTCGCGAAGTCGAGGCTGACCACACTGTGAACCGAGACCACCAGCGGCGTCGCCAATGCGGCCAGCAGCAGGTAGGCGCGCTCGTAGCGCAGCCAGTGCTTGGCCGACCCACGCCAGCCCATCGAGAAAAAGCCATAGACGAATTGAGCGAAGCGATTTTTTGAGCTGTCGCGCAGAGTCGCCAGGTCGGGGATCAGGCCGACATACCAGAACAGCAGTGAGGTGGTTGCATAGGTGGTGATCGCAAACACATCCCACACCAGCGGGCTGCGAAAGTTCGGCCACAGCCCCTGGTTGTTCGGGTAGGGGATCAGCCAGTAATCCAGCCAGGGCCGGCCGGTGTGCAGTAGCGGGAACAATCCGGCGTTGGCCACCGCGAACAGCGTCATGGCCTCGGCGAAGCGATTGATCGAGGTGCGCCACTGCTGGCGAAACAGCAGCAGGATGGCCGAGATCAGCGTGCCGGCGTGGCCGATGCCGACCCACCACACGAAGTTGGTGATGTCGAAGGCCCAGCCGACCGGGATGTTCAGCCCCCAGATGCCCGGGCCTTTCAGCAGCAGGTAGCCGAGCGAGACGAACAGCACCAGCGTCAGCAGCAGCGCGATCGCGAAGCCGATCCACCAGCCGCGCGGCGTCTTTTGCCGCAGCACAATCGAGCTGATCGTATCAGTCACCGACTCATAGGTATAGCCCGGCTCGATCACCGGCGCGCCTTCACGTCGCTCGACGCTCTCAGACGCCATCGCGTATCTCCTTGATCGACGGGTTCGGGTTGCGAACTCGCGGCATGTATGATGTGCGCGGCCTGGTGTTCAGCTCCTCCAGCAGCCCGTAGCTCAGCTCCTGGGCCTTGAGCTTGGCGACCTGGCTGCCGGCATCGTTAAGATTGCCGAATACGATCGCATTGGTTGGGCAGGCCTGCTGGCAGGCCGTCACCACCTCGCCATCGGCGATCGGCCGGTTCTCGCGATCCGAATCGATCCGCGCCGCCGCGATTCGTTGCACGCAGTAGGTGCACTTCTCCATCACGCCGCGGGGGCGCACAGTGACTTGGGGATTGTAACTGAGCTGTATCAGTGGAATATCGTTCTTGCTGTACTGCAGGAAGTTGAAGCGCCGGACTTTGTACGGGCAGTTGTTCGAGCAGTAGCGCGTGCCGACGCAGCGGTTATAAACCATCGCGTTCAGCCCTTCGTTATCGTGAACCGTCGCCTGGACGGGGCAGACCACTTCGCAAGGCGCGTTCTCACAGTGCTGGCACAGGCGCGGCTGGAACAGCGTCTCAGGATTCTCCAGATCGCCCTCGAAGTAGGTGTCGATCTTCAGCCAGTGCATCTCGCGGCTGCGCGACACCTGATCCTTGCCGACTACGGCGATGTTGTTCTCGGATTGGCAGGCGATCACGCAGGCGTTGCAGCCAATACACGCCTGGGTGTCGATCACCATGCCCCATTTGTTGCCGTTGTACGGGTGATCCGGGTAGAGCGAGGGCCGTTTCTCGCTCTGGCT
>WNFV01001809.1_pt1 | contig 28836 bp, 28 predicted proteins | sample 5400101 | NCBI WGS metagenome assembly WNFV01 (sample SAMN13153361, study PRJNA577476) | soil metagenome | isolation source: 115 cm soil or saprolite under grassland replicate 1 | place: USA:California | collected 2016-06-15
ACGGACCGACAATTCGCCTCGGGTTGCTCCCCACGCCGCTTCGAGCCACGCAGTTACCTTTGGCTTCGGAGCTGTGGCATACTCCGGCACGGACTTTCACCGTGCTGATGTGGCGCCCTCACAGGCGCACTCATTCCCGAATGCTTTTAGCGGGAATCCAGGCGAAACTCTGACTGGACCCCGAGAAACACATTCGGGGGTGACAACTTGAGAAAAAATTATCAATAAGGGGTGGCGATATCTCCCAGCATTGCGGGGATACTTCAATCAGTCGGCGTCTGCAACGGTTGGATCACCTCGCGTGCCAAAATTTCGGTCTGCTCGCGCCATGCTTCGAAAGGCCCGCACGGGCGCATGACGAATTTGGTCGCCCCAGCGGCGATGTAAGCCTGGACTTTCGCGCGCACCTGGTCGGGATTTCCAAATGCGGTGAATTCCGACATCGGTAAGTCGGCTCGTGGACGGATCGAGCGTGCGACGATGTCGAAGGCTGTCTCACCGTCCGCTGCGAAGTAAAACGGAATTAAGACACCGTAATGATCTTCCGGCACCTCTCGACCAGCGTCCGCAGCGTAGGCGCGAATAGTTTTGATCCCGGCTTTCACTTCGGCCGGTGATACAGACGATACGAGCCAGCCGTCGCCCAGCCGCCCCGTGCGGCGCATCGCCGCTTGGCTGCGCCCGCCGATCCAGATAGGCAGGCCGTTTTTCTGCCACGGGCGCGGCATGATCGTGACATTTTGCACGGAATAGAATTTTCCTTCGAAGGTGACATTTTCTTCCGTCCAGAAACGGCGCATTAAAACGATCGCTTCATCGGCGCGCTGCGCGCGCTCTTTCTTGTTCACCCCAACAGCCTGCAAATCTTTCGACTCATCGCCGCCGAGACCGAAAGCGGGAAACAAACGTCCCTGCGATAGGAAGTCGAGCGTGGCGAGTTCTTTGGCGAGAACGACTGGATTGCGGGTAGGGAGCACCAACGTGCTGGTGCCGAATTTCATCTTGCGTAATCGGCCGGCGATAAAGGAAAGAAAGGTGACCGGTTCGAGCGTCAGGGCAGGGGAAACAATTCGATCACTCACCCACAGCGAATCGACGTCCAGCGCCTCGAAGTAATCCACGAGATCGAGGATCGCTTCGGGTTGGAGCTCTCGCCTCGGCCATTGCCCAAGCGCGATCCCGATTCGCACATTCATAGGGACGAATTATTTTTCGTAGAGCTTTTTGATGAAGCCGCTTTTGTCGAGCTCTTCGACAAAGCTTGAGTCGACGAACTCTTCCGGTTTGTGCTTGTATACGTCGGGACGCGTCGCGGCGACGTATTCATAGCTCGTCTTCAAGCCCTTGATGTTGGGATACGGCGCGGCGATACGATGTTTCGCAAATAGCTCCCAAGACTCCTGCGCTAACGGATCGTCGTCCAGTCGTAGCATCTTCTTGATTACTTTCTTCGCCAGATCGGGCTCCTGCTTAAAGCGGGCTATGCCTTCCAAATGGGCGCGCATGTAGCGCATCACCAGGTCGCGGTCTTGCTTGATCTGCGTCCGCGTCGTCGCGATCTCGCTCCATGGATAGTCGACTTCTTTGAAGAAATCCCATAACACGTGAAATCCCGACCGTTGCGCAAAGATGAAGTTCGGATGCGATAACGTCGCGCCCTGAATTTTTCCCTGTTGTAATGCTAAAAATCGATCACTATCCGTACCAATCTGAAGGAGGGCGAAATCCTTTTCCGGGTTGAGCCCTTTTTGTCGGGCAAGATACTTTACAAGAAAATCGGTCAGGGACCCGAATGTCGTGACGCCGATGGTTTTCCCTTTTAGGTCTTCGCTGCGCTTGATGTCAGGCCGCACCACGAGGGATTGAATCACGCCGGGCATCGTGTGCGCCAAAATCACCATGTCGGAGCCCGCGAGTACCGCGGTCATGACCGTTGGCGTAGCGATGGGAGAGATCAGCACGCTGCCTGAGATCAGCGCCTTCGAAGCGATGCCGGAGCCCGCCACCGCGACCGGATCCACATCGAGACCATACTTTTCGTAAATTTTGGCTTCCTTGGTAAAGTAAATAATAATGTTTCCCATGCTGATCGCAGGAACACCCACTTGGACCTTTTTGAGCGCACGGGATTGGGCGAAGAGAACTGATGACGACACGAACAAACTCGCGATCAACATTCCCAGCAAAAAGCGTCTTGAAATCACGTGAATTGCCTCCGCTTCGAATGCCACTCCTACTGGCATTTAGTCCCGTGATTGAACTGTTGTCAATCCGACCAGTGGACGTTGACAAGCCCCCGTCTTTTGCAATAAGTCACAATCATATGTTGCCAAAACTACCGCGTGAATCATTGTTGGATCTGTGCCGGCGGATGTTCGTCATCCGTCACTTTGAAGAGAATCTGGTACCGCTCCACGACAGAGACGTGTTCGGCGGCCACTACCACCTTTACGTCGGCCAAGAAGGAACCGGCGTGCCGGCGATCTCATGTCTACGCTCCGATGATTATCTCTTCACGACGCACAGAAACCATGGCCACCTGCTCGCCCGCGGCGTCGAACCTAAGCGACTCTACGCGGAGATCCTGGGACGTGCTGACGGTTTGAATAAGGGAAAGGGTGGTTCTTTCCACTCCGTCGCGCCGTCGTTGGGCTTTCTCCATAGCTCGGGCGTCGTCGCCGGGATCATTCCGCTCTCGACGGGAACCGCGTATGCGTCGAAGGCGCAGAAAAATGGACGAATCACGGTCTGTCTCTTTGGCGATGGTTCACTGGAAGAAGGCGCCGCGCCTGAAGCGTTTAACCTGGCATCGCTTCTCAAGTTGCCGGTGCTGTTTCTGTGTGAGAACAACGGCAAGTACGGCGCCGGTCGGGCCGTTGCCGCGGCGCAGTCATCGTCGATGGCGGCGTATCCTCTGACGGATTTGCCCAAGGCCTATAAAATTCCGGCGCAGCAGATCGACGGCATGGACGCGGGCCTTGTCCATGCGGCGATTTTGGAAGCGGCGGAGAAAATTCGCCACGGCGAGGGACCGCAATTCGTCGAAGCACAAACCGTTCGCTATCCGGGCAGCGAAACCAATTGGCCCACCGTGCCGCAACCGACGGATACTTCGCTCGCTTGGGACGTCAGCAGCGTGCCCGAAAAAGCCCGCCAGTGGTACGAATCTTGTGACCCGCTACTTATCTTTATTCGTGAATTGGTGGCGGCCAATCAAGCGACCAAAGATGAAATTGCCGGCATCGAGCGCCAAGTCAAAGCCGAGATTGCCGCGGCGGTGGAGTTTGCGGTCAACAGTCCCTATCCAAAACCGGAAGAGGCCGAAAGAAACTTCTTCGCCTGACTAGATGTTGATTAGGTTGGCATATAGCGTAGGGCTTATAGCCTATGGTTCCGACTATATGCGATAAGCTATCGGCCTTATGCGAATTGCGCGGCCTGAGGATTGATTATGCGAGAACTTGCCTACTACGAAGCTAAATTCGAGGGGTTAGAAGAAATCATGGCGGCGGACCAGCGTGTGCATCTAATCAACGGCACTTTTCTGAGCTTGAGTCCGCATCGCCACGTTTACCAAAAGCTGCGAAATAAATACGCCGACCGCATGATCTCGCCGCCGATCTCCGAGCTGGGTTTCTGCGGGCTCGCGACCGGTGCCGCCATGGCAGGACTCAGGCCGATTGTCGATCTCAGCACCGGCAGCTTCATCTACGAAGCCTGGCCGCAAGTCGCCAACGAAGCTGCGAACGCGTTTTCCATGTCGGGTGGTCAAACCAAAGTACCTGTGGTCTTTCATCTCTTTCACGGCCTACGTGGTGGCGGCGCGGCGCAGCATTCCGGCAGCCCACAAGCGATGCTGTGGAATTGCCCCGGACTGGAAATCGCCATTCCTTCCTCACCGCGCGACGTCAAAGGCCTGCTTAAAACCGCCGTCGCCAGTGACAACCCGACCATCTTCGTCGATCATACCCGGCTGCTGGACACGCGCGGCGAAGTTCCAGAAACCGATAAGCCGATTCCGTTCGGCGTCGCCGATGTGAAACGGCCAGGCGGCGACGTCACTTTGATTGCCACCTCGTACACTGTCCAGGTTTCTCTCCAGGCTGCCGCGAAGTTGGCCAAAGAAGGCATCGACGTCGAAGTCGTCGACCCACGAACTCTTGTCCCGTTCGACTTGGCGACGATTATCTCTTCGATTGAAAAGACCCATCGTGTCGTCATTGCCGACGAAACCCACCAGAGCTGCGGCGTCGCTGCTGAGATCGCTGCGCGCATCGCTGAGAGCGGTTTTGACAAACTAAAAACCCGCATTCGCCGGGTCTCGACTCTGGACGTGCCCGTGCCCTACAGCCCACCGCTTGAAGCGTACATCGGTCCCTCGGAATCACGCATCATCGACGCCGTCCGAGCGGCGGTGGCATAGAAGACGATTTCGCGTTTAAGGACGTCAGATAAATCTTGCATTTCTCGCACAGCGAGAAGTGTTTCTCCGGTTGAATGACACATCATCCTTTGAGCTTTACCACGACCCGCGTTGAGCGTTAGGCCCTTCGATCTTTAATTTTTTCGCCCCATGGCTAAGAAAATTTCATCGGACGTCATCGACCTTTTGCGCCGGATGTGGCTCATCCGAGCTTTCGAAGAAAAAGTTTCCGCGCTGTACGCGGAACGGCAAATCGTCGGCTTACTGCACCTGGGGATCGGTCAAGAAGCCGTCGCGGTGGGCGCGTGCAGCTGGTTGCGCAACGACGACTACGTCTTCGGCGGTCATCGCTCCCACGGCCACGCCATTGCCAAAGGCGCGGACATCAATCGGCTGATGGCCGAGATCGCCGGGCGCGCCACCGGCTATTGCGGCGGCAAGGGCGGCTCGATGCATATCGTGGCCAAGGAAGCGGGTTTCATCACGGCGACCGGCGTTGTCGGCGGAACAATTCCACTCGCGCTAGGTGCGGCATTCGCAGCCAAGGAGAAGAAAAAAGGCCAAGTCACTGTGGTTTTCTTCGGTGACGGCGCCGGGCAAGCAGGTCCGTTTCACGAGTCGCTCAACATCGCCAGTCTATGGAAACTGCCGGTCATTTTTATTTGCGAGAACAACGGCTACGCCGAGTTCACGCCGCTATCGACTCACACCAAAGTCGAGCGCCTCGCGCAGCATGCGAAAACCTACGCCATTCCAGCAAGCACCGTCGACGGCAACGACCTCTTTGCCGTGCGCGAAGCGATGCGGCGCGCCGTTGAGAAATGCCGCGCGGGCAAGGGGCCCGTATTTGTGGAATGTCTTACCCATCGCTTGCGCGGTCACTACGAGGGCGACCCCGCCAAATACCGCGAGCTGTCCCAGCTCGCCGAGTGGAAAAGGCAAGATCCGATCGCACGCGTCTCGCGCGCAGTGAAAAGCAAAAAAACCATCACCGACAAAAAACTTGAATCGATCGAGAGCGAAGCGCGAGAGCGAGTGGAGAAGGCCGCCGAGTTTTCCTTATCCTCGCCCTGGCCGGCGGCAAGCGAAGTGGACACGCAAGTGACAGCATGAAATAGAAAGATGGAAAATTTCCCGCAGCAAATCCCGCTGGATGAGCTCAATCATGGCCTTATGTCCCGACACTGTCACGCTGAACACCAGTGAAGGGTCTCGTCTTCGGACAAGATTTTTCGCCTGCGGCTCAGAATAACGTTCTCTGACGCCTCAGAGCAACGATGCCATATCAAACTTTCTTGGAAGCCATCCGCGCGGGTCTTTCTGAGGAAATGCGCCGCGACTCGTCGGTCTATGTCTTCGGCGAAGACGTCGCTCTCGGCGGTCCCTTCGGCGTTACCAAAGGACTGGCAGACGAATTCGGCGCCAATCGAATCGTCAACACGCCGATCAGCGAAGGCACGGTTATGGGCCTGGCCATCGGCGCCGCGACGGCGGGCCTAAGACCGGTGGTCGAGATCATGTTCATCGACTTTATCACGCTGGCGATGGACCAGTTGGTGAACCACGCTGCAAAGTTGCACTACATGTCCGGCGGGCAACTGAAGATCCCGTTGACCGTTCGGGTCCAGTGCGGCATCAATGGCGCGATGGGCGCCCATCACTCGCAGAGTCTCGAAGCTTGGCTCGCGCATGTTCCCGGGCTAAAAGTGGTCTTGCCGGCAACTCCGGCCGATGCCAAAGGCTTACTGAAGTCAGCCATTCGCGACGACAACCCAGTTGTGTTCGTCGAACATCGCGGGCTTTACTGGTCGAAAGGTGAAGTTCCTACTGGCGAGGCAGTCATACCCATCGGCAAGGCATCGGTTCTGCGCCAAGGCGAACAGATCACTATCGTCGCGCTGTCCAGCATGGTCGGTCCGGCATTGGCCGCCGCGAAGGAATTAGAATCCGAAGGTATCTCAGCGGAAGTCATCGACCCGCGCACCATCTCGCCCCTCGACGTTGAGTCAATCGCCAACTCGGTTAAAAAAACCAGCCGCATGATCGTCGTCCATGAAGCCGTCGAGCAAGGCGGCATCGGCGCGGAAATCGTCGCGCGCGTGCAGCAAGAAACCTTTTACTATCTCGATAGCCCCATCCTTCGCGTCGCCGCGCCGTTTGCTCCGGTGCCCGCGAGCGCTAGCCTCGAAAAGCGTTTCGTTCCGGCAAAATCAGAAATCATAGGCGCGGTTCGTTGCGCTCTAGACCAGCAAGGACCGTAACCAGGCTTAGGTATCAGAAATTTGATGGCGAATGAGCAACGGCCTCTCGACGTGCCGTGCGCTAGTTCACCTGCTCACGTTGAATTCGACGAGCGTCGAGGTGAGAGCAGCTTCAGTCCCCTCTTCTCTGAATGAGACGATGGCTTTGATTTCTGGAGCGTAATAGTAGGTGCTGGTTCTAGCGGCGGTGCCTTTACCTTTAGGACCTGTTGGCACATTCATAATCATTACGATCTTGAAGGCATCGAGCTCGCCCTTGGGCGTCTCAATTTTTTCCCAAGCTTGAACTTCGTAACGACCTTCCTCCCAGCGCGCTTGCGAGCCGCGCGGTTGGAACTGAAATCGATCAGTCCAGTTGAGACCGACGCGCATCGGAAACCGCAATAGCTCGCCGCGCCAACCGGTTTTGCCTAATACCAATGATATGATTGGCGGCGCATCCAGCTCCTTGGTTTCCTCACCTCGAATTCCAATAACTGTGGCTTTGCCGGAATTAATTTGAACACGGTACTCGGGGAAGCCGCCCAGCTGGGGGCCAGCAACCGAGACTCCGGTTGGCCGGGCGACTTCTAGTTTTATTCGCCACCAGTCACCATCCTTATAGACAGGCGCATCTGCTTGCTGCGCGAAAGACGTGAGCGGAACGAGAAAGCTCGACACGAATCCTGCCAAAGCAACTAGGAACCTTAACATGAATAAACCTCCCTAGTCTGGTAGGAAAAATGATAGGACTCAAGGACGACCCGCTTCTAACATCCGGCGCAGCATTCCGTCAAACTGCCACCGAATCGTGGCCCACATAGCGTTTTGTTGATGAATCAAGAGTCCCTTGACGATCTCGTTGACAGCATATTCTACGCTGAAATAGATTACTTTATCTAACTTGGCCGTCATCAGTTACGCGCAGCTCCGCTGACCAAGATAAACGGGGGATAAAATGATCAGAATCGATTCCGACACGCATTTTACGCCGCTCGAGGCCTTTGCCGATCTGGATCCCAAATACGCCGGGCAGGGACCGCACGTCGCGGCTTTGCCCAGTGGCCATTATCGGATCGATTATTCGGCGCGCGCGCCATTTGCGCCGGCACATATTAAAGCCGCTGCGCGTCAACGGCCGGCCGAAATCCGATTTTGAAGTCGAGCCGCGACCTGAAGCGATGGCGCAAGACGGTTTCGACATGCAGGTTCTAATCCCCAACAACGCGCCCTTCTATTACGATGTCGACGCCGAGATGGGCGCCAGCGTGAGCCGGACATTCAACAAGGCCATTTCTCGAATCTTGAAACGATATCCAAACAAGTTCATCGGCATCGCCCCCGCGCCGCTACAAAACATCAAGCTGGGGATTGCCGAGGCGGAGTACGCGATCAAAGAACTCGGTCTTCATTCCGTAATCATCTACCAGAATATCAATGGCAAAGACCTAGACGGCGACTTTCTCTGGCCATTCTACGAGGCCGTTCAATGAATGGGCGTTCCGCTGTCCGTCCATGGCGTCGACAGCGGGCCGCTGATCGACATCGAGCGTTACGGCCGATTCAATCTCGATGTCTGCCTGGTTTTCCTTTTCAAGTCTTCACGGCGATTTCGGCGCTGATTTTTAGCGGCGTCCTCGATCGCTTTCCGAGGCTCAAGTTGGGCTTTTTCGAAGTCGGCATCGGCTGGATTCCCTGGCTGCTCGACCGGCTGGAAATGGCCTACGATGCCCGCCCGGCAGCGCGTGAAAAAGCCGGGCGGCGTCCCAAGGAATGCTTCAATAACTTTTATTTATCGTTGGGCTCGGAAGACTCGACTCTAGCGGATGTTGTCAAACGCATCGGCAGCTCGCGGCTGATGATCGGCAGCGATTTTCCGCATCCAGACGGGACTTCGCCCAATACGGTTCAATGCTGCAGACTCGGGAAGGCTTGACCAAAAAAGATATTGACAATTTACTGGGCGGCACAGCTGCTGAATTTTTTGGCTTGAAACAGTACCTGTAAACGAAACTTACGCTCAGCTGCGAGCAAAGACCCGTGTCCCGACTCTGATCATTCAGCCCTGCTACTTCGCCGGACTTCTACCATCCCTTGTCAGCGCCGCGCACAACGTTACTATGATGTTCTCAATGTCACCCGTGGCATGTCGTTGACACTTTGTGTCTGGCAGAGCCCCCCTCTATTAAGATTCTAGCCGCAAAATCTCGATTAAATAGCTTTCAAAACGATCCTTGAGCGGCTGGCATGTGACTTGCTGTAACACCGCGTAAATATTCAAGGAGGAATGACATGCAGCCAGCGTTGCAGAGTGAATCTAAGATCATCTCAATAGAGAAACGAAACCTTCGAGCGGTGCGATGCGAGAAATGCGGCGCGAAAATGTACCCCACGTCACTGTTAAAACCGCACCTGACACGGCACCGCCGCCGCCAACGCTGGTTCAACGCTGAGCTGAGAAAGCTTCAGTACACCTTCTTGCATATGCGAGATATCGCTTAGGCAGTTCTCCGAACTTCCCCGTATGGGGAAGCTCTCCACCACAAGCCCGTGCGCGGCCCCCCAGCGTGCGGGCTTGTCCCCTCGTAAATCCTTCGACTCCGCTCTTAAAGATTACTCGAAGAAGGCTCCTTCGATCAGCACCGGTTTCGCTGCGCCCTGTTCGTGCGTCCTACCCGGTATCGCTGTGCCGTCCGGGTTGAGCCGTTGGTCCGCTTTGTCGAGCCCCGCGCCGATACGCGCCATAACAAGAGGTTCATTGCCCGAATTGCAGAACTGGTAGTAGCAACCCGCCGGTAAAACAACGGCATTGTTCCTCCCCGCATTGACGATGGTTTTCCCGTCTCTACCGGTATTGAACTGCGCCGTTCCCTGCAGCACTAAGAAAATGTGATCCTCCTTAGTGTGCGAATGGAGCGCGTTTTCACCGATCCCCGGTGCGTAACAGTGAATCCTAAGAGTCATCAGATTTGTTTCAGCGAGCAAGTAGCGCGTATGCCCCTCTTGGACAAGTTGGGTTTTTAGCTGTACGACCTTTGCCTGTGGTTCCACGTGACCTCCTTTGAGTGGGTAATGAATTCAACGAGGGCTGATCTTAGACAGCCACGTACTGAACTGCAAGAAAGACTATTCTTCGCTCGGATGAAGCATAACCTCTTTGTCCTTGGCTTGTGGTTGCAAAAGTCACAGCCGTCCGCTTATGTGAAACTTCCATCGTACTGACGGAGAACATACCACCCTTGCTCGCTGAAATCGTCGCGATGTCTTCCGCCATGGGTTGGGCGGCAGATTCGGTATTGGTCCGTTTCGGACTGCGGCAGTCCAACATCTTTGCGGCGATGTTTGTGAGCTACGCGGTATCTATCAGCTGCATGTGGACCTACCTCGTCGCCACGACTTCGCTGGAATTCTTAAAGTCGCCGGCAATGTTTTATTACCTAATCAGTGGATGCATCCAGCCGCTCTTCGCCCGCGCGCTCTTTTACGAGGGCATCACGCGCATCGGCGTCGCTCGCGCCGGCCCGCTACGAGGCAGCGAGCCGCTCTTCGCAACCGCCATCGCTGTTATTGTCTTCCACGAACAGCCAGGGTGGCTGGTCTTTCTCGGCACAATCCTCATCGTCGGTAGTCTTTGGTTGATCTCCGGAAAAAGAGCAGGCGATGCTAAATGGCGGTTGATCGACACGATTTTTCCGATCAGCGCAGGCTTGATTTCCGCGATTTCTCAGAGCCTGCGCAAACAAGCCCTGAAGATTATCCCCGATCCCTTCGTCGCGGTGGCTGTGGTTACCACGGTGTCATTCATACTCTTACTCGGTTTTGTGTTGATAACTAAGAGAGCGCATCAGCTACGCATGCCGCGCGAAGGGTTTATTTTCTATTTTTGCGCTGCGCTGATCGCCACATCGGCGCAAGTCGCAAATTTTATTGCGCTTGGCTGGGGCCAACTTTCGGTCATCATACCGCTGCTCAATACCACTCCCCTTTTCACCGTTTTCCTTAGCGCCGTGTTTTTACGCAATGTCGAAACTGTCAACCTGCGCATCGTTCTCGGCGCTGTCTTGATGGTCGCCGGTGTCGTGCTGATTACCAGCCGATAACGGCCTCGGTGGCGCCACCATTAAGGTCGGGGTCCCAAATATTGGCAGTGTTTCGCGACTTTCGTGTCGCTTGACATGAGCATGCCGGTCTCGGATATTACGCCAACATGGTGAACCCTTACGGAACGGCGGCGGTTTTTTGCTCCGAACTCCACAGGTAATGTCCGAGACACGTCCTATATCCCCTCCTCTCGGCGGGCTCGATGAAGGAGCTGCGCTGCGAAGTATTTTGGAAGGAACGGCGAAGGAGACCGGCGAAGGTTTTTTTGTCGCGCTTGTTGAAAACCTAGCCAAAGCGCTAAATACCCACGGAGCTTGGGTCACCGAATACATGAAAGAGTGCCGCCGGCTTCGGGCTCTTGCCTTTTGGATGGACGGGCAATGGATCCAAAATTATGAGGTGGATATCGCCGGAACGCCGTGCGAACAAGTCATTGACACGGCTAGTCTAGTCCATTTTCCCGACAACTTGCTTGAACTTTACCCCGATGATCCGGACGTCAAAGAGACCGGTGCGGTCAGTTATATGGGCATTCCTCTAAAGGACCTTGACGGCAGGATTTTGGGGCATCTAGCGGTAATCGATCGACGTCCGATTCCAGAAGAGCCGCGCGTCCTGGCCCTTTTTAACATTTTTGCCGCTCGCGCCACCGCAGAAATGCAAAGACTGCGGGCTGAGAAACAAGTTCTGGAGCGAGAAGAGAAACTGCGTCGGCTGTTCGACAGCGCTATGGATGCGGTCATCGAGTTCGATCAGAACCTGAAGGTGACCCGGATGAATCCGGCGGCGGAACAAGCCTTTGTTTGCGCAGCCGATCAGGTCATAGGGCATGATTTCAGCAGGCTGATCTCGCAAGAGAGCCGAGACAAGCTCAGCCGTCTCATTCATGACCTTGGCCTGCTCACGCAGGGACGCCGATCATTATGGGTTCCCGGCGGGCTGCAGGCGCTGCCGGTCGGCGGGAAGGCGTTTCCGGCCGAAGCGACGTTGTCGCGCTTCGAGATTGAGCGGCAGAATTTTTACTCTCTAATTCTAAGGAACATCACCGAAAGACTCGAAGCCGACCGAAAGATTCATTCGCTGGCAGCGGAAGCCGCGTATCTGCGCGAAGAGATCAAGAGCCTCTGCGGGTTTGATGAAATTCTCGGCCAGAGCCAAGCGATGAAGCGCGTCTTGGAAGACGTCGAGCAAGTCGCCGTGACGGACACGACGGTTTTGATTCTCGGTGAGACCGGGACGGGCAAAGAGCTGATTGCCCGGGCCATCCATGGCGCCAGCCGGCGGCGTGACAAGCCGCTCATTACGATCAATTGTGCAGCAATCCCAGCGGCGCTCATGGAAAGCGAATTTTTCGGCCACGAAAAAGGCGCCTTCACCGGAGCGACTCAGAAGCGGGAAGGGCGCTTCGCGCTGGCGGATCACGGCACGATTTTTCTCGACGAGATCGGCGAGTTACCGCTCGACTTGCAAGCGAAAATTTTGCGCGTCTTGCAGGAAGGCGAATTTGCTGCCGTCGGTAGCTCCCACACAAGAAAGGTAGACGTTCGCATAATCGCGGCGACTAACCGTGATCTCAACCAAGCCGTAAAAGGCGGCGCTTTCAGGGAAGACCTCTACTATCGATTGAATGTCTTCCCCATCGAAGTGCCGCCTTTGAGAGAGCGCGATGAGGACATTCTCCTGCTCGCTGCCGCCTTCGCGGCCAAATCCGCCCAACGCCTGGGGCGCGGGATCGAGCCGTTATCTGATGAACATAAGAAGCGACTCAGGGGTTACCTTTGGCCCGGCAACGTGCGCGAGCTGCAAAACGTCATAGAGCGCGCGGTGATTACCTCTCGAGACGGCCATCTTAACCTCGACCGCGCTCTGCCGGATGTTCCCAGCGATAGAATTCGTGAGGTCGAAGCGCAACAAACGATGACCGAGCACGTGTCCGAGCGGATTCTGCAACTTCGCGAGCTTCAGCAACTGGAGCGTAAGAACATCCTGCGGGCCTTGGAATTCACCGCTTGGCGGGTCGCTGGTAAGGACGGCGCCGCTGCGCTCCTCGGCATGAACCCTTCGACTCTGAATTCCCGCATAAGAGCGCTGCGTATCCCACGGCCGAAATAATTCCACCCGACTTTGTTCCGCTCTGGATGTGAGATTTCACATCCAGCGCCGTGAGATCTCGCAACTAGCGAAATCTCACAACCGCTCCGACAAGCGCCGCCTTTGTTAACTCACTGGTTTTCTACAATAAACCCAATTTCCACGAGTTGGCACGCCGGCTGCTCTATGGGATTACCGCCACATTCACGGCACAAAAGGAGGAAAGGAAAATGCAACACAACTACTCATATAAAGCGGCGCTGGCAGCCTCTGAGCGAATTGGCTGGAAAATAGACGATCTCATTGGCGGTGATAAGAAGCTCGAGTTCTCCAAACCGTTCATGCCCGAGTCCCTTGCCCAGGTAAAGCACCTTTCTTTTCTTGCCGCTGAGGAACAGCGGACTCTGAACCAGATCCGGGGGCACGAGTATCTTGCCATGTTCGGTCTGGTCGAAGAGTTCATTCTCCCCTACGTGGTGGATCATGCCCGGCCGCAACTCTCCGGCGACGACTATCGGGTGCGGGCGCTGATCCAGTTCGCCGGCGAAGAAGCTAAGCACATCCACCTTTTCAAGCGCTTCCGCCAAGAGTTCGAGGAGGGTTTCGGGAGCAAGTGTGATTTCATAGGGCCCGCTGAAGATGTGAAACGATTCGTCCTGTCGCACAGTCCTTTAGGAGTTGGGATTGCGATCCTGCACATCGAGTGGATGACTTTGAGGCACTACATCGAAGGCGTCAAGGACAACCAGGATCTGGACTCGCAGTTCAAGAGCCTGCTGAAGCACCACTGGCTGGAGGAGTCCCAACACACCAAGCTCGATACGTTGATCGTGGAGGCGCTGGCGGAGGCTGCTACCGAGAAGGAAATCGACCAGGCCTTTCGGGAATACGTCGACATCGGCGGGTTTCTCGACAACGGGATCAAACAGCAAACGGAGTTCGACGTCGAAAGCTTTGTGCAAGCCACAGGAAGAAATCTATCCAAAAGCGAGCGTGAAGCGATGACGGCCACGGTGCTCAAAGGGATGCGCTGGACTTATCTGGGCACCGGCATGACTCACACGAACTTTCTTGCCACGGTCGAGCAGATCTCGCCCGAGGGAAAAAAACAGATCGAGGCAACGGCACCAATGTTTTGTTGAGCAAGAATGCAAAATGAAAAATTTAGGAGGAAGCTGTGTCAGTCCCAGAAACAACAAAAAAAATGGCTTCGACGAAAGAGGTTTTAGACAACCACTTAAAGTGTTTTGGCGAGGGCGACCTCAAGGGCATTCTATCTGACTATGCGCCGGGTGCCGTCATGTTCACGTCGGACGGACCGCTCAGGGGAGCCGACGCGATGAGACCGTTGTTCCAGGCGATGATTGCGGAGTTTGGAAAACCTGGCGCAGCGTTCAGGATGAAGCAGCAGTCCATCGAGGGCGACTATGCTTACATTCTGTGGAACGCAGAGACTGCCGACAACGTGTACGAGGTAGGTACGGACACGTTCGTCGTGCGGGACGGCAAGATCGTGGCCCAGTCATTCACCGGCAAGATCACACCCAAAGGCTGAAAACACGCCTTCATTCCGGTGACAAAATTTTACCGAGGAGGCGAATATCATGACAACGCTGACGTCGAAGGCGAGAGAAGAGCTCAAGGGTCTTATCAAGGGAAGCATCCTAGTTCCCGATGATCCCTGTTACGAGGAAGCCCGCCAGATTTGGAACGCCATGGTGGATCGGCGGCCCGCGGTTATCGTGCAGTGCGTGCAAGCTGACGATATTCCGCCGGTAATCAGGTTTGCGCGGAAAAACGGGCTTGAACTTTCCATTCGTGGCGCCGGACATAACATCGCTGGAAATTCCTTGTGCGACAACGGAGTCACGATCGATTTTTCAAGAATGAAGAACGTGCGCGTGGACGCCGTGAAAAGGCGCGCTTATGTCGAGCCCGGGGCGACCCTCGCGAATTTGGATGAAGCGACCCAGGCGCATGGTCTGGCCACCCCGGTGGGAATTAATTCCACGACGGGCATTGCGGGTTTAACACTGGGCGGCGGCTTCGGCTGGCTAACTCGCAAATACGGCATGACCATCGACAATCTTATCTCCGTTGACGTAATCACCGCCGAGGGTAAGAAAATACGAGCAAGTGAAAACGACAATCCGGATCTTTTCTGGGCGATTCGCGGCGGCGGGGGAAATTTTGGCGTCGTCACCCAATTCGAATTCCAGCTTTTCCCCGTGGGTCCTGAACTAGTCGCCGGATTGATCGTTTTTCCGTTCAACCAGGCAAAACAGATACTTACCAAGTATCGTCAATTTGTAAATTCAGCGCCCGAGGAGCTCAATATCTGGGTTGTGCTGCGCAAGGCGCCGCCATTGCCTTTTCTTCCAGAAAACGTACACGGCAAGGAAGTCGTCGTGCTGCCTATCTTTTACTCCGGCGCCGTCGCGGAAGCAGAGAAACTCATCGCTCCCGTGCGCGCTTTCGGCAATGCTCACGGCGAGCATATCGGCGCCCAGCCCTATATTGCATGGCAAAAGGCATTTGACCCGTTGCTGACGCCGGGCGCAAGAAACTACTGGAAGTCCCACAACTTCACGGAGCTTGCCGACGGAGCGCTGAATACCATTATCGACTTCGCCGGGAAGCTCCCCTCCCCGCAGTGCGAGATTTTCATAGGACTGATTGCCGGAGCGCCGAACCGGATCGCCCCCGAGGCGATGGCCTATGGCCATAGGGACGCGAAGTTCGTGTTGAACGTGCACGGGCGCTGGGATGACGCGAAGGATGACCAGAAGTGTATTGGGTGGGCGCGCGAGTTTTTTAACGCCAGTGCCCCTTATGCATCGGCCGGGGCTTATGTAAATTTTATGACCGCGGAGGAGGGCGAGCGCGTCGCCACGGCTTACGGATCCAATTATGATCGCCTGGTGGAGATCAAACGACGCTACGATCCTGAAAATGTTTTTCATTTGAATCAGAACATCAAACCTTGAAGAGGATGTCGTTGTGGACGGCTTTTACTATTCGCACTCATGCTCTTCTATGTGGCTATTTCTTATAGTCACAACGCATGAGCCCTGATGGTGAGCCGACGGAGATCCATGACTATTTAAAGCTGCTTGCAGCCACCGGTAACGTGAAGCTTTACGGGCGCCAGCCAGCCGCCTCAACATTTGGCGCGAAGCCGTCGGATCTCATGCCGGTGGCAGAGGGAATCATCGACCCCGATTGCTTCTTTAACGAAAGAGCGCTCAAAGCAGACCATTGTTAACAGTCTCAGTACCCTGGTGGACGGGATGCCGATTGAAATCGGCAGCGCCGGTGCGGAAACTGTGATCAAACGCTATAAAAGAAAAAACCGATGGCAGCCAGTTGTCCGATAGGCTTTAATGTAGCGCGATTACGCAAACAGGTAAGCCAAACCTACGATCGCGTAGCGCGCGAACCAAACGGAAACTTTCATTTTCATCGAGGCCCGGAATATGCCTGCCGCATGCTCCGGTACGACCCAGGGGAACTGGCGACGATTCCTACGGAATCAACCGCCTCTTTCGCCGGTGTGGGAAATCCCCACCGTATCGGGCCCATCGTACCGGGGGAGACAGTGCTGGATATCGGTTGTGGCGCCGGCATGGATCTGATGCTGGCCGCGCGCCGCAGCGGTCCATCGGGAAAAGCGATCGGAGTGGATATGACCCCCGCCATGCTCGAGTTGGCCAAGCGCGGCGCATTGAAAGCCGGTTTGTGGCAAAACACTGAGGTTCGCCGGGGCATAGCCGAAGACTTGCCGGTGGAGAGTGGGAGTGTGGATGTTGTCATCTCGAACGGCGTCCTCAATCTCTCACCGGACAAAGATCGCGCATTTCGCGAGGTCTATAGAGTGCTGCGTCCGGGAGGACGATCATATCTCGCCGATGTCGTCGTGCAGAGGGAGCTTTCACTGGAGACACGAAGTGATCTCGATCTCTGGGCGGCCTGAGTTGGCGGCGCTCTGCCGGAAGCAGAGCTTTTCGAACTAACGGCTTCTATCGGTTTTGTAGACGGCAAGATCGTCGAGCGCTTCGATTGTTACGAAGGGACTTCTGCCAAAGCCAAATTGTCCAAAGACCTTTTCGTTCAGGGCGTCAATTTCTTTTGCTGCAAACCCCCGGATGCGAAAGAGACCAACGATCGGCGGTCGTCGGCCTGGTCAATGTGACTGCATGCGAGGATCATCTGCGAAAGGAACCGTCACGGCGGCTCTCACAGTTCTCGCTCTCATCGCCTTTGCCGCCAATTCCGTGCTCTGTCGTTTGGCATTGGCCGAGCCGATCATCGACCCGGCGAGCTACACGGCGGTAAGGCTGATCACTGGCGCAGTCACTCTGTGGATAATTGCCGCTTTCCGTTCGGACGGATCTTTCGGAAAATTCGGCGGCAGCTGGATTTCTGCGGCGATGCTTTTTCTATATGCCACAACCTTTTCTTTCGCTTACATAAGCTTGAGCGCCGGAACCGGGGCGTTGATTCTCTTCGCCGCGGTGCAAATCACGATGATCGCGGTTGGCCTCTATACGGGCGAAAGACCGGAGATACTGGAGTGGTTAGGATTATTCATCGCCATTTGTGGTTTAATTTATTTAGTGTCTCCCGGGATCACCGCCCCGTCCATTCTCGGATCGGTTCTCATGGCCACCGCCGGAATCGCCTGGGGCATATACTCTATCAGAGGCCGGGGCGCCTTCGATCCTGTCAGCGCTACAACTGCTAATTTCTTGCGAACCGTGCCGTTGGCCGTCGGCATCGGTTTGGCGTGGCTCCCAACATTGACCATAACTCCTATGGGGTTTCTCTGGGCAGCCTTGTCTGGATCGATCACATCGGGAGTCGGCTATGTCCTCTGGTACGCGGTGCTGCCTCACCTGACAGCGACACGGGCCGCGACGGTCCAGCTAGCACCGGCACCGCTAGCAGCGCTTGGCGGAGTTGTCGTTTTGTCCGAAGCGATTAGTCTACGTCTAATAATATCGGCCGTAGTGATTCTGGGTGGAGTCGCCCTGGCGATTTCCCGCCCTAAAATTGCAGCGAAGCCCCGAGAGCTGGTCACTTCCTGATCTGAAACGCCGTCCGAAAATTCGAACTGCCCGTAGTGAGCTGACGGGACCAAAACATACAGCGATGCGTCACCTCGGAATGTCAATCGGGGTCCAGCTCCGGCATCGCCTCAATTCGCGACGGTTTGAGAACCTCACCGTCCCGAGAGAAATCGAGGGATAAGAGCATTCGGGAATGACGGACTGTAACTAAGAGGGCTGAGCATAGCTTTTGACGCAGCCGGCACGGTCACAACGCAACGGCTTGACGCCGAGGTCGTTCTATTGATAGCGAGTACAGAAACGCTTTCGGGCAAGGGCAGCCGTCATGGATAGCCGTGAGTTCGCCAAGACGATTGAGAAACAGGTTGCGGACTTCTGCAAATCGCTAGACGCAAAACTTCCAGCCTACAGCTACATCCCTCTCACGACGGACGAGACTCGCATCAAAGTGATGCAGAGCCGACTGTTCAATGAAATTCGCGCCGGTGAAATTTTCGGCGGCTGGCTCAAGAGCACACCCGAGCTCGATGTAAAGAAAATACTGGCCGAAGCAGTGCACGAAGAATACGAGCATGCGGATTTTCTCGAGGAAGCGCTACGCCGAAAAGGCGCGGTGCCCTATGACTACAAGCCGCTGCCTGCACAGATGGCGATGTTCAATGCCTTTGAAGGATTAACCGATACGGTCGAGCGCATTGCTGCGTTTCCAATGGCTGGCGAAGGCGTGGCTGATTACTTAATCGCGAAAAGTCTCAATGCCGGAACGGTTCCGAGCTGGGTCACTGAACCCTACAAACGAATCCACGAAGACGAAGCCGCGCACGGCAACTATCCCTTTGAGATCTTGGTGAAATACGCGACTACTGCGGAGAAGCAGGAAAAAGCCGCGCGCGCAGTCGCAATGAGTTTAGTTCTGAGACGTGCCTACTTCGATAATCTTGACCGTTGGGTTTTTGAGGACACGATGTACTAACGGTACCCGTTTGAAACCTGGAATCCTGTAATTTCTCCGAGCATCAATATCCGATTACATCGTCTCCCTCTGCTTCAGCACGAAGCGACGCGGCCTTCTGCGGATCGACAGGAAGGCCGAATTCACCTTTTTCGTAGTACTCTGCCAGCAGTTTCAGCGAACCTTCGAACTTCGCCTCCGCCGATTCTCTCAGATACGCCATCCCAGCATCTACATCCTTTTCGATCCCATGCGCGCCGTAGAGCAAAGCCGTTGCATGGAGGGATTGGCAGTGGGCGTGTTTCAATTCCGCTGCCCGCTTGAATATCTGCGCCGCTTTTATTTGATCATGCGGAATCACGGGCGCCGCGTCGCCCATGTCGTAGTAGAAACCAAGCACATACAGCGCCGGTGGATACTCCTTTTCTGCCGCTCGCTGGATGTATTCAATATAGCGCCGCTCGTGCTTCTCCCAGGTCTCGCGCGGCCGCGAGAACCCCGCAGCAAGGAAGAGCGCTTCTGAATTTTCCTGCCTGATCAGCGGTTTAAGAATCTTGTGGAATTGGTTGAAGCGATTTTTCTTAGCGCACGCGCGGGCAGAATTCAGGATTTTCTGCACCGAGCGTTCATACTTGATCCACTGATAGTTCTGCTCACTCCCAACTCCAATGAAATAGGTCATCGGCAAAAATCACGAGCAGAAGTTACTTCGGATACAGTGACTTGATGAAACCGCTCTTGTCGAGCTCGGTCACGAAGCTTGGGTCGGTGAACTCTTCGGGCTTGTGATTCCAGACGTCGCTACGCGTCATCGCCACGTACTCGAAGCTGATTTTCATCCCCGGATGATTGGGATACGGCGCCGGGATGAACATCTTCGAGAAAATGTCATAGGACTCATTCACCAGCTCGTCATCGGTCACCTTCAAGGTTTTCTTGATCACTTTGATGCCGAAATCGCGATCGCGCTTAAACAGCGCAATGCCCTCCAGGTGTGCTTTCATGTAGTTCGTGATCAGTTCCCGATCGTTTTTAATCGCCGCCCGGCGCGTCGTGATTTCCATCCACGGATAGTCCAGTTCCTTGGCGGAATCCCAGAGCATGCTGAATCCCATTCTTCGCGCCAAGCCGTAGCCGGGATGAGACACCGCCGCCGCTTCGACAGCTCCGGCCTTGAGCGACATGACACGCTCGGTGTCACTGCCGCCGGTGGTGATAAGAGTGATGTCGCGATCGGGATTGAGGCCTTTCTTCTTGGCGATCGATCGCACCAAGAAATCCGTGAGCGACCCCAAGCTAGAAACGCCGATCTTTTTGCCTTTCAAGTCTTCCGGCCTTTTAATGTCAGGCCGCACCATCAAAGCGTGGACCACCGCAGGCATCGTGTGCGCGAGGATCGCCATGTCGGCGCCGGCGAGATTGGCCGCGATGACCGTCGGCGTGGCGATGGGAATAATGTCCAAGTTGCCGCTGATCAACGCTTTCGATCCGATCCCCGACCCCATGACCGTGATGACCTCGGCGTCGAGTCCGTACTTCTCAAACAGTTTCCCTTCTTTCGTGACGAAGATGATGATGTTGCCCATGCCGACGGAAGGCACGCCAACGCGAATCTTCTTGAGCGGCCTGCTTTGCGCGTGGCCCGCGCCGGTCATTGCGAAAAGCAAAATTACTGGAGCAACCGTCAAGGCGAATTTAAAACGCCGCATGGAATTATCTCGAATCAAACAATTGGAACATTTGGAACCGTTGGAACGACTGGAACCATCATCACACCATCTGCGCATACGCATCAACCAATGCTGGTCGTTTTTCTACTTTGATGACCTTGATCTGTTCACACCTTGCGTGTGCGCGTCTGGGCGATGCGGATCGGTGGTGTCCAGGGATTCTCTGCCCATCCTACACCTGTGCGCCGCACCTGCGCGTCGATCAGATAGGGCCTGCCGTCCTGCGTGGCCCTGCGCGCGCGTACCAAAGCCTCTTTGAGCTGCCCCGGTGATTCGGCCGCCTCGCCTTCGACGCCGAATCCTTTGGCGATGTGCACCATGTTCATGTCCGGATTGCCCAAATAGTCATGCACGAATTGTCCCGTCTGCACCATGCGTCCGCCCGCGACATGCTCGACCGCCCGGCTGTGCGGGCCCGCGTAGGCGTGGTTGTTGTAGACGACGGTGATCACCGGCAGCTCCTGGCGCGCCATATTCCAAAGCGCGGTCGGACCGAAGACGAACGAACCGTCGCCGACCAAGCAAATGACCTGCTGGTTGGGGCGCGCCAACTTGACCCCGGCAGCGGTTCCGACACCCGAACCGAGATGCGCGCCATAATAGAAGAACAGCTCGCGCCCGCCGAGGGGATTGAAGCCAAAGCTGTGCAGACCGATGGAGCCGGCTTCATGCACGATGATCGCATCTTTGTCGGCGAACTGGGCGACCTCGTACGTCAGCCGGTCAGCCAGCAACGGTCGTTCATTCCAGTCCGGATTCTTGTTGATCTGCGCCCGCAGAACCTTAGCTTGTTCGGTAAACTTCCGTACTTCTTCAGAGCGTTCCTGTGCCTTCGTCTTGATCGCCGCGGTCGTAATGCCTTGCACCGCCGCGATCAAGTCATCCAACCCGTAGCCAACATCGGCAACCAAAGGAGCTTCGGTGGTGATGACATTGCCCATGCTCCAGCTATCGTTGCGCAAGTCGATGAACTTCGTCGCGCGCGGCACGATCGGCGCCGGGCTGCCGTGCTGCAGTTTGTTGCCGACGTTGATGACGACGTCTACGTCCTTGGGAAAAGTGAGCGACTCGACCCCTCTCCCGGCGATGCTGCCCACCCAGAGGGAGTGACTCTCGGGGAAATTGCAGAATACTTGTCTCACCTGCGTGACCGGCATACCGATCATCTCCGCCAGCTTCACTGCCTTGTCGACCGCCTTGGCATTGTAAAGCTCATCGCCGACGATCATCAGCGGGCTCTTGGCTTCGACGAGAAGTTTGGCGGCGCGCTCGACTTCCTTGGGATTCGGCCGTATGCGCATGCGCGGGTCAATCTTTTCGTGGCTGATGATCTCGGTGCGCACGGTCTCGTCGATGAAGTCGGTGTGCCAGGAAGCATAGGTCGGGCCGTATGGCGGAGTCCAAGCGGCTTTGAATGCACGGCGCACGGTTTCCGGGATCATGTCGGCGCGGCGCGCCAACCAGCTGTACTTGGTAAGCGGCTGGACGACTTGCTCTTGATTGGCCACTTCTTCGAAGCCGTCGCGTCCCGAGCGCCGCGTCGCATCCGAGCGATAGGAATAATAGACGACCGGCGTCTGTTCTTTGAAAGCATTGAACATCTGGCCCATCGCGTTGGCCAGACCGACGAAGCCGGCCTGCATCACGAGCGTCGGTTCGCCGGATGCCTTCACGTAGCCGGCGGCCATCGCCGCGCCCGGCCCTTCGTGCGGCGTCAGAATATATTTGAGCTGCGGCCGGTCGACCAAGGCTTCATAAAAACTCGCGTCGGAGCTCGCAGAGTTTCCGAACACGTATTTGACGCCGGATGCGATGAGCTGCTCGGCGAAGGCCGCGCCACCAGTCCCCTGAAAAAGCTTCACGCCTTCAGGCGCAGCACGTCGCGCCTCCTGCGCTTGGACGTGAGGTGTCAGAGATTTTAGGATCGACTCGGCTGCCGCCAGGGAAACACCGGCTTTGGTCAGCCCTTTGAGAAATCCTCGTCGCGAGATCGATTTGCACAGATAGCTTGCAACCAGTTCTCTCATCTCAGTCTCCTTTTAGAACTCTAGGGCGACCGCCGGTCGCCCCTACATCCCTTTTGCGTTCTTTGTGGTTAATTTTCTTCTCTCATTTGGTTGTTGCTGCCTTCTCGCTCTGCGGCCCAAACCCTGTTGCGAGGTAAACCGCCATGGTGTTGATTTCCTCTTCGGTCCACAGGGCGCCGCGGCCGACCATCCGATAAAGCACGCCCTCCCACTTGCGCCGGTCCTGCTTCAGATCTTTCCACATCTTTTCGCCATGGCATTGAAAGCATTTGCTCATGAGCAATTCCTTGCCGGGCGCGTCGACAAAACCGGTGGACGCCTGCTCCGCGCCATTGCTCGCGGATAGAGAAAACAACAGAGATGCAACCAGAAGACTGAAAAGAACCACTCGGGAGAAAATCATGGCCAGAGTTCCTCCGCCGGCGATATTTTGAACTGGGCAAAATTACTGCCGCTCTCAGTTCGTGTCAACAAGAAACAAAAAGTCCGCTATACATGTTGCATATAGACATCGACCAATGCCGGCCGCTTCTCTTCTTTGATAACCTTGATTGCCCGTTCCACCGCCGGGCGAATCTTGTCGGGCTCGGTGATCGGCCCCTCGCCGTAGAGACTGAAGGAGCGGGCCAAATTGGCAAAGTCTACCGGGGGCTTCGCCATTTCCATGCCCACTAACTTATTCTCCACCGGCCGGCCGCGCGTGATCGCAACCTTTTCCTGATGCTCTACGTCGTTATAATAAACACGATTGTTGGTCATCACCGTCAGCAGTGGAACGCCGGTGTTGGCCGCCGTCCACATGGCGCTCGACGTGTAAAGCATCTCGCCGTCGCGCTGCAGGTTGACGCAGATCTTGCCGGTGCCGCGGTAAGGAAGCGAGGCGCCCACGGACGCTGCGGGACCGTAGCCTAACCCGCCGCCCCCGTAACCGCCGAGATAGAGACCGGGCTTGTCCCAAGTCCAGAGCCGGCTCGGCCAGCCGCGAAATCCGCCGGCGACCAAAAGCCAATCTTCTTTTTTGATCGCTTCCCAAACTTCATAGGCGAGACGCGGCGGCGCGATCGGCCGCTCGTCCCAGCGCTTTTTGAGATCGGCTTGCCAACGCGCGTGGACCTCCTCGTGTTGTGCCGCCAATGCTTTGCGGCGATCCTCGACCAAACTTTTGGAAAACTTTGCCTGCTTTCTAATTTCTTCGCTCAAGGCAGGCAAGAAAACTTTCGTATTCGCCACGATCGGCAAATCGACCGGCGCCAGCTCCTGAAAATCGCTAGTCCAGCCGCGCATGGAAATATCTGCGAGCGTCACATGAATGACTTTGCAGCCGGGCTTGGTCGCCGGCACAGTCGCATGCGTGTTGGGATCGGAGCGCACCAGCGCCCCGTAGAGATCAGTCACGTCCAAACCGAGAATGACGTCCGCATTGGCGATTAGCTCGCGATTACGACCGGTGAGGTTAAGCGCATGGGTATTCGGAAAATTCAGCCGCGCGCCGAGATCGATCACCGGGATAGAAAGCAGATCTGCCAGCTCGACGAGACTCAATACCGCGTCGTTATTTCGTCCCACGTAGTCGGCCAGAATCACCGGACTTTGCGCCGATGAGAGCAGCCGCGCCGCTTCTTGAATCGCGCCGGTCTCCGCCTGCAGTGGCGCCGGTGGGCGGAAACGGCTGGGATCGGGTAACGGAATTTCCTTTTCGATCGCCGCCTCCTGATCGGTGACGTCGAAGCAGAGATAAACCGGCCCCGCCGGATCGCTCATGGCAATGCGATAACCGCGCATCATCGAAGATGGGATCGCTTCGATACCGACCGGCTGGTCGTCCCACTTGACGAAGTCGCGCACCAGATTACCCTGCACCAATGCCGTGTGTATCCAGTCAATCCACGGCCGCCGCTTGCTCGAATTCATCGGCCCGGTACCGCCCATGACCATGACCGGCGTACGATCGCACCAGGCATTGTAGATCGCCATCGATGCGTGCTGCAGGCCGACGACGTTGTGGACAATAGCAGGCATGATCTTACCCGTTGCTTTTGCATACCCGTGCGCTACTGCGACGGCAATTTCTTCGTGGCAACAGAGAATCATTTCCGGATTGGGCTTTCGTCCACTCTCGTAATTGACCAGGGAATCGTGAATACCGCGAAAGCTCGAGCCCGGATTAAGCGCGACATACTCGATGCCAAGGAGTTTCAGTAGATCGACGACCAGATCCGAACCGTATCGTGCAGGCATAAAAACCTCCTGATATTTGGATTGCTACTTTTTGAATCTAGAACGAAACGACTTCAAGAAAGATTCTCGCGCCAAGACGCCAATGCCAGAAATCCGAATATCGAAATCCGAAACAAACTCAGAGCAAGCAAACCTCAAATCCGGAAAATCCAAAACACCGAATCCGAACGAAGCTGGTTTGGAATTTTGCATAATTTGAACATTTGAATTTGTTTCGAATTTCGGATTTCGTGCTTCGAATTTTTTGTTCTTGCCGAACTTTGCGTCTTTGCGCGAGTCCGCGTGCTTTTCGATCTTGCTGTTCCCTACCGAGAAAAAAATTGGCGCGCCACCAGACTTTTCTGTCTAAGAGCGCGCCAATCGAAGTCACTTTTGATTTCGCCGGTCTACTGCACCGGGTGCGGTATATCGATGTCGTAAAGATTTTTCACATTGGTGTAGACAAGTTTTTTCCGGATGTCCGCCGGCAGATGACCCAGGTCACGATCGATATATTTGCGCGACTCCGGCCAGGTGGAATTGCCGTGCGGATAGTCGTTCGACCACATGCAATTATCCTCTCCCCAATGCTCGAAATTGTGCCCCGCCACCGTGTCTCTAAAAAACGTTCCATAAATCTGATTTTTGAAATACTCGCTGGGATTCTTGGTAATCGGCAGAGGATTCACCTTCTTGAAGCGGTTGTAATAGTAATCCCATTGCTGCAGCATGAAAGGCATCCAGCCGATCTCATTCTCCACGCCCACGAACCTAAGCTTAGGATAGCGCTCGAACACGCCGTAAAAGATCAATTCGAAATAAGCGTCGATGATCTCCTTGAGCTTCAAGTTCACGCTGCCTCGATAAGCCTCAACTCCGGTTCTCTTATTCCCGAACACGGACTCCTTGTGGTAGCCATGACCCGTCAGAATGTGCAGATGCACCGGAATTTCTAAATCCTGTGACGCCGCCCAGAACTTGTTGTAGTGTTCCGAATGAAACGGCAGATCCGGGTGCGGCGCCTGCCAGATGATCGAACCCTTTATACCGGCCTTGGCGCAGCGCTCGAGTTCCTTTACCGCTTCATCGATATCATAGACGGAGATTGCGGCGATTCCGATCAAGCGCTTCGGCGACACTTTACAGTAATCGATCAACCAGTCGTTGTAAGCACGGAAACAGACGGCCTGGAGTTTGCCGTCGTCCATAGCGAAGTGGGGCAACAAATAGGTCGGAAAGAGCACTTCGGCGCTGAGACCGTCGGTTTCCATCTCTTTGATGCGGTGCGTTGGATCCGACCCTCCGGGATGAGTTTGAAAACTGCTGCCGACTTCCAACTGAGGAAAGCGCGGCGCTTGGTCTTTAAAGGAATTCGGCACCCGCTCAACGAGAATCCCCGACGGCTCCATAACGTGGGAGTCCGAAGAAATCAGCACCTCGAAGCCTGCGTTGTCGCCGTTGCCAGCCATAATGTTCTCCTCCTTTGGCCGTGTCGTGTGCGTACGTTAATTCTACGGGCAGGTCTACCACCAGAGCGCGCGCAGCGTCAAGTTAGACCGCGAATGGAGTGTTGGAGTACTGGAGTATTGGAATATTGGGTTTTAAACCCATCACTCCATTACTCCACCACTCCACTACTCCAGTCCTTAGAACAGCCCTTCCTTCTCCAACTTCCGCACCACGCGGTCATCGATGAGGTCTTCGGCTCTGAGCTTGCGAATCTGCTCGTTGCTCTTTCCCAGCAGACGGATCACGTGGCGCAAACCCTCGACATTCGGGTAGATGCGCCGATCGTAAAGGGTCTTCATCATCTCGTAGCCTGGCTCCGCATCTTCAGCCTTTTGCAAGCGCAGCGTGCGCACGAGGCTCCGTATGACCGTGGCTTTGTTCTCTGGATTGTTGATAAATCTTACGGTCTCGACCATTGCCCTTAAAGTTCTCTCAACGACATCCGGCGAGCGGTCGACAAAACTCCGCCGGCCCATAATCCCCAAACCCTGGAAGGGAATTCCCATCTTGAGAAGATCCCCTAATACACGTAATACACGGAATCCCTGCCGTTCCAACTGAGGCCCAAAGGTATAGCCAAGATATGCACCGTCGATGATACCCCCGGTCGCGAGCGCTTGCGCCGTTACCGACTGATCGCCAATCACGCGAAATTGAATGTTGTCCCTTTCCGGATTGAGTCCCCAGTGATCAAAAGCCAACATAGCAAACATCCACGCGCCGCCGCCGATGCTTTGCACGCCGATCTTTTTGCCTTTGAGATCCGCAGGGCTCCGTATACTGGGCGCGACAACGAAGAGGCCATCCAATTTGTTGATGAGACCGGCAAGAAAGACCAGATCCAGCCCACTCGCCATCGCACCGATGGAAGCGCCGGTAGCTGAACCCCCGTGAAACTGAGTCTCGCCTGCGGCCAGGGCTGCCATACCTACCGGTCCACTGCGGACACCGACTACGTCGGCATCAAGTCCGTGCTTTTGGAAGATCCCGGCGTCTTTGGCCACAAAAAGAACCCCGCTCCGTTCGTTTAGGCCGCCAAAGGTGACGACGATCTTCGCAGGCGGCGCTGCGGCGGCGCGCGACGAACAAGGCATCAAAAGGACCAGTGCCAGCGCGCCAAACATTGGCTTGAACCAAATCCGCATAAACTTTCCTCCCGCTTCCTACTTGTAAAGCGCCTCGATGTATCCGCTCTGGTCAAGTTCTTTAACGATAGAAAGATCGATGAACTGCTCAGGGTTCGCCGTTTTCGCCGCTGGATTTCTTTCGCCAATCTCCTCGAGCGCCAGTTGGATTCCCTTTATTGGAGTGTAGGGTTTTTTCAGAAAAGTCTTGGCGACGAAATCGTACCCATTTTCGATTTCTCAGCGTCCGTGCTCTTGGTGTAGCGGGCAATCACGTCCATGGAAAATTTTTTATCCGCGGCAAAGAAACTTACGCCCTTGATGATTCCTTTGATGAACCTCTGGACAGTTTCTCTCGACTCCCGGATAAACCTTCGCGTCGTGACGACGTCGCTGTTCAAAGCTTCGACACCGAAATCCATCAGGTTCAATAAAACGTTAAAGCCCATTTTCTTGGCGACCATCATCTCCTCGAAGGTAAGCGCAGTCCCGTCCGCAACGCCGTTGGCTAGGGCCGCCATTCTGACCGGCGAGGAGCCAATCTGAATGATCGCCACGTCTTTGTCCGGGACCAATCCGATTTTCTTGAGAATCACCCTGAGGATAAAATCCGATGACGCGCCCAGCCGGCTCACTGCAAGCTTTTTGCCTTTGAGTTGTGCAGCCTGTGAAATACCTTTCGCAGTGACCAGAAACGCCTGGGCCGGGTCCTTTTTTGTGCTCGCCGCTATGGCGAGGTCCGATCCCGCAAGTTGCGAGTTGATGGCTGTGCTTCCGGACATGATCGCGATCGGCACATCGCCGGCGATCACTGCTTGCGTCACGATGCTCGAGCTGCCGATGAAAATGAGCTGCACGTCGAGCCCATTCTCTTTGAAGAGCCCAGCCTCTTTGGCAACCCAAACAAGCGATTGGCCAACGCCGATAGAAGAATAGCCGACCTTGATTTTCGTAACCTGGGCCGGCGCCATAGAAGCGAAGAAGAAGCCCAGAATTGTAATGAACGCGACGATCAAGCTCGGCCGATATATCATCTTTGCTCTTTATAATCTCTGCGAGGCAATTTCCGCATCTTGCTGTGTACAGTTAATCAGGATCTCAAAAGGTCCGTCATTCCCGAATCCTTCTATCGGGAATCCAGACGACACTGACTAGACCCCCCGATTAAAACATTCGGGGGTGACACTTGGGATAGATTCTCATATAAATTTTTATATTTTTTAGCCCGTCAGAAGTTCAACATGTATCGGCCGACCAAAATCACCCCAACTCCTTCAACTCCGCCTCCGCCCTTTCCAGCCACAGTCCCATCTCCATCTCGCGCATCATTGCAACGCCGTTGGCGAGCTGCGT
>WNFV01001813.1_pt1 | contig 28799 bp, 25 predicted proteins | sample 5400101 | NCBI WGS metagenome assembly WNFV01 (sample SAMN13153361, study PRJNA577476) | soil metagenome | isolation source: 115 cm soil or saprolite under grassland replicate 1 | place: USA:California | collected 2016-06-15
TACGGCCAAGCCGGCTACCTAGTGACCACGGACCCGGACGCGTACCCGGGCCTCGACGTGATCGGCATCTAAGCCCAACGCGACGGTTCGCGGCGGTTCGCCGGCCGGTGAGAACTTTCTGTACGTCTTCAAGGCGGCCGCAAGCGGCCGCATCGTGCGCCCGGCCAGGGATCCCGGCGCCTACCGCTGACGCTCTCGGCGCCGGGCCCCGGGCCGGCGCCCGAAGTCCAGCGCGCAGCACGAAGCCCGGCGTCCGCCGTGGTCCAACGAAGCCGGGCAGTTGCGGTCCGCGACCGTGCGCCAGCCGCTACGGCGACCGCGTCACGGCGCGCGACCGGCGCCGACGGGCAAGGACAGCGCCTCGCCGGCGAGGCCGGCCCAGAGGGCCGATAAAGACCTCTTTGCGACTTCCAGTCGCGCCGGACGCTTCGGGATGCCCAGCCGCCGCCCGCCGGTTGCCCGTCGCACACCAGAGGCCACCAGACCGCGCCCACCGAGTCCAGGTCGTTCGTCCGGTAGGGCGCTGCACCTGGACTCGGCGGACGCGGCCCGGTCGGGGGAGACCTGCGCGACGGGAAGCCGGCAGGATCTGGTACTCACCGACTGACACGTACGACCACGGGGTACGGAGATCGAAGGTAGGCGCCTTGTCTCGTGGCAGGATCGACGCATGCTCGTGACATACCGATTCAGGATTGACGACGCCAACGCGGCGCGGACACGACGCTTTACCTATCAGACGAGGGTTCCCTATCCGCATGCCCCACGGATCGGCGAAGCGGTCATGATTCCGACAAATGATCAGGACCACGACCTCGGCGCCCGCCGCGTCGAGGATGTCATTTACACGTTGGACGGAGGAATCCTGCTCGACTTTCGTCTCGATGGCCTCGTAAATGACGTTGATGGCCAAGTCGAAACGCTTCTCAAGGCTGGGTACCGCGAAGTACGGGAAACCTAGCAGATGGGTAAAGGCCAACGTTCGCCAGGTTACTTGACCTCGCTGGGAGCAAAGGTCAGTGCGGCGGGAAGCCACACCACTCGCATCCCAAGCCCGTTGCCGAACGGATGTACGATGATGGCCATGATCGACGAAGTCCGCTACCGCACATGGTGTCGACTCGTCTGTGAGGCGACCGCCGTCGCAGCGAGCCTTCCTCTGATCGCGCCCGGGACTCATCCCGGTCCCTCGGCCGTCCACGTCAATGCCGTGGAGACGGGCAGCCCGTTCCCCACGGAAGATCTTCCCGAGGACGACACGCCAGTGCGGCATCGCATCTACGCCGGAGCACCGGTCTACGACACGTCGGGTACCTACGGGTCGGTAGAACGATGGCTGCTCCTGCCGCCTCATCGTGACTTCTAGGGCTGTAGCAGCGCCTGTAGCAACCGCCGCATACACCAACGGGATCTGGCGCACGCCCGTCGCTCGCCGGTCAGCCTGGGCGGCCGTCGCGTGGCGAGCGAGGGAGCGGCGCCCGGACCTTACAAGCGGGAGATCGGGAGCGCGCCCCAGTCGACCGCGCGGGGATCGATACGATTGTTCGCCGTGACCGATATGAACCCCGGGACAGAGGCGACTCGCGTGGCGATCGAGTGCCTGACCCTTTGGATTGAGCCGGGCAAGGCCGCCCGGGTGGCCGCTGCGGAACATATCGCTGCCATCCAGCACAATCCTGGCGGACCCGGACCAGACCAGATTATTAAGGGCCTGCTCAACCTTTCGATGTTCTTTGAGCTTGTGAAAGAGCGAGGCGTAGAGCGGCAGGAGGACTACGACGCCAAAGCCCGAGAGGTTCTGCAGAACCTCTCGCCGCGCCTCCCCGAGTGAGGGAGCCAGAGTTAGCGAACGCGAACAGGTGGGACCTCTACGTGGGAGAAATCTGGGAGACGATCTAGCGAGAGCTGCCACTCCAGGCATCGGCAGACCAGCCAGCGCCAACGCTGCGACCAGCGCGTATAGCCAGATGCCCACGTCACACATGGGGCGTGACCTTGTTGACACGGACGAGGTCGCGATAAGTCGCGGTCCTGGGAGCAAGCGGGGAGCAGAACCCAAGAGGTACAGGTCTCCAGACCTCCCCGCACAGATGAGCGCCAACACCGTGACCAGCACGCACAGCCAGATCAGCAGGTCCCGGATCATGCCGGACCTGATTCGGGACGAAGAGGCCGTGGGTTCAAATCCCGCCACCCCGACCACGAAATTGCAGGTCAAGGGCAGGCACTTGAGTGATCAAGAGCCTGCCCTTGATCATTTGACCCTCATCTGACCCCCGGATGGACCCCCAGCTTCTGGTATCCGGCAGCAGGACTTCGTCCGTTCGCACCTGCTCGTCCGAGTGCGTTGCGGCGCCACGACCGGGGTCGTCGGCTACGCCGTCGCGGTGGCCGGGTGAGCAGGTGGGACGCATTGCCAGTAGCGGTTGGCGCTGAGGCACGGCGGATTACTGACAACGTAGAGTTGATCTTCGTGAACGAGGATGGGGTGGTGCGACGCGGGTCATTGGCGGCCTGCGGGGTTCCGGTTCGAGGATGCGCGGCCGGTTCGAAAGTTCGGGTCGTTCCGTGGTCAGCAGCCCTGGCCGTGTCTGTGGTGGGCGGCGACGATGGGCCGTCGTCGGGTACGAGTCGTGGCTGGAACGTCCTGTTGACCGAACTACATGTCGTGATGGGGCCGAATCGGTAACCGTCCGCCGTAGCGCACTGTGATGCCGCCCAACGCTGTGCACCGCCCGATCAAGTCGGGCTGTTGGACGAGAAAGCCCATCAGCTTCTCGTACGTCATGACCGCGAGGTTGAGGATGCCGGCGCGGATGTCGGCGTCGAACTCCGTCCAATCCGAGGTCGAGATCACGACGGACAGCAGGTCGCCGTACCGCTCACGGAAGAGGTCATGACGCTCGTCGGCAAGCGCCCGGAACGGGACGATGAAGATCGCGTGCTGGCGGTGGGTGTAGGCCGACGTGGCCGCCAACTCGCCGACGAAGGTCTTTCCCGAACTGGTCGGCGCCACCACCAGCACATTCGTCTGCCCGTCGAGCGCGCCAGCGCGGACAGGCCTCTCCTGCACGCCAGTCAATTCACGGACGTGCTTATTCCACACCTCGACGAGTTCGGGCGGCGCTCCGAGCGACGCGAGGTCAGAGACGGCGAGTACGTGCGCCATCGTAGATCGCGGTCAGATACGCCAACACTGATTTGCCCGCTGAGGACACCTTCCCCATGGCGACTGTCCGACCCACTGATGACCAACGAACTTCGGGGCGGGTTCGGCCCGGTCGGCTGCGGTTCCAGAACAAGATCTTCGCGATGCCGGTACGTGAGCGGCTGATCGCGAAGCCGCCCACGGCGAGGGTCGACGCCCTCGTCGCTGCCGGGCTGGCGGCCAATCTCCGGAGCCAGGCGTGCTAGGACAACGGGTGCGTCGCTTCGATGATCAAGACGCCCGTCGGGCTGGCGCAGTTCTGTGATCGGATGAAGGAGCGGGGCCTCCGCTCCTCGTGAAACTCGCTCTGGGCGAAGCGTTCACTCGGAGGTGTTCACGTCCACCACGACGTAGGAGGCCCCTGTGAACGTAGAGTACGACGGCCGACGGATTGTGGGCATCGATCTGCACCGGCGGCGTAGCGTGATCGTCCAGCAGACCGAGGCCGGTGAGCGGCTGGGTACGACTCGTATCGACAACGACCCGTTCGCGCTGGCTGAGCAGGTCGCCGGCTGGGGTGAGGCCCCGCAGGTGGTGTTGGAAGCCACATACGGCTGGTACTGGGCGGCCGATGTGTTGGCCGAGGCGGGGGCGCAGGTGCATTTGGCGCATCCGTTGGGCGTCAAGGGTTTCGCCTACCGGCGGGTGAAGAACGACGAGCGGGACGCCGGCGACCTGGCTGATCTGCTGCGGATGGGTCGCCTACCCGAGGCGTGGATCGCCCCGCCGGCGACCCGGGAGCTGCGGGAGTTGGTGCGGCATCGGGCCAAGCTGGTCGCGTTGCGCTCGGGGTTGAAGGCCAGCGTGCACGCGGTACTCGCCAAGTGCGGCCTCAGCGTGCCGGTGAGTGACCTGTTCGGTGTCGGCGGCAGCCGGCTGCTCGACCAGTTGCAGATCCCGGACGTGTACGCCGGGCGGATCGCCTCGCTGCGGCGGCTGATCGACGCGTTCGGCTTCGAGATCGACACATACACGAAGCTGGCCACGACCCGGCTGGCCGCCCACCCCGGCTACCGGGCGATCCAGGCCATCGACGGGGTCGGCCCGGTGCTGGGCAGCGTGTTCGTGGCCGAGGTCGGCGACCCGCACCGCTTTCCCGGCCCGGCGCAGTTGTGCTCGTGGGCCGGGCTGACCCCACGCCACTACGAGTCCGACACCAAGGTACGCCGGGGCCGGATCACCAAGCAGGGTTCCACCTTGGTCCGCTGGGCCGCGGTCGAGGCGGTCCAGCGCGTGCGTAGCGGGCATCTGGGCGGTGTCCGGGCCCGCATCGGTGAGCGCCGCGGCGCGAACGTCGCCAAGGTCGCCACCGCCCGTAAGCTGCTCACCCTGGTCTACTACGGGCTGCGCGACGGGCACATCCGTTGCCTGGCCCGACCGGCGTGAGCATGATCTGGGCGCAGCCAGGACGCGAGGTCGAGGCACGTCTGACCCCCACCTTCGGTGGCGTGGCCGAGCACATGTGATTGACCCCGCCTGGCTGCGGCCGCAGCACTCCATGCCGCCCCTGATCGGCGGCGAAGGGATGACCGGCAACCAGACCCCCGGTCTGACCGTTGCCATCCGTCCACACCGGACGCCTGGAGAACGCGGCCTGCATAACCTGGTTTCCCCGGGCACACGGGGCAGTGTGCGCCGCTCGGAGCCGGCGCCAAGGCCAAGCCCCTGCGGGGTGGCCCACGGCCAGCCTTGACCCCGACCCCGCATCGACGCATGCCCAAGATCCGCCGGGAAACCAGAAAAACAGTCACAAACAAACCCGGGCTCGGGGGTTGACCCGGCCCCACTCCTTCAGGGATGACGTGGCCCCCGGCGGGGTGGCAGTCGCATGGGCACGCGTGTCCGGCTCGCGTATCCCGGCACTTGTTGTGGCTTGGGTGAGCGCGTCGACGGTGTCGTCGGTGAGGGTGAGGCGGAAGCGGGCGTGGTCGGGGCGGTCGTAGTGGATCTGTAGTTGGAGGGCGTCGTACAGCTTGCGTTGGAGACGTTCGGGTACCTCGGTGAGGTTGATGCCAGCGAGGATCGGTAGCTGGTCGAGCAGCTCGACGTCTGGTTCGGGTTGGCTGGTCAGGGTCTTCTCCAGTTCTGTCAGCTGGCGGGTCTTGTCGGCACGCTCGGATTCGAGAGCGTCGAAGCGGTGCCGGAGCCGGTCGCGGAACGTGCGGTCGCTTGGGTCGGTGGTTTCAAGTTCGGTGATGAGCCGGTCTTGGCGGGCTGTGAGGTCGTCGATCTGCTCGCGCAGCGTCTCGGCGCGGGTGGCCTCGGCGTGCCGCTGCCGGCTGGGGCGTTGGGCGAGGGCTTGGCGCAGGAACGTGCGGCGGTCGGGGCCGAAGACCCGGGTGGCGATGACGTGGTCGAGGGCTTCGGTGAGGGCGTCTTCGCGGACGTAGACGGCCTTGGGGTGGTCAGTGGGGTAGCGATCAAGGCGGTCGGCGTTGTTGCCGGCCGGGTAGCAGGAGTAGTACGCGCGGCCGTGGCGGGTCTTGCCGAACATCCGCTGCCCGCAGCCTCCACAGTGGACATAGGAGCGCAGCAGGTATCCGTGCCTGGTGTGGCGGTGGGCGGTGTTCGGGCCGGGCTCGCTGCGGGATCCGCGCCGTACCTGGGCGACCTGCGCGGCGGCCTCGAAGGTCTCCCTGGACACGAGCGGCTCGTGGGTGGGCTGGTCGGACCATACCCATGCTTCGGGTGGGTTGACCTTTCCGCCGGACTTGGTGGCCCGGCGGTTCCACACCATGTAGCCGGTGTACTTCGGGTTGGTCAGGATGTCCCGCACGGCCGATCCGGACCAGGTGCCGCGTCGTCGGCGGGGACTGGTCGGCTCGGGGACGGGGTAGCGGTCCCTGTCGGCGTTCAGCCGGGCGGCGATGGCGTCGTAGCCCAGCCGCTCCATCACTCGCAGCCGGAAGATGTGCTCGACGGCCGGCGCGCGGACAAGGTCGGGGATCAGGCGGGTCTTGGTCTGGCCCTCGGCGGCCTTGGCTGGGACGGGGTGATCGACCTTGTCGGCGGCGTACCCGTACGGTGGCTTGCCGATGTTCCAGCCCTGCCCGGTGTGGACCTTGAACCCGTCCCAGGAACGTTCGAGCATGTCGATGACGTACCACTCGGCGACGCCCTGTTTGACCCGACGCGTGAGTAGGCCGGTGGCGCGCTTGCCGCGTGGGTCGATTGGCTCGTCGGCGGCGTACAACCGGACGCCGACCTGTTCGAGGTCGTGTTCGATGGTGGTGCCGATGTAGGTGCGGCGGGCGAGCCGGTCGATCGACTCGCAGATCACCACGTCGAAGCGGCGGCCGGGGTACTCGGCCTCGGCGAGCAGATCGGCCAGGCCGCCATCGCGGGGCAGGGGGACCTTGATGTGTTCGTGGGCGTGGCCCCGGCCGCGGCGGTCGAGGTCCTTGCGGCCGGACTCGATGTCCCAGAACAAGACGGTGATCTCCCACCCGTCCAGCAGTGCCGCTTGGCAGTTGGCGAACTGCCGGGGTAGAGACAGGGTCGGGTCCTGCTGGTCGTCGGTGGAGACCCGGGCCAGGAACGCGGCCCGAACCCGTGGGGCGTTCGGCCTGTCCCGGGCGGTGGGGCTTCGGAAGATCGATGACGGGTGGCTGTCGTTGGCAGGGTGCGGGTTCACGCAAGAGCTCCTTGGTCAAGGCGGTACTGCGGATGGTTGTGTGCTGGTGGGCAGGCCGGGCGGCCCGGTCCCGTACCGGTGATCCAGCCCGGTGTTCATGCCGCCCGGTCCTGTTGCTCCTCGAACTGCTCGTGCGTGTGGTGCTGGGTGAGCGCCCATGCGAGTACCTCCCTGATCGCTTCAAGTTGAACCTCGGCCAGATGCGCAGCGTCCGGCCCCCGGACGCGGACGATCTCGACCGAGCTGGACAGCCGGCGGGTCGCGGCCCTAGACGAGCGGGCCACCCTCTTCCCCACCGGCGGCGCCTGCTCATCCCTGGCTACCGCGATGCCCCTCCAGCGACTCGACGAACTCCTCTATGGCAACAGTGCGGAAGCTGCATCGGCCCTGGCCACGACCGGTCAGCCCGGCCCCGGCCGGAGCGCTGCCGCCCTTCGATGAACACTCCAAACCCCAGAGATGTCAAGTCGCTTGGGCACCGCTACGGCAAGCCCCGGGCGGCTTGGCACGGACCGGCCGGCTGGAGACTCATTGCGGCGTGGTGGTGGGCACGGCCAAGCCGTACTGCGCCAGGCGCCAGACCAGCTCGCACAGCCGTTTGGTGCAGTTCCTACCTGCTGTTGATCGCCGCGGGGTCGAAGGCGCCGGGAACCGGCCGGAGCGGCAGGTTGTAGGTCTGGATCACCCGAGGAACGAGGAGTTGTTCGGGTAGCAGTCCGGGTGCAGAGACCGCTGACACGCGGACTATGAGGACTCGCGCTCCGGCACTTTCGCCGAGTAGGACCCAGTAGTGCTCGTCCCTCGGCAGAAAGGGCAGTAGTCCCACGCGTTTGCACGCTTCGGCGCTCGATCGGTTGGCTCGGCGCAGTACGCGGTATACAGCACCCGGTCGGGGATTTCATCCGATGGGCGCCGTAGCCCGGACCAGGCAGCGCGCCGGTGCCTTGGTCAGCTCATCCCGGCTACGGCGCGGGCGATGACCTCCTCACTGGTCAGCGGGCTGCGCGGGTGGTAGCTCAGGCACAGGGGGGTGCGTAGTTTGCGTGGCGCTGTACCTTCAGCGGCCAGGTAGAACTCGCCACTCCTCAGTCGTGAGACGTCTGGCACGTCGCCGCCCTTCGCTTTGGCCATTTCTCGGGCCGCCTCGACCTGAATCGGGCTGTTGAGCAGGCCGTAGAACTGGGTGGCCGCGTTGCCCGGGATCCGGTTGTGCAGACCTTTGGGCGCCTGGGTAGCGAAGACCAGGCCCAGCCCGTACTTGCGGGCCTGCGAGGCCAGCGCCAGGGTGCTCTGCGTGCAGGCGGTGATGGCACCCGACGGGGCGAACGTCTGCGCCTCGTCCATGACCAGCAGACCGAGGAGCGGGCGGTCACCCGCCGGATGCTTCTTGATCCAAGCAAACAGCGCCATCTGTAACTGGTTCACGAAACTCTGGCGTACCTCATCCGATGGCAACCCGATCAGGCTGATGACCGAGATCCGGGCCCGCTTGCCCGGTGCCGGGGTGAGCAGCAGGCCGGGGTCGACGGGGGTACCCGCCCCGCCGAAGAGCGGGTCGTTGACCATCGTGGCGGTGAGCGCCTGTGCCAGCCCGGCACCGATCTTGTCGGCATCGGCCAGGTCGATGATCCCGTCCGGGAGGTCGGCGAGCGTATCGATGAGACCCTTCAACCGGGTACCGCCACGCTGGCCATAGTGCTCGACGGCGCGGCGCAGTACCGCCTGCCCCAGGTGTGCCTTGGTGGCCCGCCCGCCTAGCATCGCCCGGGGTGAGAGCGAGGCGACGGCTGCCTCCACGGCTTCGGCGAACTCGTCAGGGTCGTCTAGAGCGGCACCGAAGTCGGGCAGCGGCTGGAAGCTCAGCGGACGACCGGCTTCCCGGCGTGGTGTCCACACCACGACGTCGGTGTGTTCCAGGTAGTCGGCGGCCTTCGCCGCATCACCGTCGCCCCATTGCTGTGGCGGCGCTGGCCAAGCGTCGCCGAGCCGGGCTAGATCGTTGTTGGGATCCAGCACGATGGACGAGACGCCTTGCAGCGCGCACTCCTCGACGAGCCTGCGGATCAACACGGTCTTGCCCGAGCCGGATCCCGCGAAGACCGTCATGTGCTTGCGCAGCGCTTCGAGTTCGAGCCGCACCGGCTGCCCGGTTTCGTAGTCACGACCGAGGGTTAGGGCTGGCCCGGCGGCCGGCACGTCGGCCGGAGTACCCACGTGCCGTGGGGCCTCCGGCGCCACGACCTCATCCCGGGCCGGCACGCCCGGCACTGCATCGCCCGTCCCCATGTGCGGGGTTTCGGATTCCGGGCCGGTAGGAAGCCACGAGTCGACGTCCGCCAGCGCCGCCTGCAATATGGCGAGGTGTCGGGCGGGGCGGCGTGCGGTCAGCCAAGACTGTACCCCGATCGGGTCCTCGTCGAGCAGCGTGCGCAGCGCGGCGAGGACCCGCAGGTCCTCGTGGTCCAGGGGCAGCGTCTGCCCGCCCCGCTCCACGACGGCCCGGAGCTCCTGTTGGGTCTTGGCGCCCGACCAGGGTTCGTTCCGGAGCAGGAAGAGCTTCCGCTTGGTCACCATGCTGTCCAGGCCGGCGGCGCTATCGGCCCGGCGTAACCGGTAGAGCGCCGCATTGCCGTGGTGCTTGTCGCTGACCGCCCGGAAGCACCAGTGCACCTGGTCCTCGGTGCTCTCGTTTAGGCTCAGGCGCAACCGGGCGTGCAGGTCGGGCTTCGCGCTGGGCGGCGGGTCCACGCTGAACTCCGCGCCTCGCTCGCCTTGCTCCAGGATCCACGCCGTCAGGCCGGCTTCGAGCAGCCTCGGTACCGTCGCGTCCTCGGTGTTGGCCTCTAGCGGTGTCGTTACGTCGGCGGTGTCCTTCAACGCCTCGAACCGGGCGTCGTACTTAGCCAGGGTTTCCGCGTCCATAGTGGACACCGGTGTCACGCTGGCCGGCGTCGGCCTGCCGCTCGGCGGCTCACCGAGTCGGGTCAGCTCCATGACGGTGCCGGAGAGCAGGCAGTCGTGGATGTGCGCGTCGATGGTGATGAGCATCTGCCGAGGCGTGAACTCGCCCGCGTCTTGGAATGCCTCGGGCCGCACCGGCCAGGTGGGGTACGGCGGTTCGAAGCCGAGTCGGCTGAAGTACACCTCGAACCGGCGGGCGATGATCTCGCGTGCGAGCTCCCGGCTCTTGATGGTGCTCAGCTGCGGCGCCTCCCGGAACCGGTCGCGCACAGTGTCGGTGGCTCTTGTTTTGATCAGCGTCCAGGTGGTGGGGATGCAGGCGACCATGGTCAACGTCCGACGGGTGCGTTCGCGGAGCGACATGAGTCCACCGGCGACGCCCTCCAGGACCATCGCATGGTGCCAGACAGCCGCGTCCGCCCCGGGCTGGTGCGCCTGGTCGGCACCCAGCGCCGACTGGGCCAGCAGCACGTCGATCTGGTCGACCGCCATCACCGCCGGGCCGGTCAGCGCCAGGAGCCGGGACAGCTCCTGGACGATCTCCTCAGCGGTACGCGCGGCGCGGCGCATTCCCCACGCGGCACGTTCACCGGAGGCCGCCTCCTCGTCGCAGGCGAAGTAGTTGTCAGCGATGTCCCGGTGGGTTGCGTCGGCCGAGGCGCTGAGCGCCAGGGCACGTGCGGTCTCCTGGCTGGTACGAACGACGTACTCATCGACCGCAGCCAGTCCCTGAATGAAAGCGTCCAGCGCCTCTTTTGTCAGGCCGCTTTCGCCCATGAAGGCACGGCGAGCGGCGCGGGGAGCGCCCACTCGGGCCGCCAGCCGTCGCATCAGCAGCCGCAACTGAGATTGGCTGCCGGGTACCGGCCGGGCCAGGCCGTCCAGCATCGACGCCAGTACGCTGACCCAGAAGTGCTGCGCGCTGAGCAGGCTCACCAGGAAGAAGTAGCCGCCGCCGGCCTGTACCTGCTGGCGCAGCCAGCCGAGCAGGTGCGTCTTGCCGGAGCCGCGCTGCCCTTGGAGCACCAGGCCGATCGGGCTGCCACCGTCGCTGGCGGCTGCCTCTTCGAGGCCGCCGCGCACCGCATGGACAACGCCCGCGTGCAGCCCTTCCACGTGGAACGGCAGGGGCCGCCACACATCGTCAGGGACCGCCGCCCAGTTGAACCTGAGGGCCGCCAGGGCGGCGCGCTCCGCGTCGTTCATCACACCCCAATCGCCAACAGATGTTTGTCCTGGCCTCCTAGGTGGATCGCCGCGGCCCGGTCGGCCTCGGTGAGCGACTTCTGGTTGTCCTCCGGCACTAAGTTGACGTCCGGCGCCTGGCTCAGCCGGCGCAGCGCCTCGTCTACATCGGCCCTCAGCACGTCCTCGAAGAACGGTCGGAGCCGAGCCAGCGCCACCCACGCCCGGGGCTCAGTAGCGAGCGCCGCATAGGCATTGCGCAGGCGTACCTCCAGGTTGGTTGGCGGTTCCGGCGGAGTGATGTCCGCGCGGGAGAACATCTCGGTCAGGTTGTGGTATCCGGTGCGGGGCAGCACGCGATCCCGCAGATTGAGGTGCAGCGCAGCCAGTGCTCCGCCGATCGCCCGCGCTTTCGGGCTGCTGACGTCCAGGTCCTTCTGAACTCGCACCCAGCCTTCGTCGTCCAGCACGTGCGAATAGGTACGACCCGACTTCTCACTGTGGACAAGCTGCAGCCGGTTGAGCTTCTCCCGACGGTCCTTGTCGACGTCAATCTTGTAGAGCTTGAAAAGTTCAGTGTTGAGCATCGGGCGGGCCTCGGCCATCAGGGCGAGGAGAATCGCGCTGTCGGACGGGGTCAGGTTGTCGTTGGCCATGCTATGCCTTTCCAGGTTCGCATCGTCGAGCGTTGATGAACTGGCCGACCTGAGCCACCACCGCCTGGACATCGTGCAGTACGCGGGCGTTGGTGAACCGCAGCACCGCGTACCCGTCCAGTTGCAGTTGTACGTCGCGACGCCGGTCGGCATCAAACTTCACGGGTTCACAATGCTCGGGTCCGTCGATCTCGACAATGGACCGTTCGTCAGGCCAGAACAGGTCGAGGCGTACCGGGGTACGCAACTTGTCCGACTGATAGCTTTGGTTCCAGCGCCGGCCGGCCGCCCACGAGTGCGTGGCCAGCGTGGCTTCCAAGGCCGCCTCGGCGGTACTGCGCGGATGTGGCGCACCGACCACTGCTGACCGTTCCGATACGGTACCGGTCGTCGGGGCCAGGCCGGTCAGCGTGACCGTGCCGAACCGGTCGACCGTCGTCAGGGGAACGCCGGTGAGCCAGATATTCGACCGGGCACGGTCGGCGAGCCATTCGCAGCCGGCCGCCACCATCAGTTCGTCACTAGCGCCGAGCCCGGCGGGTACTTCCATGATCAGAACCAGCCGAGGGCGGCGCAGCGCGTCCGCGATCACCCGGACCAGGCCGGGCGCCCGGACTCCCGGCGAAAACCGGCGGCGCCCGGCCGCTCGACTCGCCAACGCGGTAGCTGCGAGATCGCATAGAAACGGTGCGGACTGGGCCGACCCGCGTGCGTGGTCGGCCGCCACCGCGCGAACCGCGGCCAGCCCCGCGCCGGCAGACGTCTCAATGCCTTCGGCGCCGGGCAGCCAGGCAGGGAACAGGTCCACGGCAACTGACTCAAGGTCATTAAGGACATCGGTCAGGAAGGCTTCCAGGGTCGGCGCGGGGCATACCCGATGGATCAACGCCAGCGGCAGTCCGGCCGCGACCCGCGCCAGGGTAGCCGCGATGTCGTCGGCGGTGGCGCCGAACACCTGCGTCACCCGGCCGACCGGCAGTTCCGCAAGGTCGTGCAGCGGCGTGGGCGGTCGTTGGCACTGGCCTCCGCTGGCACCACCCGGCCTGGGCCGCGGTCCCCTGCCGGTCTGCCCCTCGACGCCGGCCGCGGTCATGCGTCCGCTCCGGATCCGCTGGGCAATCCGTCCGCGCGCAGGCCGAACAGCCGGATCCGGCGGACCTGGCTGCGGTCGGCCGCCGGGTCGGCAGTGAGCAGGGCGAGGTAGCGCTCGGCCGCCTGATGGGTGCCCGCGTTCACCTCGGCCAGCAGGGCTTTCTGATCACCGGCGTCGAACAGCAGCGCGATCAACTCGGCTGCGGCGTCCTGGTCGCCGCCGTCAGCGGCGGCCCGCAGCCGGGCCAGATCAGCGCCGTGCGGCCCCGCGCTAGCGTTCCGCTCGCGCAGCCGGTCCAGGTAAAGCGCGGCGGCCTGGTCGCCGTCCCCGGTACGCCGCTGGAGTTCCTCCTCCAGGCCGAGGCTGGCCAACAGGTCGGCGAGGCGCTCGGCGGCGAACTGGTGGCCGCCGTCCGCCAGGTCGCGCAGCTCGTCCAGGCAGCCCCGATCGGCCAGCAGGTCGGCCAGGTCCTCGATCGCGATCGTGTTGCCGGCGGCGGCGCGCAACCGCAGGGCGTCGGCCTGCCCGCCGTCCGCCAGCAGTTCCGCCAGCAGCTCCGCCGCGCGGGGATCGTCCGCCATCCGTTGCCGGAGCTGCTCGGCGCGCAGGTGTAACTGGATGAGGTCGGCGCGCAGGAGCCGCCGCTGCTGGTCGCCCGGATCGGCTGCCAGCCAGGCGTCCGCCAGCGCGATTGCCTCTCCAGGCCGGTCCTGACGGCGCAACAACGCGATCAGTTGCACTACAGCGGCCCGGTCACCGGTCCGCTGGAGCCGGCGGAGCGCCTGCTCGGCGTATCTGTAGCGCATCCGGGCGAGGGCCGTGCTGGTCAGCCGACGCAAGTCGTCCAGATCACTCACGTGGGTCACCAGGACAGTCCATAAGCTGTCCGGCGGGCATTCGACGCGGCGGACCATGCCGATGTGCTGGGTAAGGTAGTCGGCGACCACGTAGCCGTCCACGGTGCCGGCGTGCTCGCGGGCGACCGGGATGAGCGCCGAGACTGCGCCGTGCAGTTGGTTGGTAGCGTGCCTCAGCGCTCGGTCCAGCCACACGGCGACCGGCGCCGCCCGTTGGGCGGGCGTGAGGTAGTCGACGATCGCTTTCGTCAACACCTCCGCCGGAAGTGGGCTCTGCACGCCGAGACGCCTGGCGTCCGCAGCGGCCGAGATGATGGCTCTGCTGTATGGGTCGGGTGCCTGTTCCCACGAGATCACCAGGTCGGGTCCTGCGGCGAGTACCTGGGTGACCCCGGCGTCGGATACTGCGAGGGCGGTCTTGATCCTGCGGTCGACGGTCGCCACGTCGCTGGCGCGCTGCCGCTCATCCTCAGTGAAGGCGTCCGGAACGCGGACCACATCGGCGAAATCGAGTAGCAGGCGATCCTCTGCGTGTACGTCGGCACCGTCCGCCGGGAGGCGCTTACACATGAAGTAGTAGTCCGGCCAGAGGGTACCGACAACGATTATCCCGGTCGTCCGTACCAGCGTCACCACATGCTCCCTGAGCAGCGGCGGATCAGCACCAAGATAACGGTGGAGGTCGTCCAGCCACAGCACGGTACGGTCGGTCGGCGCCGCGAGCAGGTCGTGGATCTCGTAGGTCTTCGCCGGCTGTACCAGCCACCAGTCGGGTACCACGACCCGTACCGCCTCGTAGAGCGAGCGGGTCTTGCCCCAGGATGATCCGCCGATGAGGAGGACGAAGCACCCGCGTTCGACGCCCCGGGCGATCAAATCGCGGAGCTTATCGTCGAAGTCGCGCGGTACGTACGTGGGCAGGTCGTCGGTCGCGCCGTCAACAGAAATCGCCGGGTGGACTCCGAGTTCGCGCGGGGACGCCTCATCGACGCGTCGCGCATTGGCCGGCCCCTGGCCCACTGCCGCATTGATCCGCTGCCACGCGCCGACCACTTCCACGTATCCCGCCGCCGGCATCCGCCACGCCGTTAGCAGGCTTTCCAGCAGGTTCTTCTTCACCGGTCGCTTGCCGCTCAACGCGTCGCTGACGGTACTGGTCGGCAGCTCCCGGAATCGCCCGTCAGCCTTTGTCAGCCTCTTGCCGACCTTCTCAAGATCCCCGAGGCTCATCCCGCTCCGCTGGTGGACACCCTTGAGATACGCCGCGAAATCTGGCCAGGTATGCACCGCTGAGAGATCGGAAAGGCCGACGGACGTCAGTGTGATCACCCTTCCGGACGGAGCGCCGGACGTTCCCGGACAGCCTACGGAGGGGCGAGCGATGAGCGCTATAGGCGTGCTTCGCTACCCGTAACTGCCCGTTCGACCCATCCGAGATCGTCCGCGGGCGTCCGGAAACATCGACTGACCGCCCTGACCTTGCTGCTCTGAGTCCCGATCCCACCGAATCACACGGCGAGAAGCGAGGACTCACGATGCGACACCAGTGGGCGCAGTGGCGGGACCGAGACCGCGCGGCGCAGAAGTTCAATATCCGACAATTGCGGACTCTGCTAGGGCGCTGCGGCATGAGCGTGTGCGGCTACGACATCGAGTACATCGCCACGCTGCGCGGCGCTGATGGGCAGGCCGCTTATGGCGCTAGCCCTCACGACGGACACGGTCGTCCGCTCGTCGGCGCACGGGGCCGCCCGCTTATCCAGGTGTCTGGTCTGGCGCTGCGCAACATGGAGACCACCGTGGTGACCATCTTCCACGAAATCGCACACCATCGCTCATACCGTGCGGTCGGTCACGCCGGTACCGAAGCGGAGGCCGAGATGTACGGCTGGCGGATGTACAAAGAGTTCATGCGGCAATGGGCCTAACCACGCCCGGTCAGGACGCAAATGACACGGCGCACCTGATCCACTCGACGTGTAGGCGGACATATGGATTGTAGTTGGGCGAGGCAGCTACATCGCTGTCGCCAGATTTGTGACGTCGGCTGCACAGCCCCAGGACAGGGTGACGCCGGCTCCGCCGTGACCGTAGTTGTGGATCACACGGGTGCCGTTGTACTGCTGTGACTCAACGCGTACATACGGCCGGGTCGGCCGGAGGCCGACTCGGTGGTCAAGGACGCGGGCGTCGTGCAGTCGGGGTTCAACCTTCGTGCATCGTGCGATGATCGCGGCTGCGGTAGTCAAGTCGGGCTGGCGGCTCCATTCGCCGGGTTGCGCGACGCCGCCGAGAATGACCGTGTTGCCGTGGGGGGCGTAGTGCAGAAGGTCGGGTGATATGCCGGTGTCTTCGGAGAAGAACTCGGTGATTCCGGGGTTCTCGACGACGACGAGTTGGCCCCGGATCGGTGTGAGGTCGGGGTCTGGTACGAGGCCTTGAGCGCCCATGCCGGTGCCGTTGACCACGACCGGTGCCGCTTTAGTGGCTTCAGCCAAAGAGCTGATTCGCTTGATCTCGCTTGTCCCACCTGCCGCTGCGAACCGTCGCTCCAGGTAGTCGAGGTAGACGGGCATGTCGATCAGCGGGGCGGTGAACCGCCAGCCGGTGGCGAAGCCCTCGGGTAGCTCTTCCGGTCGGCACATGCGGAATCCGTCGAGCTGGCTACTCCATTCAGGTGGGTCGACCGGTGTGCGGGATGCCTCGACGCCGGGGGTGAGTCGGACGCCGGTCGCCGGATTACCGGCGAGTTGCCGCAGCACCTCGAGCGTGCGGGCGCTCCAGATGCGTACCCGGTCGATCGGTTCGACCAGGTAGGGGCCCCACATGGCGCCGGCTGCGACCGAGGTCGTCTCCTGGGGCAGCTCAGCGGTCCAGATGTGGACCCGCAGCCCGGCATCGGCCAGGCAGATCCCGGTAGTAAGGCCGGAGACGCCGGCGCCGATCACGAGCGCGTCGATCTGGCGGTTGTCCACGGCCACGACGGTAGTGGTCACGCTGGTTGCCGGACGAGCGAGGCTTCCAGGTCGGGGAGGATATCGGCGACGGCTTGGTTGCGCTTGCGGCGGCGCATCTCGCCAGCCAATGTGCGCAGCAAGGCGGCGCTGCGGGGTGAGCGGACCTGGTCGAGTCGTGGCAGCGCCATCCGGGTGACTGTGCACGCGTCGTCGAGCTTGCCGTGGGCGGTGTAGCCGAGCGCGAGCCAGGCTCCTTCGTAAAGGGCTCGTCGCTGGTAGGGCACGTCGGGGCGACGGGCGTACGCCCCGGTACGCAGCAGCGCCTCGCCCTTGCGAAGTAGCGCGCGTCCATCGGCTGCTGCCCCGCTGGCGACGACTTGGCGGCCGGCGAGGAGCATCGCGTAGCCGGCCTGGCAGTCGAGGTGGTTGGGTGTCAGGTAGTACATCCATTCGGGGTCGCGGGCAGGCTGTTGCTGGGCGAGCCGGTCACGGGAGTGTTGCCAGCTGTGTTCGCAGTCGGTGACCTTCCCCGCGGCGGCGTAGGCGTACGCGAGGCGGGACAGGATGGATGCCTGGACGCTGGCCGCTGACTGGCCGCCGACGTGCCGCGCGGCCTCGCCGAGGACGACGCCGTCGGCGGTGTCGCCGAGGGATGCGGCCTGGAAGGACAGGTCCGCGAGGATGTGGGCCTCCATGGCCCGGTAGCCGGCGTCGTGGGCGGCGCGTAGACCGGTGAAGAAGTACCGCTGGGCCAGGCCCGGTTTGGCCGCGTCGAACGCCTTCCAGCCGGCCAGTTGAGCCAGGTCGGCAAGTGCGACGAGGAGCCGGCGGGTGGTGGCGTCGGTATGGCCGCCGTCGCGAAGGACGAGCAGCACCGCCCGGACCTGCGCGCCGACATAGCCCAGTCCGGCGGCTCCGCCGCGTTCGTCGTCGAGCATCTGCAGGCGGGGCACGCTGGCTTCGATCTGCTCGACGAGCGGGTCGTCGGTGGAGGCGACTGGGGCGTTGGCGGTGGCGGGGGCCTGGCTGGCGAGGTAGACGCTCACGGCTTGGGCGAGCGCCGTTCCGGATACGGACAGGAACATTCTGCGGTCCACGAGTCCTCCCAGCAGCCAGTCCTCGGCTACTCGCATGGTGCTGGCGAGTGTCCAGGGGCCGTCCATGCCCGCGCTGGCCGGCAGGACCAGCGTGGCATCGGCGTCGGCATCGCGGCCAGGCCAGAGGTCTGTGACCGTAACGACCCGGCCGAGATGGCGGGAGATGACGTACGCGGTGAGGGTCGGCAGCGGCGCCCGAGGTACACCGCCTTCGTCCCGCCAGTAGTACGGGGCGGTCTCGGCCAGCGTGCCCTCGCCGAAGAGCCGGTTCAGTTCCCTCGCAAGGGTTCGCGGGGCGAGCCCGGCTTCGGTCAGATGGGTGCTCAGCGCCTGGTTGGCGCGGTCGGGTGGGGCTGCCATCGGGTCCTCCGCGGTCGACCGAGGGTACCGCGACGGTAGCGGAATGTGTCGGCCAATCGCGACCCCGAATTGACATTCTTGACGGTCTGGTCCCCTCCCTGCGGCTGGCCGGTCCGCGGTGTCCTGAAGACCCCGCCGGTGCACGCCAAAGGGCTGCGCCGGCGGGTGACCCCAACCCGGCGAGCGGAGAACCCCGAATGCGTTGCGCACCAACCATCCTGGCCGCGGGCTGCGCCAGTCGAGGAGACCGCGCCCATTCGGTTCGGCTCGGTGCCGTCTCCTCATCGAGCCAGCCAGCGGCGTCCGAAGCCGGTATCGGGCTCCACCCAACCGCGGGCGTCGAACTGGTGTCGCTGGTGCTGGCGGATGCCACGCTCGCCCACCAGAGCCCGGACGAGTGGATCAGCGTGCAGGTGCTCGCCCTGGCCTCGGTGCTCCTGCCATTCCGGGCGATGCCGTTCGCCTTGCCCACGGCCGACGTTCCCACGTCGCTGTTTGAGGCGGCCCTTGGGTTGCTCGATCGTGAGGACCGGTCCGCAGCGGACCGGCTGGCCGAGGCGGCAGCGCAGATGTTGGCCCGGCATCTGGTCGACTCCTACCTCGCCGTGCCGTTGCAGCCAGGTGGTCGGTGGACGCTGCGGGATTGGCTGGTCATGGCCGACCTGCCAGCCGTGGTGGCGGAGCTGCAGGCGGCTGCGTGGTTCAACCGATCGCGGCTGCTGGCCGACGAACTCGGCACCGATGTGCTCACAGACGCGGCGTGGTCCGGCGCCGCCGCTGCCGCCAGGGAGCACCCATTCAGCGTCGGCGGCGCTTTGCGCCCCGGCAGGTGGCCACCGTGCTGACCGATGCCCCGCCAAAGCACGAGAACGCCACAGCCACGTGCGCCGATCAACTCCGAGATGACCCGAGAGGACCAATGTCCACTACCGATGCCCTGCTGCAGGGTGAGATGCTCACCCCCCAGACCGCCACTCGGTTCGCCACCGTGTTCAAGCAGCTCATCGACATCGGCGTGCGCTTCAAGCTACGGGACGAGATCTACGTACGACGATGGGAACCCGAGCGGATCCGCGATCACCTGGTACGCGACCTTTCCGACGAGCCGACCGCGCTGCCCGACATCGTCGAGGACATCCTGTACTCGGTGCTGCCGCTGTGCAAGAACGAGAACAGTCCGTACTTCCTCGGCTTCGGCGACACCGGCGACGACCCGGCCGCACTGGCCGGCGGGCTGCTGGGGCTGTTCACCCAGCAGAACCTCATCAACCAGAGCTTCGACGCCCCGAGCGCCACGTTCGTCGAGATCGCCGTCCTGCGGTGGCTGCGCCAGATGATCGGCTACCCGGACCTTCCGGTACCCGACGTGACGTGCGTGTGGAACGTCGGGGGCATCATCACCAGCGGTGGCACCGCCAGCAACACCGTAGCCATGATGCTGGCCCGCGAGAACAAGGCACCTGGCTGCATGACCAGCGGCGTCACCGACCCGGAACAGTTCGGGGTGATCGTGCCGCGAGGCATCGGCCACTACAGCGTCAAGAGCGCCCTGACCTGGATCGGCTGCGGCAGCCAAGTCATCGAGGTCGACACCACCAACTTCCGCTACGACCTCACCGCGCTCCGCAAGGCACTGCGGACCAACCGGGGCCGGGTCATGGCCGTGGTCGCCTACGCCGGAGACAGCCGTACCCAGACCATCGAGAACCTGCGCGCCGTCCACGACACCGTCCGCTCCGTGGACGAGAAGATCTGGCTGCACACCGACGCCTGCTGGGGATTCGTCTGCACCTTCACCGACGCCCTCCGCGCCAAGGTCGACGGCATCGCCGAGTTCGACAGCGTGACGGTCGACCCGCACAAGGTCATGGCCGTGCCATACGCGGTCAGCGCACTGCTGACCAAGGTGCCGGAGAACATGCGCCTGGTCTCCAGCTACTCCGACCTGATCATGCAGGAGGACTTCGCGTTCGGGCAGGTCACCCCGTTCATCGGCACCAAACCGTGGGCGTCGCTGAAGCTGTGGATGATGATGCGCGCCCACGGCCGCACCGGACTGGCCCGCCTCGTCGAACACCGGCTCGACACCACCAGGCACTTCGTCGCCGCCCTCGACCAGCGCCCCCGGTTCCTGCGCCTACATGACCCAGACCTGACCGCCGTCGCGTTCCTATACCTGCCCACCGACGTCGACCTCGACCAGCCCGACATCGACCGAATCAACACGGTGAACAAGGAGATCCACCAACGGCTCCTCGACGAGGGCCGCTGGCACCTGCACCAGTTCAGCATCCCCGACCCCGGCCGCCTCCAACCCGGCGCAACCCTCTACCCGCTGCGGTTCATGGGCGCCAACCCGCGCATCGAGCAACACCACATCGACGGAGTCCTCGACCAGGTGGAGGCCCTCGGCGCCGAGATCGAGAACACCTTGACCCCCGTCACCGCCACACCGGAGGGACACCGATGACGTCGACCGCCACAGACTTCCGCGCCGTCTACCACGCACCCGGCGTCTACGAACAGGTGCTCCTGCCGCACTACTTCGACGGCGTCAAAGACACCGAACTCGTCGCCCGGCTCATGCACCAGAACTACGGCCGGCCGGGCAACAACCAGCGCCTGAACATCATCGATCTGGGCTGCGGTACCGGCAGAGTCACCGCCGTCCTGGCCCCGTACGCCGCTCACCTGCACGGCGTCGACAGCGGCCAGCCAATGATCGACCTCTTCCGCCAACGTTTCCCCTCCGCTCAAGCGACGTGCCAGGACACCCGAGCAGCTGTCGAGGCCCTGTCCGCCGAGAGTGCCGGGCTGTTCCACGTAGTCGGCGCGTTCTGGTCCCTGAGCTACCCCATCGGGGACCTGTTCGAGGAACTGAACGCCGATGGCGTCCGACCCAAACCCGACCAGCAAGCCGCGCGGACTCAGGCCGAACATCTGGTTCGGCAGATCATGAGCCTCGTCGCCCGGCAGGGCCATCTGATGATCCTGTTCTTCGACTCCGACACCCCCGAACAGCGGCTGGTCACCCGCCTGTGGGAGAAGATCGCGCCCTTTCCCGGTACCGGCCGCGGCTACGCCCGCGAGATCGTCCTCGACGTCCTACGGGCCGCCGAGGACCGGGGCGAGGGACGGCTGATTGGTACGCGTCTCGGCGGGGCGGCGCTCGCTTCGAACCCGGAGGCGGCCCGCCGCTGGTTCGAGGTGGTCCATCTCAAGTCACTGCCAGCCCTGATAGCCGACCCCAGCGTCCGAGATGAGGTCGATGCCTTCATCGCCGAGCACCAGCAACCCGATGGCCAGATCGTCATCCCGACCGGAGCCCACCTGATCGACTTCTGGAAAGGCGAGCGGCGCCGACACCTCCCATTTCCAATCAAGACCGGCCAGCCATGAGCGCCGGCACCACACGCGTTGCCGAGGCATTGGCCGATGCAAGCCTACTTCGCCACCAGCTGGCCGGTGTCCGCTTCGCCGTGGCGTTCGGCTCGCACGCCCGAGGTACCGCCACGGACTCCGACCTGGATCTGCTGTTCGTCGGCGACGCGCCGATCAGCGATGCACGAAAGGCGTGGCTGGCAGCAGAGGTCAAACACCTGCACCACCGCCACGGCCTGCGACTCGACGAGGAGGTGTCGTACGAGGTCAAGCTCTACGCCTCCAGCGACGAGATCACGCGGGCCATCCGCTTCGGCGGCTACGACATCGACGCCGCCGGAGCACTGACCGTTCCACCCGTCCTCGTTGATCCGGCGTACCTCAACTCGGCCACCTTCAAATACCGCCTGATCGTCAACGCCCTGACTAGCCCGCACATCTTCCTCGGCGGTGACACCGGCCCGTACCGCAGCTACCGGGCGCGCGCCGCGCGCACGGCGGCCCTGATCGCCCTGTCCCTCCTCGACGACGCGAACACGCTCGCCGTGGCCGACGCGGTCACCGCCCTGATCAGCGACGCAGGCGGGACGACCGGGAAGGACTTCCTCGGATACACCGAGGCGGATCGGCCGCTCCTGTACGGGCTTCTCCAAGCCGCGTTCACCGACCTGACCACCCGCCACGTCCTGCGTCCCCTCGACGGTGCTTGCTTCCGGCACGACCAGGCGGCACGCCGCGCTCTAATCGCCCGGATCGCGTTCCAGCGCCTCGCGTCGACGGGAATCGGCAGGCTGCCCCCACCGGTCGCCGGGTAGGCTGCCAATGCCTGACCTCCAGGCGAACACCCCCGATGATGTTGGAGAAGGGAAGACGTCCGGGTGACCGACGCCGTCGCAACCAAGAACCTGGTCGATGCCGCCGTCTCGGCGGCCATGGCCCGTGTCCTGCCCGCCGACCTGGCCGGCAGCGACCCGCTGGTGCGACGATCCGAACACGCCGACTTCCAGTCCAACATCGCCCTCGCCGTCGCCAAGCAGGCCGGCCGCCCGCCCCGGGAACTCGCCGCCGACCTGGCCGCCGCGATCGACCAGGACACCGTCTCCGCGACGGTATCCGGACCCGGCTTCCTCAACCTGCACCTGCGCGACACCGCGATCTGGCGGGGCTTGGCCGGGCGGCTCGGCAACGCCCGACTCGGCATCGGTACCCCGCTCGTTGACGAGCGGGTGGTGATCGACTATTCGGCGCCCAACGTCGCCAAGGAGATGCATGTCGGGCACCTGCGCACCACGATCATCGGTGACGCGCTCGCCCGCGTCCTGGACTTCCTCGGCGCCCAGGTCGTTCGGCAGAACCACCTCGGCGACTGGGGCACCCAGTTCGGCATGCTCATCCAGTACCTCGACGAACACCCCGAACTGCCCTGGCGGCAACAGGACACCCACGTCGAGACGGCCAGCGCGGTATCCGCCCTCGACGCGCTCTACCGCGCGGCCCGCCAGCAGTTCGACGCCGACCCGCAGTTCGCGGACCGGGCCCGTTCCCGCGTCGTCGCGCTGCAGGCCGGAGACCCGGCCACCCTGGCGCTATGGCGCGATTTGGTCGCCGAGTCCGAGCACGCCTTCCAGGCCATCTACGACCGCCTCGGCGTACTGCTCACCCCGGCCGACTCAGCCGGGGAGTCCACCTACAACCCGTACCTCACCGAGGTGGTCGACGAACTGGTCGCCGCCGGCATCGCAGTCGAGAGCAACGGCGCGCTCTGCGTGTTCTTCGACGACATCACTGGCCCGGAAGGCGACCCGGTACCCCTGATCGTGCGCAAGAACGATGGCGGATTCGGCTACGCCGCAACCGACCTGGCCACCATCCGGTACCGCATCCGGGACCTGAAGGCCACCCGCATTCTCTACGTCGTCGACGCCCGCCAAGCCCTGCACTTCCGCATGATCTTCGCCACCGCGAGGCGGGCCGGATGGCTCACCGACGGCGTCCACGCCGTACACGTGCCGTTCGGCACTGTGCTTGGACCCGACGGACGGCCGTTCAAGACCCGCTCCGGTGGCACGGTTCGGCTCAGCGACCTTCTCGACGCTGCGGTGGACCGGGCTCGCGCGGTCGTCTCGGAGAAGAGTCACGGACTCGACCCGGATCAACTAGATCATGTCGTACAGGCCGCTGGCATCGGTGCGGTCAAGTACGCCGACCTGTCCACCTCTCGTACCAAGGACTACACCTTCGACGTCGACCGTATGGTCTCCCTGAACGGGAACACCGGCGTCTACCTCCAGTACGCCCACGCCCGCATCCAGTCCATCCTCCGCAAACTGCCCAATGACGAGCTGGACACCGAGGTTCACTCCAGTTTGGCCCTCCAGCCGGCCGAGCGGGCGCTCGCGTTGAGCCTGGATGAGTGCGCCGAAGTGTTGGGCGACGTCGCCGACGCCCTCGAACCGCACCGGCTGTGCAGCTACCTATTCACGCTCGCCAAGACATACACCAGCTTCTACGAAACCTGCCCCGTGCTCCAAGCCGAGACAGCCGCCCTCCGCAATAACCGCATCGCGCTGTGCCGGCTGACCGCATACACCCTCACCACAGGTCTCAGCCTGCTTGGCATCGAAGCCCCAGAGCGGATGTGATCGGGAGGCAGTGGGCAACCGCCTGCCGTTTGCTGATGTCGGCGGCGGTTGCCCACTGCAGATCCCTCCTCACGTCACGACTTCGCTGAGGAGGCGGCGGATGTCGTCGAGTCTGCGAGGGAGCGGCACAATGCCGCCGCGGTCGGTCCAGTCGACGATGGTCCCGTCGCAGTGCGGGCAGTACTGCTGGAGCAGGGTGTTCGGCCCAACCTTGAGGTAGATGATCTGGCAGGTGGCGCAGATGATCAGGTGCTCGTTGTCGTAGTCGTCGGCGAGCTGTTTCCGGCTGGTATGCCGGCGACCCCGTCTGCCGGGGGCGGCCCACCGGGCCCCGACTGCAGCCTCGCGCTGGGCGGGGTAGTCGGCCCAGGCGTCGTGTTGGAGTCGCTGACGGGTCCGGGCAGGTGCCGCGCGACGCGTGGCGATCTCGGTCTCGTCGGCGAGGTGGCCGGCGGCGAGAGTGTCGACCAGGCGGCACAGACGTGGTTCGGCCGCGGCGAGGTGGTCGTGGGAGGAGAGCAGGAGCCGGGCCTGCTGCGCCCACAGCGCGGTGTGGCGTGCTTCGAGGGCGGGGACGAGGGGCTGGGCCCGTTCGCGTCGTTCGGATCGCGGGATGCGGCGCCAGTGGCGACCCCATTCGAGGACCCGGGTGGCGAGGTCGGGTTCCCGAGCGAGGAACGCCGCCGGGTCGGTACCGATGAGGGCGCCGAGGGCCTCGCCGGCAGGTCTGCTGTCGAACCAGTCGGCCAGCATCTCGACTGAGCGGAGTTCGCGCAGGACATCGAGGTCGGCCAGGTGTTGCGCGGCAGCATCACGCGCGTCACGGTTCTCCGTTTCGGTCTGGGCCTCGAGACGTTCGCTGAGCAGCTCGGCCAGCGTCAGCTCCGTCGCCGCAGCCTCAGGTACCTTCCAACAGGACTCGGTGATCGCCCGAGCGGGGTCGTGAACGAGGCCGCAGGCGGCAACGACGAGTACGTCGGTTGGGTCTTCGAAGGGCAGCCGATCCTCGTGCTGGGCGATGAGTTGCCCGGCGGCGCGGGCGAACGTGGCGGCCCGGGTCGCGGTCGTTGTGAGGAGCAGCATGGGCGGGCAGTACGGATGGACGCCTTCCCAGGCACGGTCGGCGGCGTAGGCGAGGTACCGGGCGACCTTCTCCTTCAGCAGGGTCTGGGTCATCGTCGCCAAGTCGACCTCGATGAACGCCACGGCGGGACTCCCGTCGGGCATCCGAACCTGAGCTACCGCGTCGGGGGTGAGCCGGTACCGGCGCGACCAGTATGTCCCTGCTTCCCACTCCTGCCAGCCGGCCCGGTCGGTCAACCAGTCCTCAAGTTCGATGCCGTGTGCCGGGCCGTGCTCGGACAGCGCAAGCCAGACCTCGGTGATCGCGGCGGCGTGGGCGGCGAACATCGCCGACGGCTTGCCTTCGCCGGCGGCTGTGCCGGCGACCAGGCGTGCACCGGCGGGTCGCAGCCACCAGTGCCGGGGTGCCGAGCCGCTTTCCCGACCGGGCCGCGAGTAGGCGACCAGCCCGGCATCGTGGAGCTGGTCGAGCCGGTACCGCACGGTCCGCTCGGGCGTTCCCGTGGCGCGAGCGAGCTGGCCGGTGGCCATGACTCGGTGCTGGTCGAGCAGGACCAGCAGCAGATGCGATGGTCCGTCCCCGGTACGCAGGCGGGTGAGGAAGGCGGAGTCAGCCACGCCGCCACCCCCGCCCGGTCCGATAGCCGTGTGGACCTGTTCCGGTGACACGACAAGTGTCAGTCGCCGGGGACCAGAAGTCGGTGAAACGGGCCCTGACCAGCACAGACAGAGCGGAGATGCCTGCCGTTCGGGTCGAGAGCAACCGGCAAAGCCGAACACTCGCCAAGGCGCGAGTACCCGCATCGGGTGACAGATGCCGGCCGTTGCTGACAGGGGTCACAGCCGGCACGGCCGTCCAGGGAAGGGACATCGGCACCGCTGTCAGCGCCGCACCCAGCCGGGTCGCCGTCAGCGAGGACAGAGGACTGACAGCCGCAAACCCCTTCCGGCACTTGACTTCAGCCACGGTCCTCACCTTCCGTGACACCGGCACCCATGCCGAACGGGATGGGGCTCGGCGGATCGGGAGCGTTCACGATCTGCAGCAGATGGCCGAGTCGGTCGTTGCGGACCCGGTGCCCGGCCGATCGCAGCCCGGCGGCGAGGTTGCGCCGGTTCACCGGCTTCCCGGTGGCGACCAGATGGTCCCGGACCACGCGCGCGGCGGCCTCCAAGCCGGTCGGCTCGGTCCCCACCGGGCCCCCGTCCCCTGTGACCCGGCGCGGACCGGTCCGTTCCCGCGCCACGCGCCGGGGACCAGCATCACCCGTGCTGGTCCCAACCTCCTCAGCGATGGAACCAGGGGACCAGTCAATGGGACCGCCGGATCCCTGGGGATCCCCGGTGTCGGCGACAGGCTCAGACGGGGCGTCGAGCAGCCCAGCCAGCAGCTTGATCGCTACCAGCAGCGCCACGGCGGGCCACCCAGCCACGAGCCGGCCGACCGGATCCGAGGCGCCAACCGCGACGTTCGCGGCCACGCTCGCCGCCGTACCCGCGACCAGCGCCGCCCACGGCAGCCACCCCGCCCGCGTATCGGCCCGCCGGTGCGCCAGCAGCACCAGCGACGCCACGACCTCGATCCCGTCCACCGAGACCGGGAACGCATGCGAGCGCCACCCGACCTCGCCATGGACACGGGCCAGCTCGGCCATGTGCGAGTACGAGATCGCCCCAGCGACACCGGCCAGCCCGACCACCGTCGCGCCGGCCGCTCCGACGATCACCCGGTCCACGGCGCTCATCGCGCACCGCCCGACCCGGACCAGGAAGTGGGGTCAGACAGCGAAACGGTCGCCTCGATCACCAGCTGACGGGATCTCGACGACCGTGCCCATGGTCTGCGTGCCCCCGGCAGGAATCGAACCTGCGACACACGGTTTAGGAAGGGCGGTGACCGCTGGATCAGCGTTGTCTACCAGCGCCTTCAGTGTCGACGACCCTGTCTCGGCGCTCTATATGGTCACGGGTTAGCCAGTGGTTCGCGCCACGATCCGTGCCACGAGATCGATCTAATCGACACGCGGCCATGCCGCTCCTTCAATGCATGCTCGTTACACAAAGTCACCCCGCGCCGTTACGTCGATCGTAGAAGCCGCCGCGCCAAGACCGGTACTGCGAGCGCGAGGTGCCGACCAGGATCTCACGAGGCGTCCAGATCGAGCACGATCCCCGGCACCGCCAACCCGGCCGCGGTCGAGGCCGGCAGCGCGCTGCGGGTCTCGATAGCCTGTGCCCAGGCTAGTTCCCGGGCTTGTGCGCGAGCCTCGCGCAGCCGCACCAACGCCGCACCGTCCACATCAGACAGGACGCGCCACGCCGTCGGATCCGAGGCCACCGGGCCGAACAGCTTCGCTTGGTTGCGCAGCACTGCTGCGGCCCTCGCACTGGACAGGTCGGCTGCCGCGCCGACACCCGGCGGGTGCCCGTCCAGATCCGGGACTTCATCCTTGCGGACAGCGGGCGGGACGACGTATCGGCTACCCAGCATGCCGGTCAGGTGACCGCGGGACTCAGGCGATGGCAGCGGCTGCTCAACAGCTTGACCTGGAGCGCGGTCCATCTCCTACGGTCGCAGTATGGAGTATCGATTTCTCGGCAGGTCCGGGCTGCAGGTGAGCGAGCTGTGCTTGGGCACGATGATGTTCGGCGAGCAGACCGACGAGCAGATGAGCAATCAGATCCTCGACACCTTCGTCGAGGCGGGCGGAAACTTCATCGACACCGCAGACGTCTACGGGCACGGTCGATCTGAGGAAATCCTGGGTAGTTGGCTGAAGAACAAGCGCCGCGACGACTACGTCATCGCCACGAAGGCATTCGGCGAGATGGGCCCAGGGCCGAACGATCAAGGCCTGTCGCGCAAGCACATCCTCGATGCGGTACAGGCCAGCCTCCGCCGGCTCGGTACCGACTACATCGACCTCTACCAGCTGCACGTCTGGGACAACGGCACGCCGATCGAGGAGACGCTGTCCACCTTGGACGCATTGGTCAAGGAGGGCACCGTCCGGTACGTCGGCGCCAGCAACTTCTGCGGGTGGCAGCTGCAGAAGGCCCTCGACGTGTCGCGGCAAAATGGCTGGGAGGCGTTCGTGTCCCTCCAGCCTCTATACAACCTGCTCGACCGGGAGGCCGAGTGGGAACTGTTGTCCGTCTGCCGTTCCGAGGGCATCGGGGTGATCCCCTGGTCGCCGCTGCGGGCCGGCTGGCTGTCGGGCGCTTACCGGCGCGGCATGACCGGCCCGTCGGAGGGCACCCGGGTGAAGAAGGAATCCGATGCCGGCGGGATCCCGTGGAGCGAGTACGCCACCGAGCGTACCTGGCGAGTGATCGACGAGGTCTCTGCGATCACCGCGGAGACCGGCCGTACGGCGGCGCAGGTGTCGCTGCGCTGGCTGCTGCAGCGCGAGCCGGTCACAGCCCCGATCATCGGCGCGCGCACCCTCGAGCATGCCAAGGACAACCTGGCCGCGGCCGACTGGTCGTTGACGGCCGAGCAGGCCGACCGGCTCACTACCGCGAGCGCGGCCGACACCGTGCCTTATCCGTATGGCCTGCTGGACCGCTTGGCCCGGCGCTGAGCGGCCGGGCACGCTCGGTCGCCGAGCTGCGCGAGATCAGCACCGACCCGCAGGCGTTGGCGGAGGCGGCGGCGTTCTACGCCGGCGACGACGGCTGCCAC
>WNFV01004181.1_pt1 | contig 28791 bp, 29 predicted proteins | sample 5400101 | NCBI WGS metagenome assembly WNFV01 (sample SAMN13153361, study PRJNA577476) | soil metagenome | isolation source: 115 cm soil or saprolite under grassland replicate 1 | place: USA:California | collected 2016-06-15
GACCGCAAGCGGCGGGTGGTCGCCGACCCGCTCGACCTGCACGCGCCGGTGGTGATCTCCGAGGGGCGCGGGGCCGTCATCACCGACGTGGACGGCAACACGCTCCTCGACTTCAGCGGAGGGCTCGGCTGCCAGATCACCGGCTACTCCCACCCGCGGGTGGTCGAGGCGGTGACCCGGCAGGCGGCGCGCTTCTCGCACACCGACTTCTCGGTGATCGCCTACGAGGTCTACGTCGAGCTGGCCGAGCGGCTGGTGGCGCTCTCCGGCGGCGACCGTCGGGCGGCGTTCTTCAACTCGGGTGCGGAGGCCGTCGAGAACGCGGTGAAGTTCGCGAAGGCGGCCACCGGCCGCCCCGGCGTGGTCGCGTTCGAGGGGGCGTTCCACGGGCGCACGCTCCTGACGATGACGCTGACCAGCCGCTACCACCCCTACAAGGCCGGGTTCGGTCCCTTCGCCCCAGAGGTCTACCGGCTCCCCTACCCGTACCCCTACCGCAGCCCGCACGGTGCCGAGGCCGGGAAGCGGGCCCTGGAGCAGATCCGCCATATCTTCGCGACCCAGATCGACCCCGCCTCGATCGCCGGGGCGATCGTCGAGCCGGTGCAGGGGGAGGGCGGGTTCGTCGTCCCGACCCCGGAGTTCCTCCCGGGGCTCGCCGCGATCTGTCAGGAGCACGGCATCCTGACGATCTCCGACGAGATCCAGTCGGGGTGCGGGCGGACCGGCCGCTTCCTGGCAGGCGAGCACACGGGCTTCGACGCGGACATCGTGCTGCTGGCCAAGTCGCTCGCCGCCGGCTACCCGCTCTCGGCGGTGGTCGGCCGCCCGGAGATCATGAACGCGCCGGGACCGTCGGCGATCGGCGGGACCTACGTCGGGAACCCCGTGGCCTGCGCCGCCGCGGTGGCCGTGCTCGACGTCATCGAGGAGGAGGGGCTGCTCGAGCGGGCAGAGCGGATCGGCAAGTCGCTCCGCGCGCGCTGGGAGCAGATCGCCCAGGACATGCCGGAGGTCGGGGAGATCCGGGGACTCGGGGCCATGATCGGCGTGGAGTTCGTCACCGATCGCGACGGGCGCGACCCGGACGGCGAGTTCGTCGGTCGGCTGCTGGACGAGGCCGGACGGCGCGGGGTGATCGCGGTCCGGTGCGGCCCGTACCACAACGTGCTGCGCCACCTGATGCCGCTGGTGATCACCGACGCGGAGCTGGAGGAGGGCCTCGACGTCCTGGCGGCGTCGGCGACCGCCGCCCGGCGCACCTTCTGAGGAGCCGCGTGGAGACGAGCGAGCAGCCCGGCCCCGCAGAGGCCCCCGGGCAGACCAGCCCGGCCGAGACTCCGTCCGCAGAGAGCCCGTCGGTGGAGACCCCACCCGCGGAGAGCCCGTCCGCGGAGACCCCACCCGCTGAGAGACCGTCCGCGGAGGGCCCGTCGCCGGAGACGCCGGAGACGCCGGAGTCCGAGGCGCCGAAGCCCGACGCGAACGCGGTCCGCGAGCAGATCGAGGGCATCCTGGTCGACAAGGTCGGGCGGATCGAGATCGACCGCTCCGGGCTCTTCTCCTTCCCGTACGGGTCCGCGCGGGTCTTCGTCAACGTCACGGAGTGGGACGGCCGCCCGGTGGTCAACGTGTGGGCATATACGAACATGGACGTCGATCCGAGCGAGGACCTCTACCGGTACGTGGCCATGCAGGCCGACGCCTGGATCTTCGGGCACATGGGCGCCAAGGAGCAGCCGGACGGCAAGGTGTCGATCGTGTTCCGGAACACGCTGCTCGGGACGCACCTGACGTCCGAGGAGCTCATGCAGGCCGTCGGGGCCGTCGGCTGGACGGCCGATCAGGTGGACGAGGAGATCAAGGGCAAGTTCGGAGGCCGCCTCTCGAGCGAGCCCCTCCCGGACGGATCCACGGCCCCGTCCGACACGGTCACGTCCCTGCAGTCCGAGAAGCCCGGCGAGGTCGAGGGCGGCTACCTGTAGCCGTGCCGCGGGATCCGGGCTAGCTGCTGCCCTGCGGGACCTGCAACGGGATCGACAGCTCCTCCACGAGCGTGCGGAAGACGCCGAACGACGGCTTCTCGCGGTAGGCGCTGTCGACGAGCCCGTACCGCTGCTGGAAGTCGCGTGACGCCGAGTCCGCGTCGCGCAGGTTCGACCACCGGTAGTCGGTGACGTTGTAGGTCCCGTGGAACTCGTCCACGGTCCGGACCATCGATTCCAGGATCTCCGCCTGCCGCGCGCGCGAGCGGCCGGGCCCGGTCGGGAACCCGTTCTCGGAGACGTGGATCGGGACGGTTGGCTCGATCCCGGCCATCGGCAGGAAGCATTCCCGCAGGGCCGAGAGCGCGTTGACCATCGCCAGGCGCTCCTCGCCGGGGCGAACCGCCGGCGGGAAGTAGGTGCCCGGGAAGGCCTCGAGCCCGACCCAGTCGACCGACGAGGCGAACGCCGGCCCGCCGCGTTCCCCGATGTACTCCCAGAAGCGTTGCTCGTTCGCCTGGTCGGTGCGGTAGAACCAGCTGAAGCCCACCTGCAGGTGCTCCGACCCGCGGGTGCGCGCCTCGTTCTTCGCCGCCACGACGCCGCGGATCAGGGCGTCGCGGGCGCCGCGGTAGGCACCGTCGGCCGCCTCGGGCGCGAGCGTCAGGTTGACGTCGTTCGTCACCTGCACCGAGACCACGCCCTCGTTCCCCGCCACCCTTCCGATCACCGTGCGCACCCAATCCGTGAAGGCGTGGACGTTGCCCTCCTGCTTCGGCTGGGGGTGGTAGCGCAGCTCGAGCTCCACGGGATAGCCCTGCCGCGTGTAGCGCCGGGTCTGGGCCATGAAGTGCTTCATGGCGGCCTCGCCATCCGACCAGAGGAACCGGTCGAGCCTGACGACGAACGGTGCGTCCGACGGCCGCAGCCGCTCCAGCGCCCGCATGGTCCGTGCCGGGCGTTCCGGAACGGTCGGCTCCGGTCGGCCGATCCGATCGGCCGCGCCCGCCGGGCTGATCCCGAATCGCAGCGGGGTGGCCGGCACGCGAGGGACCTGTTCCGGCCGCACCGCGCCGACGCACGGCGCCATGTCGCCGGGCTGGGCGGGGGCCATCGGGATCGGCGCCAGGAGCCCGGCGGTGACCAGCAGCAGGACGGTCCGGGCCCGCGGCGGGCGCCGCGTCGGGGTCTCCGTCGAGCCGTCCACGTCTGGCCCCCATTCTCGTCCCAACGGGCCCCACTCCGCCAGGGGCGCCGCCGGTCGGACCGGGGACCCTTCCTCGGGTCGGGGCGGGGGCGGTAGGCTGATCGAGTGACGGAACAGGGTTCGCGTCCGCTCGCCCCCGGCTCGCGCAGTCCTCGCCGCGGGCGGGAAGAGCCTGCCCAGCAGCCGAGCCCGATCGGGGAGGTCGCCGACTTCCTCTCCACCCAGTACCCCGAGGCGTCCTGGACCGCGGTCAAGGAGACGGCGGAGGAGCCGGCGGCGCCGCGCGGGACCATCCCCGAGCGCGTGGACCGGCTGGAGGGCGAGGTGGCCGGGACCGCGCGTGCCGTGCAGGCCGAGCTTGCCGGGCGGCTGGCACGGGTGCAGGCGGACCTCGCCGCGGCGGTGACGCGGATCGAGGAGGAGATGGGGACGCGTCTGAGCCGGATCGAGGACGAGGTGACGACCCGCCTCGGGCGGATCGAGGAACGGCTCGCCGGCTCGATCGGCGCGCTCGGCGACGCGCTGACCGCCGCCGGCCCGCGGATGGAGGCGCTCGACAAGCATCTGGCGATCACGGTCCGTCAGGCGCACGACCTCCGCCGCCTCCTGGAGGAGGAGCGGGGCGAGGGCCTCCTGGTGATGGAGGTCGAGAAGGCCGTCGTCGAGCTGCGGCAGGAGATCGTCACGCGCCTGGACCAGCTTGCCGGCGACCTCGGGCTGGAGTTCCGATTGCGCGCCGCCGGCTCGGCGCCGCGCGCGGCCGGCAAGCCGCGCAAGCGCCCGGCGCGGGCATCGAGCGGCGACCTGATGTTCCCGGAGGTCGAGGATCCCGCCGCCACGGCCACCGCGTCGATGCGAGACGAGCCGGCGCCGAAGGGCGGTTCCCGTTCGCCGGGTCCGGCCGCCCCGGACTAGCATTCGGTTCCGCACGGCAGCGCATCGCCCCGATCCGAAGGGAAGGACATGACCGAGCGCGTCACGCGGCCCCGCCGCTCGTGCCTCTCGGTGCCCGGTTCATCTCCGAGGATGCTCTCGAAGGCGCCGGGCCTCCCCGCCGACGAGGTTTTCATGGACCTCGAGGACTCCGTGGCGCCGCTGGCCAAGGAGGAGGCGAGGGCGAACATCGTCCAGGCGCTCAAGGAGGGCGACTGGACCGGCAAGACCGTCGTCGTCCGCGTGAACGGGGTCTACACGAAGTGGTGCGCAGACGACGTGCGCGAGGTCGTCTCGAACGCCGGCGAGCTGATCGATTGCCTGATGATCCCGAAGGTCGAATACGGCACCGACGTGTCGTTCGTGGACAACCTGTTGCGGATGATCGAGGACACCGTCGGCCTCGACGCGCGCATCGGTCTCGAGCTGCAGATCGAGACCGCGACCGGCCTGCGCAACATCCACGACATCGCTGCCGCGTCCCCGCGCGCCGAAACCCTGATCTTCGGCCCGGCCGACATGAGCGCGTCCCTCGGCCTGCCGACGGTCACCGCGGGCCTGCCGATGCCCGGGTACCCCGGCGACCACTGGCACCACGTCCTGTCGACGATCCTGATCGCCGCGCGCCACGCCGGCCTGCAGGCGATCGACGGCCCGTACCTGGTGATCCGGGATCTGGACGGATTCCGCGAGATGGCCCAGCGCTCGCGGGCCCTCGGCTACGACGGCAAGTGGGCCCTGCACCCGGGCCAGATCGACGTGCTGAACGAGGTGTTCACCCCGACCCAGGATGAGTTCGACAAGGCGGAGGCGATGCTCGAGGCCTACCGGCACGCCACCGAGGTCGAGCACACCGGCGCCGTGATGTTCGGGAACGAGATGATCGACGAGGCCAGCCGGAAGATGGCCGAGCAGCTGTCCATGCGCGGCCGCGCCGCGGGGCTCTCGCGCGTGAAGACCCTTCAGGACTTCACCACGGCCGGGGAGTCGTAGCGGTGGCGCGCGGCGAGATCGGCTCGGCGCTCGTCGACTTGACGGACGAGCAGCGCGCGATCATCGAGACGGTCCGTGACTTCGTCGACCGCGAGGTCATCCCCGTCGCCGACGAGCTCGAGCACCGCGACGAGTACCCGGAGAAGATCGTCGAGCAGATGAAAGAGCTCGGCCTGTTCGGGTTGACCGCTCCGGAGGAGTACGGCGGCGCCGGACTCGACCTGCTCACCTACGCGCTGGTCGGCGTGGAGCTGTCCCGGGGCTGGATGTCGCTCTCCGGGATCATGAACACGCACTTCATGGGCATCTACCTGCTCAAGAAGTACGGCACGGACGCGCAGAAGGAGAGGTGGCTGCCGCGCATGGCGACCGGCGAGCTCCGGGCGGCGCTATCGATGTCCGAGCCGGGCGCCGGATCCGACGTGCAGGCCATCCAGACCCGGGCCGTCCGAGACAGCGACGCGTACGTCGTGAACGGCTCCAAGATGTGGGTGACCAACGGGCTGCGCGCCGGGCTCGTGACGCTCCTGGTAAAGACCGACCCGACGGCCGATCCGCCGCACAAGGGCATGTCGGTGCTGATGGTCGAGAAGGAGCCCGAGGCGACGACGTTCGAGGGCATCACGATCCCCCCGAACATCGAGAAGATGGGCTACCACGGGGTGGAGACGACTGAGCTCGTCTTCGCCGACCACCGAGTCCCCGCCGAGAACCTGCTCGGCGAGGAGGGCGCGGGCTTCCGCTACATCATGGACGGCATCGAGGTGGGGCGGGTGAACGTCGCCGCCCGCGCGGTCGGGCTCGCCACGCGGGCGTTCGAGGAAGCCATCCGCTACGCGCAGGAGCGCACCGCGTTCGGCAAGCCGATCGCCCAGCACCAGATGATCCAGGAGAAGCTCGCCGAGATGGGCACGAAGCTCGAGGCGGCGCGGCTGATGCTGCTCCAGGCGGCGAAGAAGAAGTCGGCGGGCGAGCGCAGCGACCTCGAGGCTGGCATGGCGAAGTACTTCTGCACCGAGGCCTGCCACGAGATCGTGACGGATGCCCTGCGCGTCCACGGCGGCTACGGCTACTCAACGGAGTACACGATCGAGCGCCTCTACCGCGACGCCCCCTTCCTCCTGATCGGCGAAGGCACCAGCGAGATCCAGAAGCTCGTGATCAGCCGCCAGTTGTTGGAGCGCTACAGGGCCTGAGCACGGCGGGATGAGCGGGCCGTCGGGGACCCGGCGTTTCGACCGCCGATCCTTCAGCCACCTGTTGTACCGATATAGCTCGATTTGGTATTTCCGGCTGCCCAGCAGAGCCTCGTCGTGGAAGCCTCGCGTGGCTGACGCGACAGCATCTCTGAAGTGGGCATTGAGGACCGGTGACCGTCGCCTCCGGTACGCCCACGGATCCCTTGATGGTCAAAGTCACCCAGATGAGGATCTGGTTTTCTTCCGGGAGGTCGGTCGCCACGGCGGAAGCATGTGCGTGCGTCACGCCCGGAAGCAATGCCGGGTCACTTGGGGGAAGCCCGGGTGGGCCCGCGAAGTTGCAGCGGAATCTGCAGCACGATATGATGCATCGAGTGATGCGATGGCCAGGTTGACGTTCACGCTGGAGGACGAGGTCGCCCGGGAGCTCGAGCGGGCCGAGCGGCACCTGTTCCGTTCGCGGGCGAAGCTGCTCGCGGCGATCGACCAGCTTCCGGTCGAGCAGGCGTTCCTGCTGGGGCCGGTCGTGGGGTGGCTCGAGCAGCTCGACGAACAGCCGTCGCAGGCGGCGATCGTGCGCCAGGCGGTGGCGATGTACCTCAACGCGATCCGGGAGGTCGAGCGGTCGGCCGCGCTCGACGAGGGCTATGCCGCACTTGCCGCCGACGAGGAACGTGAGGCCATCATCGAGGCGGCGGCGCGGAGGGTCTGGGACCAGTGGGGCGACGAGCCGTAGGTACACCCGCGTTTCGAGGCCAGATCTGGCTCGCTGACGCCGGCGTCGGCGAGGCGAAGCGGTTCGTCATCGTTTCCAACAACCAGCGAAACGAGCGCCTCGCTGACGTCCTCGGGGCTCGTCTGACCACGGCGCCAAAGCCTTCGATTCCATCAGTCGCGGAGTTCGCGGCCGGAGAGATCAGCGAGTCGGCAAGCCGGGTCGTCGCCGATGACATCGTCCCGATCAAGAAGCGATTCCTGATTCGTCAGGACGGCGCCTTGACCAGCGGCCAGATGCGACGCGTCGAGGACGCGCTCAGGAACGCGTTGGCGCTCGGGTGAGCCAGCCCGATCCCGAACGACCATGAGATGGGTGGTTGTACGCGTCGACCAGGAGCTGCTTGATCGGGTCGATCGGCTGATCTCGGGAGGGAGCGTCGGTTCGCGTTCGAAGGCGATCCGGGTCGGCTTGGGACAGCTCATCGAAGGTGGCCAGCGGGCAGAGCTCGGACGTCGAATCGTCGACGGCTACGTGCGATTCTCGCCCGCCGACGATCCCGACGGCTGGGCCGAGGCGGCCGCTCGGGCGATGATCGAAGCGGAGCCCTGGTGAGAGCCGGGAATCGTGGTGAGCCCGCTTAGAGGCCGGGGCCGGTGAGGCGCCTGTCGCCGTCGGTCGTCACGACGAAGACCTGCCAGGCGTAGTAGGCGAAGTAGTCGTTCGGGTCGTCGCGGATCTGGCCGGCGTGGCGCAGGATCGCGTCGACGTAGGCGTCGGAGTGGTTGTAGGCGAACAGGGCCGCGGCGTCGTCGGCCGGGGCGCCGGAGGCGTGCAGGTAGTTGGCCGCGCCGAGGATGGCGTCGTGCGGATCGTTGATGTCGCCGCCCATCCCGTAGACCTCCCACGTCGACGGCAGGAACTGCATCGGGCCCTGCGCGCCGGCGGTGCTGGCGGCCTTCACGCGGGCGAACTTCGACTCGATGTAGCAGACCGCCGCCAGCACCTCCCAGTCGACCCCGAACCGCCGCTCGCCCTCCTTGAAGGAGCGCAGCAGCTCGCCGGCCGGCGGTGGCGGCGCGGTCTCGAACGGCGCGTCGCCCTCGATCGGCGTGATGATCGCGAGGAGCTCTGCCGCGGCCCTGACGTTCGCGATGACCTCGCCGCGGAGCCAGCCAGGCAGCAGCGGACGCACGCGCCGCCAGCGATCGGCTTCCCGGGCCAGCCCGCGGGTGATCCGCTGCTGATAGAGGGCGAGCAGCTCGACGTCCTCGGGGATGCCCGGCCGTGCCGGGTCGCCCTCGTGGCGCCAGCGGTCGATCGCTGCGTGCAGCCGTTGCGTCGTGTCGGTGAGCGCCGCCGCGATCTCCGCGGGACCCTTGGGGATCGGCTCGTCGGGCGTGGGGAGCGGCTCGGCGGCGGCCGTACGAGGCGAGGGCGAGGCCGAGGTGACGGTCGGGCTCGGCGCCGGCGCCGACGGCACGACCGGGTCCGGTGGAGCACGCCTCTCGTCGGCCGGCGGAGCGGTGCACGCCGCGAGGGCGACGCAGAGCGCCACCATCAGGGCCGAAGTTGCTCGCCGGGCCCAAGGCCCGGATGCTGGGAGACGGGAGGTGGTCGCGTTGATCGTTCGCATCGTCCAGTGGAACCTCAACGGCACGCCCACGAGTATCCCCGAGTTGCGCCGCTATCTCCGCGACGAGTCGGTCGACGCGTTCTCGGAGGTCCCCGGCCTGCGCTTCAAGGTGTGGATCGCCGACGAGGCCACGAACCGCTGGGGCGCCGTCTACCTCTGGGAGTCTCGCGAGGCCGCCGCGGGCCCGCTCCCCAGCCGCGCAGCCCAGATGATCGGGAAGGTTCCGGACTGCGCCGAGTGGTGGGAGGTCGAGGCGACGGTCGAGGGACGCTTCGGAGACCCGCGGCTCGCCCGTCTCGGCAGGGCGTTCGAGGACGTGGTCACGTGACCGTGCCGGCGCGCCTGTCGATCGTCACGCTTGGCGTCGACGACCTGCAGCGATCGATCGCCTTCTACGAGGCACTCGGGTGGCGGAAGTCGTCGGCGTCCATCGAGGGCGTCATCGCCTGGTTCCACACCAACGAGACCGCGCTCGGGCTCTTCCCGCGGGCGGAGCTTGCCGCGGACGCGGCGCTCCCGTCCGAGCCGCGCGCCCCGTTCGGCGGCATCACGCTGGCGATGAACATCGAGCACGAAGAGCTCGTCCAGCCGCTGCTGGAGGCGGCCGCCGCGGCCGGCGGTTCGATCCTGAAACCGGCGACGCGCGCGGACTGGGGAGGCGTGTCCGGCTACTTCGCCGACCCGGACGGCCACCCGTGGGAGATCGCCTGGAATCCCGGCTTCGAGCTCGACGAGGACGGCCGGCTGCGGCTGCCCTGAGCAGTTCGACGACCTCGCCGAACCCGGGGATCGATCGTTACCGGATCGAGTTGCGCTCTCCCGCATCCGGCGGTGAGCATCCCGGGGACGAAGGAGGAACGGGATGGGAGAGGCGCGACCGTTCGGACGGTATCTCGAGGACTTCGAGGTCGGCGACGTCTACAGGCACTGGCCGGGGAAGACGATCACCGAGTACGACGACCACCTGTTCTGCGCGATCACCTGGAACCACCACCCGCTGCACACCAACGCGCACTACGCGGAGACCGCAACGCAATTCGGGAAGAACGTGGTGGTCGGGAACCTCGTCTACTCGCTGGCGCTCGGTATGAGCGTGCCCGACGTGTCCGGTCGCGCGATCGCCAACCTGGAGGTTGAGTCGCTGCAGCACAAGGCGCCTTTCTTCCACGGCGACACGCTGTACGCGGAAACCACCGTGCTCGAGGTGAAGGAGTCGTCGTCGAAGCCGGACCGCGGGATCGTCACCGTCGAGACCAGAGGACTCAACCAGCGCGGCGAGGAGGTCCTCTACTTCCGGCGCAAGGTGATGGTCCCGAAGCGGGGAACGATCGAGGAGCAGCCCGACCGGCCCGAGCCGCGGTAGGGCCCGCTCCTCAACCCTCGAGCGGCATGATCGCGTCGAGGAGCGCCGGGTCGTCGGGGATCGTTCCGGATGCAGCGAACCGCCGCAGGAAGGCGGGCCAGCCCGGGTTCGCGGCGCGGGCGCGATCGAGGAGCGGCCGCGCCTCCTCCACCCGGCCCGCGCCGATCAGGACGAGCGCCCCGAAGAACGCCACCTGATCGTCCTCCGGCGCCAGGGCGACGGCAAGCGCCGCCTCGGCGCCGCCCTCCTCCATCCGGCCGGCGTCCGCCAGCTCCTGGCCCCGGTCCAGGTGCGTGAACGCCCGCTGCAGCCGGAGCAGGCGTGCAAGCTCGCCGACGGGGTCGGGGTGGTCCTCGACGCGGAGCTCGATCGCGCGCTGCCACGGCGGCGCCTCGCGATCGCCGCTCACCACGACGAGCGCCGCGGACTGCCGCCCGCGCGCGTCGCCGCCCGCCTTCTCGCCGGCGACCAGGGCGGCCAGCATCCGGTCTGCCAGGTCGCCGGTCGTGCTCCGGTAGGCCTCGAGCATCGCCGGCCACACGCTCGGGCTGGCCATCATGTTCGCCTGGCACGACACCTCGTCATCCTGGACGTCGCCGGCGTCGGCGACGCAGCGCGCGCCGGTATGCCCGGCCACGTTTCCGGCCGCATCGACGATCCCCACTTGGCGCAGCGCCTCGCCCTCGTCGGCGGCGACCAGCTCGATGAGGGCCTCGCCGGCCGTCCGCCCCTCCCGGAGCAGGCGTAGCCCGTTCGGTCCGTGGGCGACCTCGGCGAATGACTGGGTGGCCACCGCGCCGACGCCGGGCTCGGCCCAGGTGACCACCGACCCCACCGAGAACCAGCGGCTCTGCACGGCCACCCCCAGCTCGCCGGTGTCCGGGTCCCGCGCCACGATCGAGTACGTCACGCCGCCTCCTCCACCCTGGTCACTCGTAGCATGAGGCCTCGATGGCCGGGCGGACAGCGGCGGGGGAGCGCGGGCTGGCGGCGCTCACCGCGGAGATCGTGCGGTGTCGGAAATGCCCGCGGCTGGCCGCCTGGCGCGAATCGGTCGCGGCCGACCCGCCGAAGCGGTTCGCGGCCGAGCGGTACTGGGCCCGGCCGGTACCCGGGTTCGGCGATGCCGGCGCTCGCGTGCTGATCGTCGGCCTGGCGCCCGCGGCCCACGGAGGGAACCGCACCGGCCGAATCTTCACCGGAGACCGCTCCGGCGACTGGCTGTTCGCGGCGCTCTACCGGACCGGATTCGCCAACCAGCCGACCTCGACCGGTCGTGACGACGGCCTGCGGCTGCACGACGCGTACGTGGCGGCGGCCGTGCGATGCGCACCGCCCGGGAACCGTCCCGCCCCCGAGGAGCGCGACCGCTGCCTCCCGTACCTGGTCCGCGAGCTGGCCCTCCTCGAGCGCGTCCGGGCGATCGTCGCGCTCGGCGCGTTCGCCTGGGACGCCGCCCTGCGCACGCTCGGGGCTCTCGGCCATCGCACGAAGCCCCGCCCGTCCTTCGCCCACGCCGCCGAGGCAACGGTCGGCCCCTACGTCCTGCTCGGCTCCTACCATCCCAGCCAGCAGAACACCTTCACCGGCGTCCTGACAGAGGAGATGCTCGACGCCGTCCTGACCCAGGCGAAGATGCTGTGAGCTAGCTCTGCTTCTTCGCCATCTCCTGCATGTTGTTCACGGCCTCCTGGGGCGAGACGCCGCTTGCCTCGGCGGCGGCGACGATCTGGCTCCAGAGGATGTGCCGGTCGTCACCGTGGTTCTCCTGGGGCATGCCGCACCCGCAATCGCTACACACGCTGATTCCCCCTTCCTAGAACCAAACTTCGCTATTTTATTTCCGCGGTCGTGGCTGCGCAAACCGAGGCCAGCCTACCCGCGCGCCGGCCGGTGAAACCGGGCACCGGTCGTATCCTGACCTCATGCCACGGCGGGGGTTCGGCCACTGGGGGTACGGCAATCTCGACGAGGACGCCGGTCCCGTCAACCGCCGCACTCTGCGCCGGGTGGTCCACGCGTTCGCGCCCTATCGGCGCCAGGTCGTCTGGATCGGGCTCGCCATCCTGGTCACGTCGGGCCTCGGGGTCGTCAACCCGCTGCTGATCAAGGTCATCTTCGACACGGCCCTGTTCACGCCGACCGGCGTGGTGAACTTCCACCGGCTCTACCTGTTCGTCGGGTTGATGATCGCCATCCCGGTGGTCTCTGGCGTGATCGGCATCGGCCAGACCTACATGTCGAACCTCGTCGGCCAGCACGTGATGCAGGACTTCCGCAACGCGCTGTACCGCCACCTGCAACACATGCCCCTGCGCTTCTTCACGGCCACGCGCACCGGCGAGATTCAGTCGCGCATCTCGAACGACGTCGGGGGCGTGCAGTCGGTGATCACCGACACCGCGTCGAGCGTGCTGGCGAACTTCGTCATCCTGCTGTCAACCCTGATCGCGATGTTCATCCTGTCCTGGCAGCTCACCGCGCTGAGCCTGGCCCTCATGCCGTTCTTCATCTGGCTCACCGGCCGCGTCGGCAAGGCGCGCCAGGAAGTGGCGCGCAACACGCAGAAGAGCCTGGCCGAGATGACGGCGATCACCGAGGAGACCCTCTCGGTGTCGGGGATCCTGCTGTCGAAGGCGTTCGGCCGGCAGCGCTACGAGATCAAGCGCTTCGAGACGGAGAACGAGAAGCTCGCCGGCCTGCAGATCCGCCAGCAGATGATCGGCCGGTCGTTCTTCGCGACGATCCAGATCTTCTTCTCGATCACCCCGGCGCTCGTCTACCTGGTCGCCGGCCTGGTGATCGGGAACGACCCCGGGCAGACGGCGATCACAGCCGGCACGATCGTCGCGTTCACCACACTGCAGAGCCGGCTGTTCTTCCCGATCGGGCAGATGCTGCAGGTGACGGTCGAGGTGCGGAGCGCCGTGGCGCTGTTCGACCGGATCTTCGAGTACCTCGACATGCCGCACGAGATCACCGACGCGCCCGACGCGCGCGACCTCTCGCCGCACGAGGTTCGCGGAAGGGTGCGCTTCCGCGACGTCTGGTTCCGCTACGACCGGCCAGCTCCGGACGCGACGCTCGAGCGGATCGAGGCGGCGGCCCCGGCCGGCGCCGACGATCCCGGTGTGCTGGCGCGGGCGGTGGCCGATGTGACCGCGGACGGGGAGGGCCGGGAGTGGGCCCTGTCGGGCCTCGACTTCGAGGTCCAGCCCGGGCAGCTGGCCGCGCTCGTCGGCGCGAGCGGCGCCGGAAAGACCACCGTGACGTACCTGATCCCGCGGTTCTACGACGTGGAGCGCGGCTCCGTGGAGATCGACGACGTGCCGGTCGAGCGGATCAAGCTCGCCTCGCTCGGGGAGATCATCGGGATGGTCACCCAGGAGACGTACCTGTTCAACACGACCGTCCGCCGCAACCTGCTCTACGGCAACCCCGACGCCACCGAGGAGCAGGTGGTCGAGGCGGCGAGGGCGGGGTTCATCTGGGACCGGATCGAGGAGATGCCGGATGGGCTGGAGACCGTGGTCGGGGAGCGCGGCTACCGGATGTCCGGCGGCGAGAAGCAGCGCCTGGCGATCGCGCGCGTGGTGCTGAAGGATCCCCGCATCCTGATCCTGGACGAGGCGACGAGCGCGCTCGACACGCTCTCCGAGCGCCTGGTGCAGGAGGCGCTCGAACCGCTGATGACCGGACGGACGACGATCGCCATCGCTCACCGCCTGTCGACGATCCTCGCCGCCGACGTGATCTTCGTCCTCGACCGCGGGCGGATCATCGAGCGCGGGACGCACGCCGAGCTGCTGGCCCGGGGCGGCTCGTACGCGCGCCTCTACGAGGAGCAGTTCAAGGGCGGGGAGGTCGAGGCCGTGACCGAGGACGGCGTCGTGCTCGCGTCGGGCGAGATCATCCCGGCAGGTCCATGGAATACGTCCGCATCCTGAACCCGTCCTCGCCGACCCAGTCGGGCTCGCGACTGAACCCCAGCCGCTCGTAGATGCGGTGCGCCTGCGTCATGTACTCGGCGCTGTTCAGGACCATCCGGGTGCGGCCGCGCTCGCGGGCGGCCTCGATCGCGGCCCGGGTCAGCGCCTCCCCGATCCCGCGCCCGCGGGTCTCCGGGAGCACCCCGAGCATGCGCAAGCGGGCCTCGTCGGGGCCGAGGTCCGGCTCGCCGCCGCTGATCGGCTCGTCGAGCTCCACGGTCGCGCACCCGAGCATCCTGCCGTCTTCCACGGCGACGAGCACGATCGACCTCTCCGCCCGCCCGGCGACGTCGCCGAGGTGGACCAGGTAACGCTCCCAGCCCTCGTGCCCGGGCTCGAAGAACTCCATGTAGGCGGCCACCACCACGGCGCCCGCCTCGGCGTGCTCCTCGGGTCGTACGGGATGGATCTCCACGCTCACGCCGGCCAGGATACGGCCGCCGCGCGGAGAGGCGATGGTCAAGGAACTTGACCAATCCGGCCGGCCGCGGCAGGATGGGCGCGTGGCGCAGGACGACCTCGGCCGGCTGCTGATCGAGGCCTATCGGACCTTCGACGAGGAGGCCCGGGCGGCGCTCGACGAGCAGGGCCTGTCCGACCTGCGACCCTCCTTCGTCACCGTGCACGCCCACATCGACGCCGAAGGGACGCGGGTGTCCGACCTCGCCCGCCGCGCCGGGCTCTCGAAGCAGGCCATGACCTGGCTGATCGAGGAGATGGAGGGCCAGACCCTGCTGCGCCGCGTGGACGACCCCGACGACGGCCGTGCCCGGCGGGTCCTCCTGACCGCGAAGGGGCGGCGCCGCCTGGGACAGGCGCGCCGGGTGGTGGATCGGGTCGAGGCCCGGGTCCGGCGCCGTCTGGGCGAGCGTCGCCACGACGCCCTGCGCGCCGTGCTGGGCGATCTGCGCGGGGCCGAGTGACGCAGGATCGCTCCGTCAGGTGATGCCGCCGACGTTGAGCAGGCTGCCGACGCCGTAGGTCACCGCGGCGGCGGTCCCGCCGATCAGGAGCATCCGCCCGCCGGAGAGCGCCACGGGTCGTCCGGTGAAGCGGGCCATCCCCGCACCGAGCGCGAAGAGCGCGACGGCTCCGATGGTGACCGAGGCGAGGATCGCCGCCGTGCCCTCGGCGACGAGGAACGGCACCAGCGGTGCGATCGCGCCGATGGCGAACATCACGAACGACGAGAGCGCCGCGCCGATCGGAGATCCGAGCGCGTTCGGATCCAGGCCCAGCTCCTCGCGGGCGTGGGTCTCGAGCGCCACCTGCGGGTCCCGCATCAGGGCGTCGGCGGCCTGCTCGGCGACCTCCTTCGGCATCCCCTTCAGCCGGTAGAGCCGGGCCAGCTCGCGGCGCTCCTCCACCGGCTGCGTCGCCAGCTCGTGTGCCTCGATGTGGAGCAGACGCTCGAACAGCTCCCGCTGCACGCGCATCGACACGTACTCGCCGGCGCCCATCGAGAAGGCCCCGGCGATCAAGCCGGCAACGCCGGCCACCAGGATCGCGGTGCGGCCGATGTTGGCGCCCGCGACGCCCATGATCAGCGAGAGGTTCGAGACCAGGCCGTCGTTCGCCCCGAAGATCGCCGCGCGGAGCGCCCCGCTGCGGGTTCCGGCGATCCGCTCGACGTCGGCGTTGTCCGTCGGTCCGACGTGCGGGTGCATCCGCGGTGACCGGCCCGCCTCCATGATCCGGCCCAGGAACGACTGGCTCACCGCTCCCCCTCCCCGCCGCCCTGTCGGCGCAGGAAGCGCTCCAGCTCGCGGGCCAGCTCGTCGCCGCTCGGGATCTCCAGCTCGTCCTCCTCGGCCTGGTCGGCGCCGGCCTCCAGGCGCCGGACATACTCCGAGAGCTCGTCGTTCTCGGCGACCGTGGCGTCGACCCGCTCCTCCCAGGTCGTCGCCAGCGCCGAGAGCGGCGCCGTGTCGATCGGGACCTCCAGCAGGCGGCCGAGCCGTTCGACGAGGGCCAGGGCGGCCTTCGGATTGGGGCCCGCGGGGAGGTAGTGCGGGACCGCCGCCCACAGGCTGAGCGCCCGCAGGCCGGCGCGGTTCGCCACGTCCTGCAGCACTCCGACGATGCCGGTCGGCCCCTCATACCGCGACGCCGCGACGCCGAGCGCCTCGGCCTCCTCCTGCGTCGGCGCCGACCCGGCCACCCGGATCGCGCGCGTGTGCGGCATGTCTGCCAGGAACCCACCGAGCGTGACCAGCGTGTCCGCGTCGACCTCGCGGCCGACCGCGACGATCGCCTCGCAGAACCCGCGCCACTTGTTGTTCGGCTCGATGCCGGTGAACAGCACCACGTCACGGGTACCGGCGGACGCGTGGAAGAAGTCGTTGCGCGGCCACTCGATGTGCCGCGTCACGCCGTCGATCAGGCGCACCGTCGGCCGGTTCACCTGGAAGTCGAAGAACTCCTCCGGGTCGATGGTGGCGAACCGTGTCGCCCCCCACGCCTCGCGCAGGAACCGCGCCGCCCCGCTGGCCGACTCCCCGCCGTCGTTCCATCCCGCGAAGGCGCAGATGAGCGCCGGTTCTCGCAGGGTTGGACGGCTCTCGAACGTGACGGCGTCCACCCCCCAAGCTTCCCACACCGCCTGCCTTTCGCCCGGCGTGAAGATCACCCGCTGCAGGCGTTCCTGTCAGTGAGGAGCTGGAGCGGCGGCCGCTAGGATCGGTGGCGTGAGCGAGGAAGCGGGGCGCCGGCCGAGGGTCACGCAGAAGCCGCCGCGGCCGCGAGACGATCTGGGGCGGCCGCTGCCCCACCACGCGCCGAACGCCCTCGAGCTGGAGGACTTCGACGCGCTCTCGTGGGAGGAGAACCATCGCCTGGGCGTCGAGCACTTCAACGCGGGGCGGTTCTTCCCGGCACACGAGGCCTGGGAGACGGCGTGGAAGCAGCTGAAGGGCACGCCCGACGAGGAGTTCTTCAAGGGCCTCTCCCAGCTCGGCGCGGGCTACGTCCACTACCTGCGCGGGAACTCGCACGGGGCGTTCACCCTGTTGCGCCGGGCGGCCGGGCGGATCGCCCGATTCCCGGCCGGTCACCACGGCGTGGACACGGACCGGCTCGTCGCGGCGGCGCTGGCCACCGCCGACCGAGTCGAGGAGTACCGGACGGTCGACCCGGACGACCTCGACCCGCCGCGGATCTGACGGCGATGCGCCCGGGCGCGCGCCCTTCGAGCGCCGGCGCGGCGATCGCCTGATCAGCACCGACCCGGCACGCCTCGACCTGGGCCTGGTCCACGACGTCCTGTCGAACCGTTCCCACTTGGCGGCCGGGATCCCGCGCGAGCGCCTGGCCCCGACGGTGGCTGAAGGACGGGGAGGCGCGGCTGCGGGTATCCTCGCCCCTTCGCAACCGGTTACCGGAAGGTAGGTTGAGCCCATGAACGTGGTCGTGCTGACGAAGTACGTCCCCAACCCGGAGGGCGTGCCGGAGATGGGGGACGACTTCCTGCTGAAGCGGGAGGGCGTGGAGGGCGCGCTCGACCCGGGGGACGAGTTTGGCGTCGAGGCCGGCCTGCAGCTGGCCGAGGCGTCCGGCGGCGAGGTCACCGTGGTCTCCATGGGCCCCGAGCCCGCGATGGGGGGCGTGCGCAAGGCGCTCTCGATGGGTGCGGCGAAGGGGGTCCTGGTCACCGACCCGAAGCTCCGGGGGTCGGACGTGCTCGTCACCGCGCGCGTCCTGGCGGCCGCCGTGAAGCGCCTCGAGCCGGACATCGTGGTCGCCGGCGTCGAGTCCACCGACGGGTACACCGGCACCCTGCCGATGGCCCTCGCGGAGTTCCTGGGCTGGCCGAACGTGACGTTCGCGCGGCACCTCGAGGCGGGCGACGGGTCGGTGAAGGTCGAGCGCCAGACCGAGACCGGCTACGACGTGGTCGAGTCGCCGCTCCCGGCCGTGGTGACCGTCACGGCGGGCGCCAACGCGCCGCGCTACCCGACGCTGAAGGGGATCATGGCCTCCAAGCAGAAGCCGGTGGAGCAGCTCGCCGCGGGCGACCTCGGGCTGTCTATCGCGGACTTCCTGGCGGAAGCAAAGGTGATCTGAGATGGCGAAGGTATGGGTCTACGCCGACGTCGCGCCCGGGAGGGTCAACCCGACCGCGCTCGAGATCCTGGCAAAGGCGCGGTCGCTCGGCGACGCGGTGGAGGCAGTGGCGCTTGGGCCCGGGGCGACGGAGGCCGCCGCAATCCTCGGCGAGCACGGCGCACAGACCGTCTACGCGAGCGACGACGCCGTCTACAACGACTACGTGGCCGAGCCGGCCGCTCACGCCCTGCACCAGTTGGTGCAGGAACACACGCCGGATCTGATCCTATTCGCGCAGACCTACGACTCACGGGACGTCGCCGGACGGTTGCAGGCGAAGACGGGGTCGACGCTGATGTCGAACGCCACGGACGTCACCGGGGCCGACCGAGCCCAGACCCAGATCTTCGGCGGGACGAAGATCGTCGATGTGGAGCTCTCGGGGCCGAACCCGAAGCTCGTCCTGGTCCGCCCGAAGTCCTTCGCCGCAGAGCCGGCGGGCGGTACGGCGAAGGTCGTGGAGGTGAACGTCGAGATCCCCGACCACCTGAAGCGCGCCAGGCGGGTCGAGCGGCACGAGGAGGAGGCCACCGGGCCGAAGCTCGAGGAGGCGCAGGTGGTCGTCTCGGGCGGTCGCGGCCTGCAGGACCCCTCGAACTTCAAGCTGCTCGACGAGCTGGCCGCCGTGATCGGCAACACGGCGATCGGTGCCACCCGCGCGGTGGTGGATTCCGGGTGGGTTCCGTACTCGTACCAGGTCGGCCAGACGGGGAAGACGGTGAAGCCGTCGGTCTACATCGCGGTCGGCATCTCCGGGGCGACGCAGCACCTGGTGGGCATGAAGGAGTCGAAGCGCATCGTGGCCATCAACAAGGACCCGGAGGCCCCGATCCTCAAGGTCGCCGACCTCGCCGTGGTCGGGGACGCGTTGAAGGTGCTCCCGCAGCTCATCGAAGAGGTCAAGTCCCGCAGGGGCTGAACCGAACCGGGCGGCCGCGCCCGAATGGTGGGGCAGATCACACTCACGCGGGAGCGCGCTCGGCCGTTTCTCTGTTAAGCAGGGGAGCGGACCCGGACGGGTCTGGCAAGGAGTGGGATGAGCGCGCGCCGCAAGCTCTGGCTGGCCCTGATCACGGTCTACGTGCTGTGGGGCTCGACGTATCTGTCGATCCGGGTGGCCGTGCGCACGCTGCCGCCGTTCCTGATGGCGGCGACTCGGTTCCTGGTGGCCGGCTTGATCCTGCTCGCCCTGACCATCCGCCGGGGAGACCGGACCGCCGACCCGATCGGCGCGCGGCAGTGGGGAGCCGCGGCGATCGTCGGCACGCTGCTCCTGCTCGGGGGGAACGGACTCGTGTCGTGGTCGGAACGGCGCATCGACTCGGGCGTCGCGGCGCTGATCGTGGCCACGGTTCCGATCTGGATGGCCGTCTTCGCCGCCACGTTGGGCGCCGAGCGTCTCCGGGCGCGGACCGTCGCCGGGCTGGCGCTGGGGTTCGCCGGCGTGGCGCTGCTGATCCGCTCGGCAGGCTCGGACGGCGGTCCGGTCGACCTGCTCGGGGGGCTCGGGGTCGTGCTCGCGTCGCTCTTGTGGGCGTTCGGCTCGATCCTCTCTCGTCGCCTCTCCTTGCCGAAGCGGCCGCTGGTGGCCACCTCGATGGAGATGCTCGCCGGTGGGGCGGCCCTGGCGCTCACCGGCCTGCTCTCGGGCGAGCTGCGCGGCTTCTCGCCCTCGCAGGTCTCGCTCGAGTCATTGCTCGGGCTGGGCTACCTGATCGTGTTCGGCTCCTGGGCGGCCTTCAGCGCCTACGTCTGGCTGCTGGCGAACGCTCGCCCGTCGCTCGTCTCGACGTACGCGTACGTCAACCCGGTGATCGCGGTGTTCCTGGGTTGGCTGATCCTGCACGAGCCGGTCACCCCATTGACGCTCCTGGCCGCGGCGGTGATCGTCGGGGCCGTGGCGGTGATCGTGCGCTCAGAGCCCGCCCGTGAGGCCCGCCGGTCCCGCCGCCGCGAGGGCGCCGAGCCCGCCGAGCGGGCGCTGGCCGGGCCGCCCGGCGATTGACGCCGTTCGGCCCCGGAACGGAACCGAACTGCCCTCAGCGCCGAAGACCCTTCGGGGAGGGGGTTGCGCGACCGTAGGGACGTGGGGTACAGTTGGTCATCCCCGCGGATGGCCGCGTCCGCTTGCGCGTGCCCGCGGGAATGATTTGGCCGAGTTGTGTGTTTTGAAGGGCGGGAACCCCGCCGGCACCCCTCCGGTCGAAGCGGCGGCGTTTGGCCTGCTTGCGACCCGGATCGGGTAGGACCGCAACCGGATGGGGACGAACGGAAGACGAGAGGCGAGAGCGAGAGAAGCGGAGCAACGTGAGCGAGCTTGACGACTTCGGTCTGTACCTGCAGACGGCGACGCGCGAGCCCCTCCTGACCAAGGAGGAGGAGATCATGCTGGCCAAGGAGATCGAGGCCGGCGAGGAGGCAAGGGCGCGCCTCGACTCCGGGCGCCTGCGCTCGCCGAAGAGCATCAAGGCCGCGAAGGCCGCTGTGCGCTCCGGCGAGGCCGCCCGGCAGCGGTTCATCAACGCCAACCTCCGGCTGGTGGTCTCGATCGGCCGCAAGTACCAGGGCCAGGGTCTGCCGATCCTCGACCTGGTGCAGGAGGGCAGCGTCGGCTTGATGCGCGCTGTGGAGCTGTTCGACTGGCGGCGCGGGTTCAAGTTCTCCACGTACGCCACGTGGTGGATCCGCCAGGCGATCACGCGCGCCATCGCCGACCAGGGCCGCCAGATCCGCCTGCCGGTCCACGTGCACGACCAGGTGCGTCGCCTGCGCCGGTCGATCGTGGACTTCAGCCAGCAGCACGGGCGCGAGCCGACGCCCCAGGAACTGGCGAAGGTGATGCAGGTGGACGAGGAGGAGGTCCTGCGGCTGCTCGAGGCAGACGGCCGCGAGCCGGTGTCACTGCAGACGCCCGTCGGAGAGGACACCGAACTGGGCGAGCTGCTCGAGCAGGTCGACGGCCAGAGCCCGCTCGAGGCGGTGGAGGAGGGCATGCTCCGCGAGGAGATGGGGCAGGCCGTGCTGGACGTCCTCGACCCGCGCGAGCGGACGGTCATCGCGCTGCGCTACGGCTTCGCCGACGGCGACGCCATGAGCCTGCGCGAGGTCGGTCGCCGGATGGGCATGTCCGGCGAGCGCGTCCGCATGATCGAGCGGGAGGCCCTGCGCAAGTTGCGGGCCTCCGACAGCCTGGTGGCTGCGGCGAACTTCTGAGCGCCGCTCCCCGGAGCGCATGGAACGGCCGCCCTCAACGGGTGGCCGTTCCGCTTCCGGCGCACTCCCGGGGACTTGCTTTGAGGCGCCTAGAGGGACGAGAATCCCCCGAACGGGCGTCCTCTCAACGGCCGAGGAAGGACGGCCTACCGCGTCCGCTGGGTCGCTCCATCCTCTGTGCGCCTCCCATCGCCGGAAACCGGTTCGTTCGAGGATGCCGCCCTGGGTGCCTCCGGCCGCGGCGGTCCCGTGGCGCCCGCCCCGGAGGCGCGCCCCGATCTCGCGGAGGGGGGATGGCGGCCACCGAATCGGATCGTCGAGCGACCCAACCAGATCCTCCTGGTGGAGGACGATCCCTCCGACGCCGAGGCCGTCCAGGCCATGCTCACCGAGGCCTGGGGAGGCGCCGTGCAGGTCGTTCGCGTGGACCTGCTGGCGGACGCCCGCCGCCACCTGGTGGAGGTCGGGGCCTGGTGCGTCCTGCTCGATCTCACCCTCCCCGACGGGCAGGGGCTCGAGCCGCTCATCCAGGTCCGGGAAGCCGCGCCCGACGTCCCGATCGTGATCCTCTCCGACATGGAGGGCGAGGCGCCGGCGGCAATGGCCGTCCAGCACGGCGCGCAGGACTACCTGATCAAGGGCCGCCTCGACACGCGGCTGCTGACCCACGCCGTGCGCTACGCGGTCGAGCGCAAGCGGGCCGAAGTCCGCCTCGCCCACCGGGCGTTCCACGACCCGCTGACCGGGCTGCCGAACCGGACCCTGTTCCTGGATCGGCTGGCCAGGGCACTCGCTCGCCTGGAGCGCCACCCGGGGCTGGTGGGGGTGTTCTTCCTCGACCTCGACGGGTTCAAGGCCGTGAACGACACCTTCGGGCACGCCGCCGGCGACGACGTGCTCGTGTCGGTCGCGCGGCGTGTGGAGGACGTCCTCCGCCCGAGCGACACCGTGGCCCGCTATGGCGGGGACGAGTTCACGATCCTGTGCGAGGAGGTCTCGGTCCGCGACGACGCCTTGCGGATCGCCGGGCGGATCGGGCTGGCCGTGGCCGACCCGGTGTGGGTGGGTGGCAGCGAGATCGCCGTCTCCGCGAGCGTCGGGATCGCGCTGACAGACGAGCCGCTGCAGCGCCCCGAGGCCCTGATCCACGACGCCGACGCCGCGATGTACCGGGCCAAGGAGACCGGCCACGGCCGGTTCGAGGTGTTCCACGAGACGATGGGTCGCCGCGGAGCCGGTGAGCGGGCCGGGACGAGCACCGTGGTCGAGCTCGAGACGGCCACCGTGTACCTCACCCCGTCCCCGGACCCCCTGTCCGACGACGAGGAGCGGGCAGAGATGCCCCCCCGTCCGGCGGAGGTGCTCCGCCAGGAGCCGGACGGCCTGGACCGCGCGCTCGAGCGAGGCGAGCTGCGCCTCTACTACCAGCCGAAGGTCCGCCTCGACCGGGGCACGATCGCCTCCGTCGAGGCGCTGGTGCGCTGGGCCCATCCGGAACGTGGGCTCCTGACGCCGGCGGGGTTCATCAACCGCGCGGAGGGGTCCGGCCTGATCCTGCCGATCGGGGCCTGGGTCCTGCGTGAGGCGTGCCGGCAGGCGGCGCGCTGGCGCGAGGAGGAGCCGGGGCAGGAGCTCACGGTCGTGGTGAACGTGTCGGCCGCCGAGCTGGCGCACGGCGGCCTGCCGGAGTCCGTCGCGGGGGCGCTGAAGGAGGCTGGGCTCGATCCGGCGATGCTGTGCCTGGAGGTCGAGGAGACCACGCTGATCGAGCCCTCCGAGGCGGTGGTGGATACGGTGAAGCAGTTGCGCGACCTGGAAGTGACGCTCGCGATCGACAACTTCGGCCGGGCCCGGACGCTGCGCCACCTGGGCCGGGTCCCCGTGGACGCGGTGAGCATCGACCGCGCGCTGATGGGCAGGCTGACCGAGGATCCGTGGTCCTGGGCCCTGGTGGCGGCCGGGATCAGCCTGGCGCACGGGATGGGCATGCTCGCCGCGGCCGAAGGCGTCGAGCGCGTCGACCAGGTGGAGGAGCTCCGGGCTCTGGGATGCGACCTGGCTCAGGGGTTCTACTTCGCCATGCCGCAGCCCCCCGAATCGATCGGGGAGCTGCTCGCCCAGGGTGTCCGCTGGTAGCGATCCCGACCTGCCTCCTTCACAGGAGGGTTGCGGTGAACGTTCCGTATACGCATGGGATCTGGCAGGTGAGAACGGGTGGCGCGGATGCGCGAGCTGCTCGTGAGGTCGAGCCCGCAATGCTCCTCCTCGTGAAGCTCAACGACCTGGAAGTGACGGAGCACGTCGGCGGCCCCGAGAGCTCCGAGAAGATCGCCGAGCGGCAATCCTGGTACGAAAAAGGCGGACTCTCGGCCGCTCACGCTGAGCGGCGTGCAGAGCCCGTGACACGGGACCGAGGCGAGCGAGTCGCTACGCGCCGGGCGCTCGGTACTGCACTTGCCCGGCCTTGTGCAGAGCCTCCATCGCTTCGTCGACGGTCAGGAGTACCGTCGTTTCGAACGAGCTCAGCGCACCGCCGCCACTGATCGCGAGTGCAAGCGCGGCCATGGAGACGTTGGCGGGGGCCTCCCATAGGTTGTAGCCGTCGTGTGTGCCGAATGCGTACCAGAACCCATGGAGCTTCCCACCGACCGACTCGATGTACGACTGAGCGGCCATTCGGCGGTCCTCTGGGTTGCCGATCAGTTTGGCCCAAGTCTCCGGCGTGTAGCTGAACCTCGATAGATAGAGCGGCATCGTCCCCCCTCTCGCTCGCCGACCCGCCCGAGTAGCTGTTAGGCGAAGTAAGACTCGCCCGGGAAGCACATCACCAAGCGTCCTCTCTGAGCCTAGTCCGGCTCACAGGCGTCAGCCCCTGTTCCTGGAAGTGACGAGACCGACTCCTGATTGTCCCTCCTCTGCCCCGTTGATCGGCGGGGAGTGGCGTGAGAGCGTTCTTGCGATGAGATTTGACCGATCCGTGGACGCAATCGAGTCGGTGAGTGAGGATTTCGGCCACGTGCTCCGCGGCTCGGTGATGGGAGTCGTCCGCCCGCAAACGGCGGAGGACGTTGTTCAGGTCGTACAGGAGGCAGCTTCGTCCCATTCGAAGCTGACACTACGGGGAGCCGGCCACATCGCGGGCGGCCAGGCGCTTCCCGCTGGCTCGGTGGTGGTCGACTTCTCGGAGATGCGACGCGTTGGGCCCGTCGACCGGGACCGTTCTACGATCCGTTGCGAGGCCGGTGCGAGGCTGCGGGAGATCGTTGCTGCGACACTCGAGGATGGGCTGTTACCGCGCTCACTCACGAAACTGCTGGACCTCACCGTTGGCGGCCTGCTCTCGGTAGGTGGGGTGGGGCCGGGCACCGGTTCGCTCGCACGTCCGAACCTACTACCTGCTGTACGACGACATCCATCGGTGGATGGTGGATCAGCGGGCCCTGGCCCACAATGATCGTGTCAGTTCCATGGAGGGATTCTGCTCTCCCAGCATGCAGGGCCTCCGCGGGACCGGGGGCAGGCGGGCGATCTTCGCGGAGTGGTTCTTCCCGCCACAAGTGTCCTTCGAGTACGACGAAGCCACACCGGAACTCCCGGATGAGGTGAACCCCTACCGGGTCGTCCACGTCGAGGACGACGAGGTCGCTTACTTCCCGGCGCGCCACGACATGCGCTTCGAGACGGTCCGACGGCTCGGGGCGTGGGAGCGCCCACACCCCATGTCAGCGCATTCATCGGGGCCGATGCGCTGGTCGGGGTTCTGCCCGCAGTGCTGAAGACGCTGCCGTCGGGCGAGGCCCACCGGGGTGCCTTCTTCGTCGCGACGGATGGCGTGCCCCCATTGATGGCCCTGCCCGTGGCCGAGGATGTCGTCTTCTTCAACGTCATCTACCCGCAGATCCTGCCGCAGTTCCTCGATGACACGCTCGCGGCATTCCAGCGCGCCGGCGAGCTCCTGACGGAGGCCGGCGGTAAGCGCTACGTCGCCGACTGGCTGGGTGAGATGGGCGATGCTGACTGGCGGGGGCACTTCGGCACGGGCTATGGGCGCTGGGTGGAGGCGAAGGAGACGTTCGATCGACACGGGACCTTCCTCGCTGCTTCTCCAGTGAGCGGAGAGGAGGGTTCACGGCAAGACCGTCAGGGTCGAAGCCCAGCCGCTGCGCCATCGTGCGCTCCGGCACGAGGAAGGCGCGAGCGATCTCGTCGGTGGTGAGCCCGCCGAGGGTGCGCAGGGTGAGCGCGACCTGCGCCTCGATTGCAAGCGCCGGATGGCAGCAGGTGAAGATGAGCTCCAGGCGTTCGTCGGGAAACGTCGTTGTGCTCATGGGCACCTCGGCCCGATCGCCTGCGAGGAGCAGGGCAGACTTCGCGGCGAGGGCCCGGTTGCGACGGATCCGGTCCGTCGCTCGGTTCCGAGCCGACGTGATCAACCAGGCGCGGGGGTTGGTGGGGATGCCCTCGCGCGGCCATCGATCGGCGGCGATGGCGAACGCCTCCTGCGCGGCCTCCTCGGCGAGGTCGAAGTCCCCGAGGAAGCCGATCAGCGTGGCCAGGACGCGGCCCCATTCTTCGCGGAAGACCTGATCGAGGGTCGCTACCAATAGACCTCCGCGGGTCGGATCTCGATGGCGCCACCGAGGCGGGCAGCTGGGACGCGGGCGGCCACCTCGATGGCCGCGTCGAGGTCGTCCGCCTCGAGCACGAACCAGCCGCCGACGGCCTCCTTCATCCCGACGAACGGGCCGTCGGTGGTCAGGGTCTTGCCCCCCTCGACCCGCACCGTGGTCGCGTTCTCGGGAAGCCCCATGGGGACGCCGGGGGTGACGCCCGGCGTCTGGTTGATCGCTCCGTAGTCGGCGTAGATCTGCTTCTGCTCCTCCTCCGAGAGCGCGGCCCACTCCTCGGAGCCGGGCAGCAGCGTGGTGCCGTGATAGATCAGCATGACGTACTTCATCGCTTCCTCCTTCCCGGGACGGTCGTATCTGAGACGAACGACGAGCCACGAAATCGACAGCTCGACACCAAGATCTCGACCTCCGGGTGAAGGCCCTCAGAGAATTCGTTCCCGCGCCCAAAGGCAGTCATGGCGCCCGGCTCATGACGGAACGTGGATCGAGGATGCGCGACCAGCGGAAATAGGTTCGCATACCGTAAGGACCGTGCCCCCGGCAGGATTCGAACCTGCGCACCGCGCTCCGGAGGCGCGTGCTCTATCCCCTGAGCTACGGGGGCGACGAGCCCATGGTAGCGCAGCCCGTTCCGGGGTCCCGGCGACGGGGGCGGCCGGCGAGGGTAAGATTCCAACCCTGTCCGAGACGCGCCGAATCCTCGTCGCCGACGACGATCCGACGATCCGGCGACTCCTCGAGCTGAACTTCCAGTTCGGGGGTTACACGGTGGAGGTTGCGGCGAACGGCCAGGAGGCCCTGGACAAGGCCAGGGCCTCGCTGCCGGACGTCATCCTCCTCGATGTGATGATGCCCGGGCTGGACGGCTGGGAGGTGTGCCGCAGGTTGAAGGAAGACGAAGCCACCCGGGACGTTCCCGTGATCTTCCTGTCGGCCCGTGCCCAGGAGGAGGATCGCCGGCGCGGCCTCGCGCTCGGCGTGTTCGACTACGTGATCAAGCCGTTCGACCCCGATCACCTGCTCGAGGTGGTCGGCAAGGCACTCACGGGCACGCGCCCGGCCTGAGCGCGGCACCCTCCCGCCGATGATCGAGGGACACCTCTCCCGCCGCATCGCCGAGGCGCTCTCCGCCGCCGCGCCCGAGTTCGGGCTGGAACCGGAGGCCGCCGCGGAGACGCCGATCGAGCTGTCGCGCCCGCGGCAGAAGGAGCACGGCGACTGGGCGACGAACGTCGCGCTGGCGGTGGCCTCCCGCCCCGGCGCCAACCCGCGCGACGTGGCCGAGGCGATCGTCCGGCACCTGGCGCCGGACGACCTCGTCGCGAGCGTCGAGGTGGCCGGGCCCGGGTTCGTCAACTTCCGGCTGGCCCACCGCTGGCTGTACGGTGTGCTCGCCGACGTCGTGGCGCGCGGCGAGGACTACGGTCGCGTCCAGGCCGAGGCGGCGGAGCGGGTCCAGGTGGAGTTCGTCTCCGCGAACCCGACCGGCCCGCTGCACGTCGGGCACGCTCGCTGGGCGGCGATCGGCGACGCGCTGGCGTCGCTCCTCGAGTGGCGCGGCCATTCCGTGGAGCGCGAGTTCTACATCAACGACCACGGCAACCAGATGGAGCTCTTCGGGCGGTCGATCGCTGCGCGCTACCTGGGCCTGTTCGGGCGCGAGGCCGAGATCCCCGAGGGCGGCTATCAGGGAACGTACGTCACCGCGCTGGCCGAGGAGATCGCCAAGGAGGCAGGCGACCGGTTCGTGGAGGCTGCCGACGGGGAGCGCGTCGAGTTCTTCCGCGTCGAGGGGGAGCGGCGGATGCTCGCGCACCAGCGCGCGGCGCTGGAGCGGTTCGGGGTTCGGTTCGACGTCTGGTTCAGCGAGCGGTCCCTGCACGAGTCGGGGGCCGTGGAGTCGGCGATCGACCGCCTGCGCCGGCTGGGGCACGTCTACGAACGGGACGGCGCCGAATGGCTCCGGACCACCGATTTCGGCGACGACAAGGACCGCGTCCTGATCCGCGCCAACGGCGAGCCGACCTATCTGGCGCCGGACGTCGCCTACTTCCTCGACAAACGGGCGCGCGGCTTCGACCGGATCATCTACCTGTGGGGCGCCGACCACCACGGCTACGTCAAGCGGATGATCGCGGCGGTGCGCGCACTCGGCGAGGACCCCGCGACCGTCGAGTTCGTGATCGGGCAGTTCGTCAACCTGACCCGTGCCGGCGAGCCCGTCCGGATGTCGAAGCGGACCGGGGAGCTGATCGACTTCGATGAGCTCCTCGACGAGGTCGGGACCGACGCGGCGCGCTACACGATGCTGCGCCAGAGCGCCGACCGCACCCTGGAATTCGACCTCGAGGCCGTCACTCGGCAGTCGCTCGACAACCCGGTCTACTACGTGCAGTACGCGCACGCTCGGATCGCCAGCATCCTGCGTACCGCGGCCGACCGGGGGCTGGAGCGCCGGCCGTTCGAGCGGGTGCGCGCCGAGGAGCTGGTGCACGACGCCGAGCTCGACCTGCTGCGCAAGGTCGCGGAGCTCGAGGAGGCCCTCGACGTGGCGGCGAACCAGCGCGCCCCGCACCGCCTGACGCGCTACGCGGAGGAGCTCGCGGCCGGATTCCATCGCTTCTACACGGAGTGCCGGGTCATCGGCGATGATCCCGAGCTGACCCAGGCGCGCCTGTGGCTCTCGTGGGCCACGATGCGCGTGGTGGCGAACGCGCTCTCGATCCTCGGCGTCTCGGCGCCGGAGTCGATGGAGCGCCTCAACCGCGAGGACGGCGAGGGGATGGAGCCGTGACCGCCGGACCCTGGCCGCGAAACGCCGCC
>WNFV01002495.1_pt1 | contig 28781 bp, 26 predicted proteins | sample 5400101 | NCBI WGS metagenome assembly WNFV01 (sample SAMN13153361, study PRJNA577476) | soil metagenome | isolation source: 115 cm soil or saprolite under grassland replicate 1 | place: USA:California | collected 2016-06-15
GACAGGTCGTGCGCCTGGCCTTCCCCGCGCTGACCGAGGACCGCCGCCGCGAGCTCGTGAAGGTCGTGAAGCACCGCGCCGAGGAAAGTCGGGTCGCGGTGCGCAACATCCGGCGGCAGGCCCGCCACGAGCTCGAGTCCCTCGAGAAGGACGGCGACATCTCGAAGAACGACCTCGACCGCGCCGAGAAGGACCTCGAGAAGCGCACGCACACGACGATTGAGGAGATCGACGAGATGTTGCAGCACAAGGAGCAGGAGCTCCTGGAGGTCTAATCGAAGCTCCGCCGCGAAATGCCAGGTCGCTGCGAGGCGCAGGCCCAGTGTCAACGATCTCGCCGAGACGAGGGTCTAGCCTGGTGACGGACCGGAAAGGGGTGCCGTGTCCGATTGGCGTGACGATCACGAGCGCGATCCGCTCGGTTTCGAAGACGAAGAGCCTTTGCCGCGCGGCGAGGGGGAGGGCGTGCGCGTCCTCGGTCCCGACCAGGCCGAGCCCCCGCGCCGCGGCGCGGGCGGCGCGCCGTCGACGACTCCGAGGAGTTCTGGGGCGAGCGGGCGACCGATTTCGAGCTCGACAAGGACGCCACGTGGTCGGCGTCGAGCGAAGGGCTGACCGATCCCGAGCCGCGAGGGCGACGGTCACGACGCTCGCGCCGCGCCTCCCGGCGCGCCGCAGCAGCCACGCCCCCGCCCGAGACGAAGGCGCCGACCCCGCCGCCGGACGCCAGCGGCCCGGTGCAGCTCCCGCACTGGACCGAGCCCCCCACCGGCGAGGTGCCGACCGTCATCTCGGGCGAGCAGCCCGCGACCCCACCTGCGAACGACCTCGACCGCTGGGCGTCGGCGAGCGGGCAGACGCCCCGCTACCGGGTCGAAGACAGCGACTGGGCCGAGGGCGATTTCTCCAGCCCGGAGCTGCTCAAGGACGACTCGCTCGCGCTCGGAGCGCTGAGCGACCGGGACGACCCGGCGGACGACGATGACGACGACGAGGCGTTCGAAGAGCAGGTCGCCGCCCGCCGCCGCGGCGGTCCTGCCCGGCGCCGCCCCCGGCCCGACCGGCGCGGCACCCTCGAGGAAGAGCAGCCCGCGCCCCTCGAGGACGAGCCGCAGGCGCCGGCCGATCTCATGACCCGCGTCCTCACCGGCGTCGCCATCGCCGTGGTCGCGCTCATCATGTTCAAGCTCGGACCCGGGCCCGCCACCTTCCTGATCACGGTGATCGTGGGCGTCGCCGCGTTCGAGCTGTACGACGCGTTCCGCCGCGCCGGCTACCACCCGGCGACCGTGATCGGGCTGCTGGGCTGCGTGACGATCGTCCCCATCGCGTACAACAAGGGGCTCAACGCGTTCCCGTTGGTGGCCGTCCTGGTCGTCGCGTTCACGATGCTCTGGTACATGGCCGAGGTCGTGAAGGCACGCCCGATCGTCAACATCGGGATCACCCTGTTCGGGTTCGCGTACATCGGCATCTTCGGAGCGTTCGCCGGCCTCCTGCTGGCGGCGCCCGACGGCACCGGGTTCGTCCTCGGGCTCGCGATCTGCGCGATCGGCTACGACGTGTTCGGCTACTTCATCGGCACGCAGTTCGGCCGCAGCCGGATGTCGCCGCGCCTGTCGCCCAACAAGACGTGGGAGGGCCTGTTCGGCGGCATGGTCGCGTCGATCGTCCTCGGCGGGATCGTCGGCACAGTGCTCGCGCCGTGGAACGGCAAGATCAGCCACGGCATCGCGCTCGGGCTGGTCGTGGCGATCCTCGCCCCCGTCGGCGATCTGTGCGAGTCGATGATCAAGCGCGATCTCGGCCTCAAGGACCTCGGCACGCTGCTGCCCGGCCACGGCGGCGTCCTCGACCGCTTCGACGCCATGCTGTTCTGCCTGCCGGCCGTCTACTACCTGGCCATTCAGCTCAAGATCGGATGAGCCGGGCGACCAACGTCGTCCTGCTCGGATCGACGGGGTCCATCGGGACCCAGGCGCTCGATGTCATCTCGTCGCATCGGGATCGGTACCGAGTCGTCGCGCTGGCCGCGGGCCGCAACGAGGAGCTGCTCGCGCAACAGGCGGCCGAGTTCGGGGTGGCGCCCGACCGGGCCCGAAGCGGACTCGACGCGGCGGACACGCTCGCGGAGCTCGCGGCGTTGCCCGAGGCCGACGTCGTGCTCAACGCCGTCGTCGGGTTCGCGGGGCTGCCCGCCACGCTGTCGGCGCTCGAGCACGGCAAGCGGCTGGCGCTGGCGAACAAGGAGAGCCTGATCGCCGGCGGACCGGTCGTCGCCAAGGTGCGCGGGCAGGGCGGGGGCGAGATCGTTCCCGTCGACTCCGAGCACTCGGCCGTGTACCAGGCGCTGCGCGCCGGCGCCGCGCACGAGGTGCGGCGCGTGCTGCTCACCGCCAGCGGTGGCCCGTTCCGCGGGAAGTCGCGCGCCGAGCTCGAGCGCGTGACCGTCGCCGACGCGTTGCAACACCCGACTTGGAGCATGGGCGCCAAGATCACCATCGACTCGTCGACACTCATGAACAAGGGCCTCGAGGTGATCGAGGCCCACGAGCTGTTCGGCGTCGACTTCGACCGCGTCGAGGTCGTCGTGCACCCGCAGTCGATCGTGCACGGCATGGTCGAGTTCAGCGACGGCGCGACCATCGCCCAGTTGTCCCGTCCCGACATGCGGCTCCCGATCGGGTTGGCGCTCGGCGCACCCGACCGGCTCGACGAGCCGTTCGGCCCCGTCGACTGGAGCCGGCTCGGCAGCCTCACGTTCGAGCCGCCGGACCTCGAGGCGTTCCCGTGCCTGGGCCTGGCGTACCAGGCCGGCCGGGCCGGCGGCGGGGCGCCGGCGACCCTGAGCGCCGCCAACGAGGTCGCGGTGGAGGCCTTTTTGGGCGGCCGGATCCCGTGGCTGGGCATCGCCGCCGTGGTGGAGGACGTCATGGGGCGGGGGACCGGGAACGTCGAGGAGGTCGCCGACGTTCTCGAAGCTGACCGGGTCGCGCGCGGCCGCGCCCGGGAAGCGGTGGAACGGAGAAGCGCAGCGTGAAGGACCCCCTGGAGGAAGCCGGCGCAGAGGTCACGCGCCGCGGAGCGGGGATCTCGCTCCTGATCGTCCTTCTCGGCCTGGTCGTGTTGGCGATCCTGCGCCCGTCGACGATCGACACGCTGGCGATCATCTTCGGGATCATCGCCCTGATCATGCTCCACGAGGCCGGCCACTACTTCACGGCCAAGCGGGCCGGCATGAAGGTCACCGAGTTCTTCCTCGGTTTCGGGCCCCGGGTGTGGTCGTTCCGGCGAGGCGAGACCGAGTACGGCGTCAAGGCCATCCCCGCCGGCGGATACGTCCGCATCGTCGGGATGAGCAACCTCGAGGACATCGCGCCCGACGAGGAGCCCCGCACGTTCCGTCACGGCACGTTCGGCAACCGGCTCACCGTGATCCTCGCGGGCGTCTCCGTGAACCTCATCCTCGCCTACTTCCTCATCTACGTCGCGCTCATCGGTCGCGGGCTGCCCGACACGCTCCAGGCCGAGGTCAACCGGGTGCTGCCCGACAGCCCGGCGGCGGCGGCGGGTCTTCGTGACGGAGACAAGATCATCGCCATCGACGGGCGACGCCTCGACGTCGATCGCGACATCGGCCAGGCTCTCGACAACCGCGTCGGGAAGCCCACTGTGATCATCGTCGAGCGCGCCGGCAGTGGCACCGAGACGCTCGAGGTGATCCCGAAGGAGCGGAGCAGCAGCGACCACAGCGGGATCATCGGTGTCGAGGTCGGTCAGTCTGTCTCGTCGTACGAGTCCTTCTCGCCGTTCTCGGCGGTCCCCGAGTCGTTCTCGACCATGGGTCAGATCACCGGTGACACGGCGGTGGGCATCGGGCGCATCTTCTCGCCGTCGGGGATCGAGCGGTACAGCAAGAACTTCACGGGCGACGCGCCGAAGGCGGGGAGCCCCGCGGCGCAGGAGCGCCCACGCTCCATCATCGGGATCGTCGACATTGGCGGTGACCTCGTCGGCGGGAACGTATGGAACCTGTTGTTCCTGCTCGGCGCGGTCAACCTCATCGTCGCCCTGTTCAACCTCATCCCGCTCCTACCCTTCGACGGCGGTCACGCCGCGGTGGTGATCTACGAGCAGGTCGCGTCGAAGATTCGCGGGCGTCAGGTACGGGTCGACTTCCGCCGTCTCGTTCCGGTCACCGCGTTGGTGCTGGTCGCGTTCCTGACGCTCGGACTGTCGGCGATGTTCCTCGACATCCGCCAGATCTTCACGGGATCTTGACCTCGCGCGAGATCGCGGGCTTCGCTCCTGTCGCAGGCCGCTCGTAGGCTGGTCGCGATGTACGAGCGACGGAAGACCCGGCAGATCCACGTCGGCGACGTGCCCGTGGGCGGCGGTGCGCCCATCTCGGTGCAGTCGATGACGACCACCAAGACCGCCGACGTCGACGGCACGCTCACGCAGGTCTACGCGCTCGCAGCCGCCGGCGCCGACATCGTGCGCTGCACCTGCAACGAGGAAGAAGCCGCCGAGGGGTTGGCGCAGGCGTGCAGGCGCTCCGGCTCAACCCCGGCAACATCCGCAAGCCTGAGCAGATCAAGACGGTCGCCCGCGAGGCCAAGGACCGCGGGCTGCCGATCCGCATCGGGGTGAACGCCGGCAGCCTCGACCCCGACATCGCGCAGCAGCACGGAGGCGCGACGCCCGAGGCGCTGGTGGCGTCGGCGCAGCGCGAGCTCGCGTACTTCGACGAGGTCGGGTTCGAGGACGTGAAGATCTCCGTGAAGGCGTCGAACGTCGCCGTGATGATCGACGCGTATCGGCTCCTGTCGGAGGCCGTCGACCATCCCCTGCATCTCGGGGTGACCGAGGCGGGGCCGCTGCCCGGCGGGCTGGTCAAGTCGACGGCCGGGATCGGAACGCTGCTCGCCGAAGGAATTGGCGACACCATCCGCTTCTCTCTGACCGCCGATCCAGTCGAGGAGGCTCGCGCCGGCCGGCAGCTGCTCGAGGCGCTCGGGCTCCGGGAGCGTAAGGGCCTCGACCTCATCGCCTGTCCGAGCTGCGGCCGGGCCGAGGTCGACGTCATTGGCGTTGCCAACGAAGCGCAGGGCGCGCTCGCCGAGCGCAACATCCCGCTCCAGGTCGCGGTGATGGGCTGTGTCGTGAACGGCCCGGGGGAGGCACGCGAGGCCGACCTCGGCATCGCGGCCGGCCGTGGCAAGGGGCATCTGTTCGTGAAGGGCAAGGTCGTGCGCGTCGTGCCCGAGGCGGAGATGGTCGCCGCGCTCGTCGACGAGGGGGAGCGGATCATGGAGGAGGGCATCGACGCCCGGCTCGCGGCTGCCGACGAGGGCGCCGAAGCCGAAGCCGAGCGCACACGCGAGCAGCTCCTCCAGATTCAGGGGACCGACGCCAACCAGTCCGAAGAGAAGATCGAGAAGATCCGCGAGATCGCGGAGTAGCCGCTGCTTTGGCGTCACCTACCCACGTATACGGGGGGTAATTGACGCCAGAACGCTCATCCCCGAGCCAGGACGCGCCGCTGCCACCACTTCCGCAACCCGCGGGCGGTTCCCGCGTGGAGGCGCGAGGCGCGCAGCTGCTCCTCACGCTCGGAGTCGGTCGGCCCGAGCTCGCCGACGACCCAAGAGAGGATGTGATCGGCCAGGGCCGGGTTGCGGGGGAGCACCGGGCCGTGCAGGTAGGTGCCGATGAGCCGGTCGGCGAGCACTCCGTCGGTGCCGGTACCGGCGCCGTCGTCCTTGCCGTCGCGCGCCACCACGCGGCCGAGCGGGCGCTCGGCGGGGCCCAGCGTCGTGCGCCCGCCGTGGTTCTCGAACCCCGTCAGCACCGGGAGCGGCGCCGCGGGCTCGACGACGAGCTCGCCGATGAGGCGGTTGGGCCCGGCGCGGGTGACGGCGTCGACCAGCCCGAGACCTTCGATGATCTCCCCGTCGGCCGCCTCGTAGCTGTGTCCGATGAGCTGGAACCCGGCGCACACGGCGAGCACGGCCGCGCCTCCACTCCGTGCCCGATCGATCGCGGCACGCGACGCGCGCATACCCGCCGACGCCATCACCTGTGGATCGTCTTCGCCGCCGCCGAACAGGTACACGTCGAGCGAGTCGGGGATCGCCGTACCCGCTGTGACCTCGACCAGCTCGGCGTCGTGTCCACGCCAGCGGGCGCGCTGCACGAGCACCACCGCGTTGCCGCGGTCGCCGTAGGTTCCGAGCAGCTCCGGGTAGACGAGACCGACGCGGACGGCGGAGTCGCGCGCCGGGCTCATCCGAATTTCCGGTAGATCGCCGAGAACTGCGTGTACGACGCGACGATGTTCAGGTCGTCGCCGGGCAGCGCAGCCGCAGCTGCCAGCGGGTCGCGCTCCACGACGTGGTCGACCTCGGCGTACTTGAGCCGCACTGCGACGTCGAGAGCGCGCTCTCCCGCGGCGGCGACGGCATGACCGCGCAGCAGCTCGTACGGAACGTCCCACAGCCACGACGGATCCTTGCCGTCGGCGATGCGTGCGTTGACCGCGATGACCACCGAGCAGTCATGTTCCGCCAGGTGGTGCAGCACCTCGGACCAGCCCGCCGGGTTCTTCGCAAGGAGGACGCGCGCCTTTCGGCCGTCGGGCAGCGCGACGGTCATGTACCGACCCGCCACGGTGGTGATCGTGGCCGCGGCGTCGGCTGCGTCCTGCGGGTCGATGCCGTAATGCGTCGTCGCCGCGGTCACCGCCAACGCTGCGTTGGCGAGGTTCCACCGGCCGGGCAGCGCCAGCCGCAACGGGACCCGCGTCCCGTCGAGCACGAGCGTGGTGCCGTCGAGCCGGTTCGGCGTCGCGGGCTGGCCGAAGCCGCACGACGAGCAGTCGAAGCGGTCCGCGCTCCAAGTCAGGAGGGCCGCGCAGTTGGGGCAGGTGGCCGCGTCGCTCCGCCAACCGAGGCCGAGCTCCACCCACGTCGTCTTCGCGGGCGTCGCCGCCCACACGACGTGCGGGTCGGACGCGTTGGCGACGACCCGGAGGTCCGGATGCGTCTCGGAGACGTTGCGCCACAAGTCGCCGACCGCGTGCACCTCGCCGTAGCGGTCGAGCTGGTCGCGGCTGAGGTTGCCGAGCACGAGTAGCTCGACGCCCAGCGGGTCGACCACGCGGGGCAGCACCCGCTCGTCGACCTCGAGCACGGCCAGCCCCGGCGCCTCGGCCTTGGCGAGGATCGGCGCGATGCCCGACGTGAGGTTGGCGCCGGTGGCGTTGCTCACCACGGGCTCGCCCGTGCGGGCGACGGCGGCGGCGAGCAGCCGGGTGGTCGTGGTCTTGCCGTTCGTCGCGGACACGAGCGCGACGCGCAGGCCACGAGCGAGCTGGGCGAGGGCGTCAGGAGCCAGCGCGTTGATGACGCGGCCGCTGATCGTCGCGCCTTGCCCGCGTCCGGTGACGCGCGACAGCCACCCCGTCGCCGCGCCGGCGACGATCGCCCCGCTGGTGCGCAGCGAGCGGCGCGTCATCGGCGCTCGCACCAGTAGGCGTCGACCCGATAGGGAATGCGCAGCTCGGTCCGACCCTGCGTCTCCCGGTGCCCGGCGAGCACGGCGCGGACTTCGTCGAGGATCCGCTCGCGCTCCTCGGCCGGCAGGACGACGACGTGGCTCACCGAGGCGACCCGCTCGACGACGCCGTCCGGCGTGATCGGCTGCTCGTGTCGGAACGTCGCGTTGTTCATCGGGCCGAACCCGGGCCGTTCCCCCAGCGCCGAGTCGCGCCAGTTCTCATGGTCGCGCCACGGTGCTCGCTTCTCGACCCGGTCCATGATCGACCACACCTCGTTCACCCAGTCGCACGACCGGTCGCGCGCGTTCCAGATCAGCCCGACCCGTCCGTGCGGCCGCAGCACTCGGGTGAACTCGTCGAACGCCCGGTCGGCGTCGAACCAGTGGAACGCCTGCGCAGCTGTGACCGCGTCGAGCGACCCACGCCCGATCGGCAGCGCCTCCGCGACCGCTCCGATCATCGGGACGCCCGGGACCGCGGCGGCGAAGCTCCGGCGCATCCCGACGACGGGCTCGGCCGCGAGCACCACCGCTCCCGTGGGGACGAGCAACCGCGTGAACTTGCCCGTGCCGGCGGCGAGATCGAGCACCACTCGACCCGGCGCGAGCCGCAGGTTGTCCGCGAGCCAGGCCACGGCGTCGGGCGGGTACGAGGGGCGAGCTCGCTCGTACGTCTCCGCCCCGCGGCCGAAGCCCTCGTCGGCGACCTCGTGGACGGCCATGCCGCCATCTTCGCAGGGCCGCTCCCGTCGCTCGATGCGGTTACCGAGCCGTGCGGTGAGCAGCCAGGAACCGCAGCCGCGCAGCTCGTGCGTCCCACGCGTACACGATGACGGTGCCGGCGAAGACGTCGTGGAGGGCACGGTGCTCCCGGCCCACGAGGATCCCCAGGAACCCGAGACCGAGGAGCAGCACCGAGATCGGGAACGTGATCACCCGAATCGCCGCCCGCCCGGCGCCCGCCCGCTCGCCGTCGCGGCGGACGAGCTCGAGGCCCATGATCCCCATCCCCAGGGTGCGGCCCCATGCCGCCATGGGCGCCCAGAAGTACAGGAAGATCCACACCAGGAAGATCACGCCCCCGGCCACCGATCCCAGATCGGACGCGTCGTAGTTCTCGCCCGCGACGAGCTGGAGGATCCAGACGACACCAGCCGACACGAGTGAGAAGAGCGCCGAAACGAGGAACGCGTCGATCGCGTACGAGACGAGACGCGTGGCGACACCCGCGTAGTGCCCGATCAGCCGGGGCTCGGGCTCGGGGTTCTGTCTCTGGCTCACTGCGACGCAAGAAGTCGCTGAGGCCCGCCGGACGACGTCCCTGCGGGTCGTCGGAAGAACCGGTCGACCCACCGGATCATCCACTGGTCGATGCCGACGCCCTGAGACCGGACGACGTCGAGGGCCCTCGTGGCGATCCCGGTCGTCGACTGGACGACCATCCGCCCGAACTCGGTCTTGGCGACCAGGTCCTCGATATCGACGCGGTCGACGATCGCATTGATGTCCACACGGTCGATGATCGCGTTCACGTCGATGCGCTTGATCATCTCGTCGAGGTCGAGGCGCGCGGCCATGCGGTCGATGTCGACGCGATCGAGGATGGCGTCGATGTCTACACGATTGATGATGGAGTCGATGTCGACGCGCGCCACGATCTCGTTCACGTCGATCCGGTCGAGGATCGCCTGGACGTCCACGTGGCGCAGCACGGCGTCGACGGGAACGATGCCGAGCATGCGGTCGAGCGCGGTCGGGCGCTGGTCGTCTGCCACGGACCCCATTCTGTCCCGGGAGCCGCTATGTCGGATGGATGCGGAAGACCGGGTGATCAGCAGGGTCCGGGAGCAGTTCGAAGTATCCCTTGACCTGACGACCCCAGCGCTGCAGATACGTCTCGATCACGCGGGTTTGGAGGTCGCGGTCCGTGATCTCGGTCGCCCGGAACGCCTCGACCTTCCCCCGGCGGCGCAGCTCCCCGGCGCCGGATGCGCGCAGGTTGCGTACCCACTCACTCTCGCCCCGCGGCGCCAGGAGGTAGCGCTCACCGTCGACCTCGGGCACATTGACCGGCACCGTGCGCCACTCGCCACTCCGTCGACCGCGCACCGCGAGTGTCGTTGCGGCTCCGAAGAGACGTACGAGCGGGTTGGCAATCTTGCGGATGAACCACCCCGGCCGGAGGTACGCCATCCGTCAGTCGGGTTCGCCCAGGATCATGCCCGCGCCGACGGTGTTGTTCGTGTTCTCGTCGATGAGGACGAAGCTCCCGGTCGTGCGGTTCCGGCGGTACTCGTCGTAGAACAACGGCACCGTCGTGCGCAGGCTGATCCGGCCGATCTCGTTGAGCCGCAACGCGTCGGCGTGCTCGTCGCGGTGCAGCTCGTTCACGTCGAGCCGGTACAGCAGGTCACGGACCAGCGCCCGCGCCGAGCGCGTCGTGTGCTTGATCGCGAGCTTGGCGCCGGGACGCAGCTCCGACCGGTCGGTGAGCCAGCACACCATGGCGTCGATCTCCTGACCCGCGACCGCGTGGTTGTGCGGCCGGCAGATCATGTCGCCCCGGCTGACGTCGACGTCGTCGTCGAGCGTCATCGTGATCGACATCGGGGGAAAGGCCTCGTCCACCGGCCCGTCGGCCGTGTCGATCGACCGGATCGTCGAGGTGAACCCTGACGGCAGCACGATGACGTCGTCGCCCGGCTTGAACACGCCGCCGGCGACGGTGCCGGCGTACCCGCGGTAGTCGTGGTGGGCGTTGCTCTTGGGCCGGATGACGTACTGGACCGGGAACCGGCAGTCGATGAGGTTCCGGTCCGACGCGATGTAGACCTCCTCGAGGTGGTGGAGGAGCGAAGGGCCGTCGTACCAGGTCATGGAGACGGACCGCTCGACGACGTTGTCGCCGTGCAACGCCGAGATCGGGATGAACGTCAGGTCGGTGATGTCGAGGCGGCTCGCCCAGTCCGTGAAGTCGTCCTTGATCTCCTCGAACACCGACCGCTCGTAGCCGACGAGGTCCATCTTGTTCACGCACAGGACGAGGTGCGGGATCCGCAGCAGCGACGCGATGAACGCGTGGCGCTTCGACTGCTCGAGCACGCCCTTGCGGGCGTCGATGAGGATGAGCGCCATGTTCGCAGTCGACGCGCCGGTCACCATGTTGCGCGTGTACTGAATGTGACCGGGCGTGTCGGCGATGATGAACTTGCGCTTCGGCGTGGCGAAGTACCGGTACGCGACGTCGATGGTGATGCCCTGCTCCCGCTCGGCCCGGAGCCCGTCGGTGAGCAGCGCGAGGTCCGTGTACTCGTCGCCCCGCTCGCGACTGGTGCGTTCGACCGCCTCCAGCTGGTCCTCGAAGATCTGCTTCGAGTCGTACAGCAGGCGACCGATGAGCGTGCTCTTCCCGTCGTCGACGGACCCGGCGGTGGCCAGGCGCAGCAGCTCCATCAGCGCTCCATCTAGAAGTAGCCCTCGCGCTTTCGGTCTTCCATGGCTGCTTCCGAGAAGCGGTCGTCGGCTCGGGTCGCGCCGCGCTCGGTGATCCGCGACGCCGCGATCTCGACGGCGATCTCCTCCGGCGTCGCCGCGATCGACTCGACGGCGGCGGTGCAGCTCATGTCGCCGACGGTCCGGAACCGCACCGTGGTCTGAAACACCTCTTCGCCGTCCTCGAGAGGCAGGTAGGGCCCGACGGCCATGAGCATCCCGTCCCGGCGGAAGACCTCGCGGCGGTGCGCGTAGTAGATCGACGGGAGCTCGACGGCGTCGGTGGCGATGTACTGCCAGATGTCGAGCTCGGTCCAGTTCGACAACGGGAAGACGCGCAGGTGCTCGCCGGCGCGACGGCGGCCGTTGTACAGGCTCCAGAGCTCGGGCCGCTGGTTCTTCGGGTCCCACTGCCCGAACTCGTCGCGGTGCGAGAACACGCGCTCCTTGGCGCGGGCCTTCTCCTCGTCGCGGCGTCCGCCGCCGAAGACGGCGTCGAAGCGGTGCTCGGCGATCGCCTCGAGCAGGATCGTGGTCTGCAGCCGGTTGCGCGACGCACCCGGACGGTCCTCGACGACCCGTCCGGCGGCGATCGCGTCGGGAACCGAGGCGACCACGAGCCGGACGCCCAGCTCGGCGATCCGGCGGTCGCGGAAGTCGAGCGCCTCGGGGAAGTTGTGCCCGGTGTCGACGTGCATGACCGGGAACGGGATCGGAGCGGGGGAGAACGCCTTCTCGGCCAGCCGCAGCATCACGGCGGAGTCCTTGCCCCCCGAGAACAGCAGCACCGGGCGCTCGCACTCGGCCGCCACCTCTCGGATGATGTGGATCGACTCGGCTTCGAGCGCCTCGAGGTGCGAGAGCTGCCGGTGCACGCGGCCAGTGTGCGGAGACGAGGTGTCGCGCGCCACCGGATCGAGGCTGGATGCGGTCATCGGAGTGCGCAGCCTACGTGTGCAGGCCGCACTCGATCTTGTCGGTGCCCGCCCAACGACCGGCGCGTGCGTCGTCGCCGTCTCCGATGGGACGGGTGCACGGCCAGCAGCCGATCGACGTGAAGCCGCGGTCGGCCAGCGGGTGCACGGGAAGACCGCGGTCCTGCACATAGCCCTTCACGTCGAGGTCGGTCCAGGTGGCGATGGGGTTCACCTTCACCAGCCCGCGGCCGACGTCGTAGGAGACGATCGGCGCGTTGGCCCGGGTGGACGCCTCGACCCGGCGCAAGCCGGTCATCCAGGCCGCCCTGCCCTCGAGGGCACGGGCGAGGGGCTCGACCTTGCGCAGCGCGCAGCACCCGTCCGGGTCCCGCTGCCAGAGGTTGTCCGGCGCCACCTCGGGTTCCATGACCCGCAGGTTGAGGTCGTAGCGGCGGCGAACCTGGTCGACGTACCAGAGCGTTTCGGCGAAGTGGTACTGCGTGTCGAGGAACACGACCTCGATCTCGGGCGCCACCTGCGCCGCGAGGTCGATCAGCACGCAGTCCTGGAACGACGCCGCCAGCACGAGGTCGTCGCCGTAGCGGTCCCACGCCCACGAGACGATCTCGGTGGACGGCGCCGACTCGAGCATGGCCGAGACGTCGGCCAGCTCGCGCAGATCGGGGATGGGCGCGGCGGTGGTGGTCATGTGGCGCACTCGCTGGCGCCGACGTCCTTCTCGTACGGGCCGGTCTCGTCGAAGTCGACGTAGAACTCGGGCGCTTCCTCCGGAGTCGGGAACTCGTCGAGGTCCTTCACGGTGGTCCCGATCGCGGCCGCGCCGCCCGAGCGCTCGAGCCAGTCGCCGAACGTCTCACCCGCCGACCGCTCGTTCGCGAACTTGTCGACGATGCGCACGACGGCCTGCGCCGCCCGCTTGGCCGGGAGCTTCGCGCCCTTCTCGCCGAACGCGATCTCGGTGTGGCCGACCTTGCCGCCCAGCAGCATCTGGTAACCGGGCGCGGCACGCCCGTGGGCGCGCCGCTCGATCCCGACGAAGCCGATGTCGGAGATGTGGTGCTGGCCGCAGGAGTTCGTGCAGCCCGAGATGTTCACGCGCACGCCGCCGACGTCGGCGAGCCCCGCGTCCTCGAGCGCCTTGCCGATGTCGTCGGCGAGACCGCGCGACTGCGTGACCGCGAGGTTGCAGGTGTCGGCGCCGGGGCAGGCGACGACGTCGCGGGCGAGCTCGGCGCCGGGCTCGGCCATGCCGATGGCGGCCAGCCGTGCGTGCAGGTCGGCGAGCTGGTCCTCCCGCAGGCCCCGCAGCGCGAAGTTCTGCCGGTTGGTGACCCGGACCTCGAAGCCGAACTCGCGCTGCATCTCGGCGAGCTCGCGGAATTGGTCGCTCGTGATGTCGCCGAGCCGGGCGTAGGCGTAGGCGCTGACGGTCCCGTTGGCGCGGCCGCGCACGACGTTGGCGTGCTCCCACCGCTCGTACTGCGTGAGCCCGAGGAACTCGACCGGTGCCTGGCCGACCGTCGTCACCGGGCCCTCACCGGTGCCGGCGGGCGCGTCGCCACGCTCCTGCACGGCGTCTGGGATGCCGCCGGGGTAGCTCGTCGCGGCGGGGAGGAACTTCCGCTCCTTGAAGATCCGCTCGCGCAGCTCGTCCATGCCCATGGTGTCGACGAGCCACTTCATGCGGGCCCGCAGCTTGTTGTCGCGGTTGCCGTAGTGGTCGAACACGCGCACGATCGCCTCGAGCGTCGGCATGAGCTGCTCGCGCGACGTGAACTCTTCGAGCGCCTGTGCCGGGTGCGGGTTCGCGCCCAGGCCGCCGGCCACGAACACCTTGAAGCCGGGCTCGAGGGTGCCGTCGGGCTTGGGCCGGTTCACCGCGATCACGCCGACGTCGTTGAACATCGCTTGGCCGCAGTCGGTGACGCAGCCCGAGAAGTTGATCTTGAACTTGCGCGGCAGCCGCTGCGCGTACGGGTTGCGTAGGAAGAAGTCGGTCGTGGCCTTGGCCCACGGGCTGATGTCGAGCACCTCGAACGGGCACGCGCCTGCCAGGTGGCAGCCGGTCACGTTGCGGACCGTGTCGCCGCACGCCTCGCGGCTGGTCAGGTCGACCGACGCCAGCAGCCGCAGCACCTCGGGGGTCTGCTCGAGCTGCACGAAGTGCATCTGCACGTTCTGCCGGGTCGTGAGGTGGGCCCAGCCCCGCGAGTAGTTGTCGGCCAGGTAGCCGAGCATCTCGAGCTGCTCGGGCACGAGCGAGCCGTGCGGCACCTTGACCCGCACCATCTGGTTGTGCCCGCCCTGGCGCTGGCCGTAGATGCCCTGGTTCAACCGGAAGACGCGGAACACGTCCTCCTCGATCTCGCCCGCAAGGTATTGGCGGACGCCGTCCTCGAACTTGTCCAGCTCCTCGTCGACGACGGGGTCGAGGGGCCGGGTCGACAGGTCTTTCACGTCGATGGCCATGTCGTCCTCCGAAAGGGGGGTGGATCCAGGAAAGTCGATCGGGGCGGTCGGGATTTCAGGCTAGCGGTTCCGGAACCCAAATACCACCGGGCAGGTCGGGAATATTTCCCGGACGGCGGGGTCGTGAATCAGGTTCCGCGCGGCAGACTCACGCCGTGGCCGCCCGGCGCCTCTCCCGTCGTGCCTTCCTGGGTCGGAGCGCTGCGCTCGGCGGCGCCGTCGCCTTGTCCCGTCTGGGGTGGCCGGCGCCGGGTGCGTGGGCGGGCAAGCCGAAGCCGGTGCGCCCGCCGGGATCGCTCCCGCATCCGAAGCTCCCGGTCGGCACCGAGACGCTGCCGAAGATCGATCACATCGTCGTCGTGATGATGGAGAACCACTCGTACGACAACTACCTCGGCATGCTGGGCCGTGGCGACGGGTTCGAGCTCGACCGGGGCGGGCATCCGACCGCTGCCAATCCCGACGACGACGGCAACCTCGTGCGCGCGTTCCGGATGCCGAGCACGTGTCAGCTCGAGCGGGCGCCGGGGCAGAACTGGAACGCGAGCCACATCCAGTACGACGACGGACGCAACGACGGCTTCGTGCGCGCGAGCGGGCCCGTCTCGATGGGCTACTGGACCAAGGACGACCTTCCTTTCTATTACGGGCTCGCCCGGACGTTTCCCCTGTGCGACCGGTGGTTCGGCTCGTGCCTCGGGCAGACGTACCCGAACCGGCGGTTCCTCTTGGCCGGCACGGCCCATGGACTCGTGAGTACCGACGTCTCGAAGATCCTGGCGCCGTCGCCGCCGAACGGCCTGATCCTCGACCAGCTGAACGCGCACGGCATCAGCTGGCGGAACTACTTCTCCGACCTTCCGCAAGTCGGCCTGTACCGCGCCCCAATCGACAACAACCGCGGCAACCTCGTCAACATCGACCAGTTCTACGCCGACGCCGCCGCCGGGAAGCTTCCGGCGGTGTCACTTGTCGATCCGCTGTTCGACAAGGACGAGTCCGAGGAGAACGACGCCAACATTCAGCTCGGCGAGGCGTTCACGTCGCGCGTCGTCAACGCGGTGATGCACGGTCCCGCGTGGTCGAAGTCGTTGTTGATCTGGCTGTACGACGAGCACGGCGGCTACTACGACCACGTCCCGCCGCAGGCGGCGATCAAGCCCGACGACATCCCGCCCGACATCCAATCCCCGCCCGACCAGCCGGGTGGGTACGACCGGTACGGGTTTCGCGTCCCCGCGGTCGTCGTGTCGCCGTATGCGCGGCGCGACTACGTGTCGCACGTCGTGCACGACCACACGTCCGTCCTCAAGCTCATCGAGACGAAGTGGAACCTGCCCGCGCTGACATTCCGCGACGCCAACGCCGACAACCTCCTGGACAGCATCGACTTCGACCACCAAGCCTTCCGAGAGCCGCCCAAGCTCCCAGCGCCCGGGCTGTCGTCGCACCCGTCGCAGTGCGTTCCGGGCGAGCCCGGCCCGATCCCAACGCCGGGCGCCGTCGTCCCGGCTCCCAGCACGACGACGACCACCACGGGGCGGCGCTGACGATCGCTCGATGCGTTTCTCAACGTCGCCTGGCGAAGGTCAGAAACGCACCGTGGGTGGCTCGATACCCTCTCGGCATGCGGATGTCGCAGCTGTTCCTGCGCACGTTGCGGGACGACCCGGCCGACGCCGAGGTCGACAGTCACCGGCTCCTCGTCCGCGCCGGCTACATCCGCCGGGTGGCGAGCGGCGTGTATTCGTGGCTTCCGCTCGGCTACCGGGTGGTGCGCAAGGTGGCCGAGATCGTCCGCGAGGAGATGGACGCCGCCGGCGCCCAGGAGCTCTGGCTGCCGATCATCCAACCCCTCGAGCTGTGGGAGCGCAGCGGCCGCAACGCCACGTACGGTCCGGAGCTGTTCCGCCTCGAGGATCGCAAGGAGACAGGGTTCTGCCTGTCGCCGACCGCGGAAGAGGTCATCGCGGCCACGGTCGCCGGCGAGTACTCGAGCTATCGCGACCTGCCCGTCAACCTGTACCAGATCAATTGGAAGTATCGCGACGAGCTGCGGCCGCGCTTCGGGATCCTGCGGGGCCGGGAGTTCCTGATGAAGGATGCCTACTCGTTCGACGCCGACGAGGAGGGGTTGAAGCGGAGTTACCGGCAGATGTTCGACGCCTACACGCGCGTGTTCACGCGGTGCGGCCTCACCTTCCGTCCCGTCGAGGGCGAAGCGGGACAGATGGGCGGAGACGTGAACCACGAGTTCATGGCTGTCGCCGCCGTGGGCGAAGACGAGTTCGTCTGGTGCAAGAGCTGCGACTATGCCGCCAACACGCAAGTCGCGACGCGCGGCGCACCCACCGACAGAGGCGTCGCGCCGGCAGGCGACATCTCAGCCATGGAGAAGGTGCACACCCCCGACCTGCCCGGGATTGCCGGCGTGGCCGACGAGCTGGGCGTCCCTCCCGGCGAGATGCTCAAGTCGATCGCCTTCGACGTCGACGGCGAGGTCGGGCTCGCCTTGGTCCCCGGCGACCGCGAGGTCAATCCGTACCTGCTCCAAAAAGCCGTCGCGCCGCGCACGGCGCGGCTGTTCGACGACGAGGACTTCGAACAGCGCCCCGAGCTCCCCAAGGGCTACATCGGCCCGCATGTTCCCGGGGTGTCGCTGGTCGTCGCCGACCGCTTCGTGCGTTCGGGTGCGGCGTGGGTCACGGGCGCGAACGAGCCCGACTACCACGTGCGACACGCGGTCCTCGACCGTGACTTCCACGTCGACGTCTGGGCCGACATCGCGCAGGTCGTCACCGGCGACCCGTGCCCGCGTTGCGGCGAGCCGCTCTCGGTCGACCGGGGCATCGAGGTCGGGCAGGTGTTCCAGCTCGGCACCAAGTACACGGACGCGCTCGAGTGCACGTACACCGACGAGGGTGGCGAGCAGCACCCGATGGTGATGGGTTGCTACGGGATCGGCATCACGCGCACGGTTGCCGCCGTCGCCGAGGAGCACCACGACGACCTGGGGTTCGCGTGGCCGGCCGCGGTGGCGCCCTACGACGTGCACCTCGTCGCCCTCCCGGGCAAGGGCGATCAGTCCGCCGACGTCGTCGCGGCCGCTGAGCGTCTCTACGACGAGCTCACCGCGGCCGGCGTCGACGTGCTCTACGACGACCGCGACGCGAGCCCCGGGATCAAGTTCGCGGACGCCGACCTGCTCGGGATGCCGGTGCGGCTGACGGTCGGCGCGCGTGGCCTCGCGCGCGGCGTCGTCGAGCGCCGCGACCGCGCCACCGGTGACGAAGACGAGCTCGCGGCCGGCGACGTCGCGGCCGCCGTGCTCGCGGGTCTGGCATGAAGCTGCCGGTCGAGCCGCCCGTGTCGCCGATGCTCGCGAAGCTCGTCCGCGAGCTGCCCGTCGACGACGGGATGCTCTACGAGCCGAAGTGGGACGGCTTCCGGTGCGTCGTGTTCCGCGACGGCGACGAGATCGAGCTCGGCAGCCGCAACGAGCGCCCGTTCAACCGGTACTTCCCCGAGCTCGTCGAGCAGCTGCGGACCGCGCTCCCCGAGCGGGCGGTGGTGGACGGCGAGATCGTGATCGCGACCGAGCAAGGCCTCGACTTCGATCTCCTGCAGATGCGCATCCATCCGGCCGCGAGCCGGGTGGCCAAGCTCGCGGCCGAGACGCCCTCCAGCTTCGTGGCCTTCGATCTCCTCGCCGCGGGGGGCGACGACCTGCGCCCGCGTCCGCTGTCGGAGCGGCGCACGCGTCTCGAGCGCATGCTGCAGGCGGCCGAGCCCCCCATCCACCTCACCCCGGTCACCGCCGACCCCGAAGTCGCAGGCCAGTGGTTCGACGACTTCGAGGGCGCCGGCCTCGACGGGGTGATCGCCAAGCCCGGCGCGGGGGAGTATCGGGAGAACGAGCGGGCGTGGTTCAAGGTGAAGCACCTGCGCACGGCCGACTGTGTCGTCGCCGGGTTCCGCACCCACAAGGACGGGGAGGGCGTCGGGTCGCTCCTCCTCGGGCTCTACGACGACGAGGGGACGCTGCACCACGTCGGCGTGGCGAGCAGCTTCGCGGCACCGCTGCGGAAGAAGCTCGCGAAGGAGCTCGAACCGCACCGGAAGGACGCCCTCGCCGATCATCCGTGGCGCGAGTGGGCCGACCTGCAGGCACAGGAGTCGGGAGGCCGTATGCCGGGCGCGCCCAGCCGCTGGAATGCGAAGAAGGACATGCGCTGGGAGCCGCTGCGGATCGAGCTCGTCGCCGAGGTCGCGTACGAGCACCTCCAGGGTGACCGCTTCCGGCACACGGCGCGGTTCCAGCGGTGGCGCACCGACCGAACGCCGAGCTCGTGCACCTACGACCAGCTCGAGGCGCCGGTCCCGCACGAGCTGGCCGAGATCTTCGGCCTGTAGCTCGCCGCTCGCGAGGCCGTCACCAGCCCGAATCCGTTATACTTACGGGGTTCGGTCATGAGGTGATGACCACCCACTGGGCGGCGGGACGTGGGCGTAAGCCCACGTTTTTTCTTGCCGGGCGGGGGTGGCACCGCGGAGGGCTGACGACGACAGGGGACGGCGACGAGGCTGGGAGGTGAGCGCAATGCCGGAGCGGGACAAGATCGCGGCCGCGATCGAGCCGGTGCTTGCGACCCTCGGCCTCGAGCTCTTCGACCTGCAGCTCACCGCCTCGGGACGCGCCCGCACCCTGCGGGTCGTCGTCGACCGTGACGGTGGCGTCGACCTCGATGCGATCAGCGCGGCGTCGGAGCGCATCTCGGATGCTCTCGAGGCGCGCGACGACCTCGGAGGAACCTACGCGCTCGAGGTGAGCAGCCCCGGCCTCGAGCGTCCCTTGCACCGGCCCGAGCACTTTCGCCGCGCGGTCGGCGAGACGGTGTCGGTCAAGGCGCGCGACACCGACGGCGAGGTCCGCCGGCTGCGGGGCGAGTTGCGCGAAGCGGACGACCAGGGGATCACGGTCGCAGCCGGCGACGCCGAGCACGTCGATTACGACCAGGTGATCCAGGCTCGCACGGTCTTCGAGTGGGGCTCGTCGTCCAAGCCGGGCAAGCGCGCGAAGAAGAAGGAAGTCGCCCGATGAACTCGGAGATGATGGAGGCGCTCGAGAACATCGAGCGCGAGAAGGGGATCTCCGTCGAGATCATGCTCGAGGCGCTGGCGAACGCCCTCGTGACCGCGTACAAGCGCCTTCCCGCGGCGGCGGAGGAGGCGTTGGTCGAGATCGACGTCGAAACCGGCGACATCCGCGTCATCGCGCAGGAGCTCGACGAAGAGGGCAACGTCACGCGCGAGTGGGACGACACGCCCGACGACTTCGGTCGCATCGCCGCGCAGACGGCCAAGCAGGTGATCCTCCAGCGGATCCGCGAGGCCGAGCGCGAGATGAAGTACGAGGAGTACGCCGGCCGCGAGGGCGACATCGTCACCGGGATCATCCAGCAGACCGACGCGCGCTACACGCTGCTCGACCTGGGCAAGGTCGAGGCGCTGTTGCCGCAGGCGGAGCAGGTCCAGAACGAACGATACGAGCACGGCTCGCGCCTCAAGGCGTACATCGTCGAGGTGCGAAAGACCGCCAAGGGTCCGCAGATCGTCGTGTCGCGCACGCACCCGGGCCTCGTGAAGCGCCTCTTCGAACTCGAGGTGCCCGAGATCGTCGACGGCGTCGTCGAGCTGAAGGCGATCGCGCGCGAGCCCGGTCACCGCACGAAGATCGCGGTCGCGTCGAACGACAACAACGTCGACCCGGTCGGCGCGTGCGTCGGCGCGCGCGGGTCACGGGTGCGGATGGTCGTGAACGAGCTGCGGGGCGAGAAGGTCGACATCGTCCCCTACAACGACAATTCCGAAGAGTTCGTCATGAAGGCGCTCGCGCCGGCTCGCGTGCGCGAGGTGCGCATCCACACCGAGACCGGCACCGCCGAGGTCATCGTTCCCGACTTCCAGCTGTCGCTTGCCATCGGCAAGGAAGGGCAGAACGCGCGGCTCGCCGCCCGGCTCACGGGCTGGCGCGTCGACATCAAGAGCGAGACGCAGCTGCAGGAAGAGGAGGCCGGTGGCGGCGTCGAGTACGCCGAAGGCGAGTGGGTGAAGGGCGACGGCGGCGAGCTCGTGTGGCAGCCCGCCGGCGGTGGCGAGACCATCTCGGCCGCCGAGGCCGGGTACGCCGCGCCCGATCCCACCGCGGTGAGCGTCAAGGAAGGCGAGAGCAATGGCGCCGCCGAGGAGAAGTCCGAGGAGAAGAAGGAGACGCCGGCAGAGGCGGCCCCGGCGAACGAATCGTCGGAAGAGCCCGCGGCTGAACCCGAGCCGGCGTCAGAGACGAGCGAGACCGCGGCGGCGGCCGTCCCCGCCGACGCGGGCGACGCCACGAAGCGGGGGGAGGACGGCAACTAACCCCACACGCCGGCCCCGACGCACCTGCGTCGGTTGCCGTCGGGTGGCTGATCCGAGCGAGCTCGTGCGGATCGCCCGGGCGCCCGACGGCACGGTGTCGATCGGCGGTGGGCCGGGGCGGGGCGCGTGGCTCTGTGCGACCACCACCGCGGCATGCTTCGAGCAGGCGGTGGGGCGCCGGGCGCTCGAGCGGGCGCTGCGGACAAGGCTTTCGGCCGCGGAGCTCGCGGCCTTACGTGCGAAACTGTTGGAAACGTCTGGATACGGCGGCGAACGAGAGTAGATGGCCACCAAGAAGATTCGGGTCTATGAGCTGGCGAGGGAGCTCGGCGTCGAGAACGCCGTCGTGCTCGACCTCGCCAACGAGCTCAAGATCGGCGTGAAGAGCCACTCGTCGAGCATCGACGACCCGTCGGCCGATCGCGTCCGCCGTCTGGCCGACTCCAAGGGCCTCAAGCGCGAGGCGCCGGTCGAGGAACCCGCGCCCGAGGAGAAGCCGCCCGTGCCCGAGAAGGCGCCGCCGGCCAAGAAGGCCCCGGCGGTCAAGAAGAGCCCGGCGCCCAAAACCGAGCCCGCCGAGACCGAGGCCGCCCCGCCCCCGCACCGCGTGGTGCGGTCGACGGGCGGGCTGCCCGAGCCGGCCCCGCCCGCCCCGCGCCCCGCACCCGCTCGCGAGCCCGCGCCGGGCGACCGCCCGCGCGAGGATGTCGCCCCCGCCGCCGCGGCCGACGGTGCCCCGGCCACGCCCACGGCACCGCCGCCGCCGCGCAGTCCTTCGGGCCGTCCGATCCCGCCGCCGCCCGGCGGCCGTCCGATCCCGCCCCCGCCGGGTGCGCGTCCGCTCACGCCTTCGGGCCCGCCGCGCTCGGGCGCGCCCCGCACCGGCGGCGCGCCGTCGGGTGCACCCCGCGGTGGTCCGGGCGGCGGTCGAGGTGGCGCCTTCCCGCGCGGCGGCCCCGGTGGTCCGCCGGGCGGACCGCCCGGCGGTCGCGGTGGCTATCAGGGTCGTGGCCGGCCCGGCCCACAGGGTCAACGGCCCCGGCGCAAGAAGCGCCGCCGCCGCAACTTCGAGGATCTCGGGCCCGCCGAGCATCCGCAGCTCACCCCGGCCGACGCGCCCGTCCCCGAGGGCGAGATCGTGGTACAGCGCGGCATCACGATCCAGGAGCTCGCGCCCAAGCTCAACCGGACCTCCGCCGACCTCGTGCGCGTCCTGTTCGACGCGGGCGAGATGGTCACCGGCACGCAGTCGCTGGCGGACGAGATGGTCGAGCTCATCGCGGAGACCCTCGGCGCCGAAGTCCTCATGGTGGAGCCGGGCCAGGAGGAGGAGCTCGAGCTGCAGGCGCTCCTCGGTGACGACGAAGAAGAAGAGGACGAGACCCTGCTCGAGCCGCGCCCGCCGGTCGTGACCGTCATGGGCCACGTCGACCACGGCAAGACGACGCTGCTCGACCGGATCCGTGAGACGCACGTCGTCGACGCCGAGGCCGGTGGCATCACACAGCACATCGGCGCGTACCAGGTCGTCAAGAACGACCGCACGATCACGTTCATCGACACGCCGGGCCACGAGGCGTTCACCGCGATGCGCGCACGCGGCGCGCAGGCCACCGACGTCGCCGTGCTCGTCGTCGCCGCCGACGACGGCGTGATGCCCCAGACGGTCGAGGCCATCAGCCACGCCAAGGCGGCCGAGGTACCGGTCGTCGCCGCGATCACGAAGGTCGACAAGGGCGACGCCGACACGCAGCGAGTCCGCCAGCAGCTCGTCGAGCAGGAGCTGGCGCCCGAGGAGTGGGGAGGCGACACGCTCGTCATCGAGGTGTCCGGCACCGAGGGCACGGGCGTCCCCGAGCTCCTCGATGCGATCCTGCTCGTCGCCGACGTCCAGGACCCGCCGCTCATGGCCAACCCGAAGGCGCCGGCCCGTGCGTACGTCCTCGAGGCCAACCTCGATCCCGGTCGCGGTCCGGTCGCCACCGTGCTGGTCGAAAGCGGGATCCTGCACGTCAGCGACCCTGTCGTCGCCGGCGGCGGCTGGGGCAAGGTGCGGGCGTTGTTCGACGAGAACGGCCAGCAGGTTTCCGACGCCGGCCCGTCGACCCCGGTCGAGGTGCTCGGCCTCGACGACGTGCCGCTCGCGGGCGACGAGCTGCGCGTCGCGCCCGAGGAGAAGACCGCGCGCACAGTTGCCGAAGCCCGAGCCCGCCGGCGCCGCGCCGCCAGCCTGTCGCATCCGATGACCCTCGCCGGCGGTGCCCGCCTCGAGGACATCTTCGCCATGGTGCAGCGGGGCGAGATCGCCACGCTGAACCTGGTGCTCAAGGCGGACGTGCAGGGCTCGCTCGAGGCCGTCACCGAAGCGCTGCGCAAGATCGACCAGGAGCACGACGAGGTGCGGCTGTCGTTCGTGCACCGCGGCGTCGGCGGCATCACCGAATCCGACGTGAACCTCGCCGCCGTGTCGAACGCCACCGTCATCGGTTTCAACGTGCGACCCGACCGCGGCGCGCGCGAGCTGGCCGAGTCCGAGCGCGTCGACCTGCGCCTCTACGAGGTCATCTACCAGGTGCTCGAAGACGTACAGCAGGCCCTGGTCGGCATGCTCAAACCCGAGTTCGAGGAAGTTGTCACGGGCGACGCCGAGGTCCGCGAGGTGTTCTCGATCCCGCGCGTCGGCAAGGTGGCCGGCTGCTACGTGCAGAACGGCACGATCACCCGGGGATCCCGGGTCCGGTTCCTGCGTGACGGCGTCGTGATCTGGAACGGTCAGATCACGTCGCTCAAGCGGTTCAAGGACGACGCCCGCGAGGTGCAGCAGGGCTTCGAGTGCGGCATCGGGCTGAGTGACTTCCAGGACCTGAAGCAGGGCGACGTCATCGAGACGTACGAGCTCAGGGAGATCGCCCGCACCTGAGCCCGGCGTGCGATGGTGGCGCGATGCGCCCGCCTCGCGTCACCGCCCGCGACGCGCTGGGGATGCCCGTCCCGCCGTCATGGATGGCCCGATCGGTCAACCGGCTGCGCGACGCGCTGGGCCTCGGACGGCGCAAGCTGGCGCCGCCGTTCATCGTCACCCTGGAGCACCTCCAGGGGATGATCGACAACAAGGCGCTGGCGGTCGCCGTCGAGCTGGAGATCCCCGATCGGCTGCAGCGCGGACCGGCGCGAGCCGACGAGCTCGCTCATGATCTGGGCGCAGACGCCGACGCGCTGAACCGGCTGCTGCGGTTCCTTGTTTCGCGGGGCCTGCTCGGGGCCACGAGGGATGGCCGTTATCGCAACAACGCGGTGTCGGACGCGTTGCGGCGCGATCACCCGTGGTCGGCGCGGAACTGGGTCCTGTTCTTCGGCGGCGACTGGCACTGGAAGATCTGGAACGAAGCGAAGCACTCGTTCCTGACGGGGAGAGCGCGGCGAAGGCCGCGACCGGCCACGAGTTCTTCGAGTACGTGAACAAGGTGGATCCTCGTGCCGGCGAAGCCTTCAACGGCGCCATGACCGAAGGCTCGCGACTGCAGGGACTGCTCGTCGTGGACGCGTACGACTTGTCCGGTGTCACCAGCGTGTGTGACGTCGGCGGCGGCACCGGCGCTGTCATGGGCGACGTGCTGGCCGCCAACCCGGCGTTGCGCGGCGTCGTGTTCGACCTGCCGCAGTTGGCCGAGCCGGCGCGTCGGCACCTCGCGGCGCGTGGTGTCGGCGACCGCGGCGAGTTCGTGGCCGGCGACTTCTTCGAGTCCGTGCCCGAGGGGCACGACCTGTACACGCTGTTCGCGATCGTCCACGACTGGGACGACGAGCGCTGCACGACGATCCTCCACAACGTCCGGCAGGCGATGGTGGCGGGTGGTCGCGTGCTCGTGACGGAGATGCCGGTACCCGACGGCCCCGCGCCGAGCTTCGCCAAGGTGATGGACCTCGAGATGCTGATCCTCACCGGCTCGGGCCGCGAGCGGACCTCCGCCGAGTACGAGCGGCTCTTCGCCGGGGCCGGGTTCCGGGTGGAGCGGCGCATCCTGCTCCCGTCGCTCTTCACAGTGTTCGAGCTCGCCCGCGCGTGATTCCCGCGCCTCTTGCCACAAAGCGGACATCCAGGTATGGTCACGCATAAGGCGCTCAGGTACAGGGAGAGGGCGATGGGTGGCTGCTCTTCCCAATCTGTCGCAAGGTGTGTGGTGGTGGCCCTCTGTGTGCTGCTCGCAGCGTGCAGCGGGGGGTCCGACGCGGGTGGCGGCAAGGCCTCCGCGAAGACCTCGGCGCCCGCCTCGTCCACGCCGCCGCCGACCATCGACCTGAGCAAGCCCATCCCCGGCGGCTCGCTCCACGGCACCCCGCGCCCACCCCTCGAGAACACCGGGACGGACTACGTGGCGATCTTCAAGTCGCTGGATGCGGGTTTCAGATGGCTCAGCGAGAACCCGGACCCGGCGGTGATATCGGAGCTCTACGTCCCCGGGACCAGCAATCACGACTATTGGGTTCCTGCCTTCCAAGAACTCGCGTCCAAGGGCTGGCGCTCTGCTGACGAGGGGTACCAATTGCTCTCTGCCGAGGTCGTGGACGCTCGCCCCGATGTCGTCAGCCTTCGCGTCGTCGATTCCATGGACTCAGAGCACATCGTTGATGCATCAGGTGCCCAAGTTGGTTCGGGACGCGCGCGAGAACCGCGAGTCAAGAACTGGACAGTGCTTCTGACTCCCGACGCGCAGGGCCATTGGCGGTTTGCGGACTGGTCACGGTCCGATCCGCAGGTCGAAGCATGAATTGGCGGGCAATTCCGTATGTTCTCGTGGTTGGAGTGTTACTAGGCGCGTCGCCTGTTGGCGCCAGTGACCAGGACCAACCTGCGGCCGGCGGCGGGGTTGCTGGCGACAGCTTCTTCGTCGGGATCATCTCTCCCGGGCAGAGCGGCGGTGGTGGCGGCACCGTGAGCGAGAGCGATCCGAACGGGCCGGCGCCGTACAAGTACACGTGGATCCCGGTCGGCATCGTCGCCGGTCGCGCGCCGGCCTGCGACGCGGGGTTCGGTCAGCCGGGTTGGCCGTACACGCTGCTCGTGCAGGACCTGTCGGGGGCGATCGTCAGTCAAGAGATCCGCTGCGTTCCCCTGAACCCCGACGGCAGCCCGCCCGCGCCGCCGGCGCTGCCACCGATCCCGACCATCGGGGAGATCTGGCGCGCCGCGCTGCGCCAGATCCCGCCGCCGAAGATCGGGATCAACCCACGGCCGACCGGCCTCACCGGCCTCGAGACGTGGCTCTGGTACGAGGGACCCGAGGAGCTCCAGGTCGCGACCAGCATCGGCCCGTGGACGGTCACCGGCACGGCGCGCGTCCAGGACGTCACGTTCGAGATGGGGGAGGGCCGCACCGCGACGGCGACCCGCGCCGGCTCCGCGGCGGACCCGGCTGCGCGCTACGTCTACGAGACCAAGGGCCAGTACCGCATCGTGGCCACCGCCCGCTGGGGCGCCGACTTCGTCCTCACCGGTCCCGGCCTCCCGGCCCGGCCCACGCCGATGGGCGTCGCCGTCCTCCGCTCGAGCGAGGACTACCCCGTCCAGGAGGTCCGCGGGCTGCTGGTGAACCCGCAGTAGCGCGTCGCCCGCGATCTCCTCCCGCCCTGATGGTCCGGCGGCGAGGCGGGGCCGCCACAATGGAGGTGTGCACGCGGCAGCGATCTGCTTCGATCTCCATGTGCCGGAGAGCCGGTCCTTGAAGGCGAAGCGCGGCGCAGTGCGGCCGATCGTCGACACGCTTCGTCACAAGTACCGGCTGTCGGTGGCGGAGGTGGACCACCAGGACCAGTGGCAGCGGGCGGCCATCGCCGTCGCGGTGGTGGCCGAGAGCGACGGGCGGCTCCGTCAGGTGCTCGACCAAGTGGAGCGTTACGTCGCGGCGGCGCCCGATGTCGAACTGTTGGATGTCTCGACTGCCTACCTCGAGCCGGAGGACGCGTGACATGGCCCGCCGCCGTGGTCAGCCGCCGCGCCCGTATCAGAGGACGGCGCGGGTCAACGAGGTCGTGCTCGAGAGCCTGGCCGAGGAGCTCGAGCGGCTCTCGGACCCGCGCCTCGGGTTCGTGACCCTGACCGGCGTCGACGTCAGCCCCGATCTGCGAGAAGCCACCGTCTACTATTCGGTTCTCGGCCCGGCTGAGCAGCACGAGGAGACGTCCAAGGCGCTGCGTTCTGCCGGGTCACATTTGCGAGCGGTGCTGGGCCACGAGGTGCGGCTCAAGTACCTCCCACGGCTGTCATTCCGCGAGGATCCGGCGATCGCTACAGGTGAGCGGGTCGAGGAGATCATCAGGGAGCTCCACAGGCAGGAGGAGCAATGACGGAGCGCAGCGCAGCGAACGTCGACCAGGCCCTCGACCGCGCCGTGCTTGCGATTCGCAACGCGCCCGACGTCGCGCTCGCCTGCCACGTCAGTCCCGACGGCGACGCGCTCGGCTCGATGCTCGGCCTCTTCCACGTCCTGCGCGAGGCCGGTCGCACGTGCGTGGCGTCGTTCCCCACGCCGTTCGTCGTCGCACCGCACTACCGCGAGCTGCCGGGGCTCGACCGGCTCACCCCGCCCCACGAGTTCCCGCGCGAGCCGGCGGTCATGGTCACCTTCGACTGCGGCGCCCTCGGCCGGCTCGGTGATCTCGAACCCGCGGCGAAGGCGGCCAAAGAGCTGATCGTCATCGACCACCACATCTCCAACGACCGCTACGGCTCGATCAACGCGATCGATCCCGACGCGGCGGCCAGCGGGTCCCTCGTGTACCGGCTCGTCCGGATGCTCGCGATGCCACTCAACCGCGACGCCGCCGTCTGCCTGTACGCCGCGCTCGTGTGCGACACGGGCCGGTTCCAATACGACACCACCACGCCCGCCGTCTTCAGCATGGCCCGCGAGCTCGTCCAGCACGACGTCCCCGTGTCGCGCCTGAGCCGCACGCTGTTCGAGGAGCATCGGTTCGCGTATCTGAAGCTCCTCGGTGACGCGTTGAGCGGTTCGCACCTTGTTCCCGAACGGCGTTTCGTCTGGACCGCCGTCACCCAGGACGACCTCGCCAAGCACCAGGTCATGATCGAGGAGGTCGAGGGGCTCATCGACATCCTGCGGCGGACAGCCGAAGCCGAGGTCACGTGCGTCATCAAGGAGGAGGCCGACGGCACCGTCCGGGTGAGCCTTCGGTCTCTCGGGGACGTCGACGTGCGCAGCATCGCCGAGGCCGAGGGCGGCGGGGGTCACAAGTACGCGGCCGGCTTCAGCTCCGACGACAGCATCGACGCCGTCGTGGCTCGCATCGAGCACAAGCTTCCCGTTGCGCGCTGACGCGCGACCATGACGATCCTGCCATGACGACACACGGGTTGGTCGTCGTCGACAAACCGGCCGGGTGGACGTCCCACGACGTCGTGGCCAAGCTGCGCAAGATCTACCGGCAGCGGCGGGTCGGCCACGCCGGGACCCTCGACCCCGACGCCACCGGCGTCCTGCTCGTCGGCCTCGGTCGCGCCACCCGGCTGCTGCGCTTCGTCCAGGACACCGGCAAGGGCTACCGGGGGACGATCGTGTTCGGCGTGTCGACCACCACGCTCGACGCCGCCGGTGAAGTCGTCGATCGCCACGCGATGTCGATCGAACGCTCCGACGTCGAGGCGGCGGTGCCGGCGTTCGTCGGTGAGATCGAGCAGCTCCCGCCGATGGTGTCGGCCGTGAAGATCGGCGGCCGGCGCCTCCACGAGCTGGCGCGCAAGGGCGAGGAGGTCGAGCGCGCGCCTCGCCGGGTCCGCATCGACCGATTGGACATCGAGGCGTTCGAGCCCGGTCCGTACCCGACCGCCACCGTGCTCGTCGAGTGCAGCAGCGGTACGTACATCCGGTCGCTCGCCGCCGACATCGG
>WNFV01002084.1_pt1 | contig 28777 bp, 24 predicted proteins | sample 5400101 | NCBI WGS metagenome assembly WNFV01 (sample SAMN13153361, study PRJNA577476) | soil metagenome | isolation source: 115 cm soil or saprolite under grassland replicate 1 | place: USA:California | collected 2016-06-15
CGCTTCTGCGGGTCGTACCCGTTGAAGAGCCCGTCCTTGAACTCGTAGCCCTCCTTCACCACGAAGCCCGCGTTCGTGGCGAACTGCACGTACTCCTTGTGGAACAGGTTGTTCTGCAGGACGTAGTTGATGAGCCCGCCGAAGTACGCGACGTCGGTGCCGGTGCGGATGCGCAGGTGCTTGTCGGCGACCGCGGAGGTACGGGTGAACCGCGGGTCGGCGTGGATCATCTTCGCGCCCCGCTCGAGCTTCGCCTTCATCATCCACTGGAAGCCGACCGGGTGGGCCTCGGCGGGGTTGGCGCCGTTGATCAGCATGAGGTCGGCGTGCCGGATGTCACGCCAGTGGTTGGTCATGGCCCCGCGGCCAAAGGTGGCGGCCAAACTGGTCACCGTTGGACCGTGTCAAACACGGGCCTGTTGTTCGAGGTACACCACCCCCAGACCGCGCATCAGCTTGGTGGCCAGGTACCCCTCTTCGGAGCTGAACGCCGCGCCGCCGGCGAAGGCAATGCCCTCGCAGCGGTTGACGACGTTGCCGTCGGCGTCCGTGGTGACGAACGTGCGGTCCCGCGAGGCCTTGATGTTCCGGGCGAGCTTGTCCAGCGTGAAGTCCCACGAGACGCGCTTCCACTCCGCCGCCCCGGGCTCCCGGTACAGCGGGCTCTCCACCCGCCGGCGGGAGACGGCGAGCTGCAATGCGGTCGCACCCTTCGGGCACAGGCGTCCCTCGCTGACCGGGCTGTCCGGGTCGCCCTCGATCTGCAGCAGCTCGACCTTGCCGCTGGGCAGCTTCTTGGTGTACGCGACGAACGCGCAGCCCACCGCGCAGTACGGGCAGACCGAGTGGGAAACCGTCGCCCCCTCGATGCGCAGGCGCTGCTTGACCCGGGTGGCCTTGGCGAGGTTGAAGCCGAGCGGCGAGACGCCCAGCGCCCCCATGCTTGTCGCACCGAGCTGTAAGAACTGACGCCGGGTAACCTCCACGTCGGTCTCCCTTCCTCGCCGACCGCCGGCTATTTCCGGGACCGCTGCGATCGATGCCTGTTGACCTGGCTCGCGATCATGACCGTGAGATCGTGGTTAAAAAAATCGTAGACCTTCCCCTGCGGGCGTCAACAGCTCCAGCTCAGCCTTGGGCGAGCTGGAGATCGCGACGGTCGTCGTGGTCGTCGGGGTTGCGCAGGAGGTCGAGCAGCCGCGGGTTGGCCGGGACCAGCAGGCCCCGCGAGCCATGCTCAGCGGCGTTGCGGAGTGCCGCCCGCCAGGCCGCGCGACTGTCGGGCGATGCGGTCGTTACCCAGCGTTCGGTCTCGCCCGGCTCGCGCGCGTGCTCGAAGGCGCCCGGCTCGCGCGCGTGCTCGAAGGCGCCCGGCTCGCGCGCGTGCTCGAACGCGCTCGGCTCCCCCGGGATCCGGCGGAAGATCCCGACACCGATCTCGGCGAGCCCTCCGGACGGGATGGTGTCGGCGAGGATTCGCAGGCGGCCATGGCTCAGCCGCCGGATCGTCGCCAGCATCCGGGCAAGCGCACCGGACGGCCCGTCGGGCGCCGGCAACGTGGTAACCAGCAGCGACCGGTAGGTGACTGCGGCGAGCGCAGCCGTCAAGGCGAGCGGATCGAGCTCCGGCTCGGGGTCGAGGTCGACCCACAGCGCGTCGGCGCCGGCAGCCTCGAAGGCCGCCCCGTCGGCGAGCCACTCTCCGAGGTCGTTCGGTTGCCGGGCGAGCAGCACACCGACCTTGACCCGCTGCGAGCCCTCTGGATGCGCCACGTCGCCAGCCTGCGCCACGCCGCCAGCCTACGTGCTATCCCGGGCGCCCCGAAGGTGCAGGATGCGAGCAGCTTCGAGGGCGAGGTGGAGCTCGGCCAGCCCGATCGGCTGGGACAGGCTGCGTCCGGTGAGCTCCTCCAGGCGCCGGAGCCGGTACCGCACGGTGTTGCGGTGAACGTGCAGCTTCGCGGCGGCGACCGACGTCGCGCCGAGCTCGCCGAACCACATCCGCAGGGTGCCCAGGAGGATGTTGCACTCGGCGGCCGGCAGCGCCAGGACCGGTCCGAGGATGGTCTGGGCGACCGTCGCCGCCGCGTCCGGGGCGCTGGCGAGCAGGACGGCGATGGGCACCTGTTCGTACCGGATGAGCTCACGGCTGCCCGGAGTGGCGGCGGCGTAGGCGAGCCGCGCCTGGCGTAAGGCGGCCGGGGTCTGGTCGAGGCTCTGGTACGGCTCGCTGAGGCCGACCGCTCCGCTCGTGAGCTCGGCCAGGTGGCTGCACAGCTTGTCGATCCAGACACGCGGGGTGAGGACGACGACGCCGACGTGCGCGTCGACCTCGACCCGCCAGGCGGACTGCACGCCCCGGGTCCGCAGGGCGTCTTCGGCGTGCGGGATCGACTCGATGCCGGGGCGGGGTGCCTGGGCCGCGGCCACCACGAAGGTGCCCTGGTGTGGCAGCCGGAGGGTGGCGGCGCACTCCCACAGCAGGGAGCCGTCGCCGGCGTCGCCACGGAGGAGCACATCGAGCATCGCGTTGCGGGTCTGCGAGTTGGTGCGGGCCCGTTCGGCGACGGCGTCGCGGTACGCATCGGTCACCGAGCCCGACTGGTCGTCGATGATGAACCACAGCTCGGAGCTGGCGTGCAGGAGCGCCGTGGTGGCGCTGCCGTCCTCGGACGCCTCGGCGAGGATGGCCGCCCAGATGAACTTTCCCGCGATCCGGTAGGCGTGCAGGATCACCGGCAGGGGTACGCCTTGCTCGGCGCGCCGGCGACCGGTCGCTCGGGACGCCTCCGCCCCGAGCCCGGAACGGCCGGCCAGCAGCCCCAGGATGTGGACGAGGTTGTTGCGGACCGAGGAGCGCAGGTCGTCGACCGGAACGATGTCGGCGGCGAAGTAGAACGGCTCCGCCCGACGGATCACCTCGGTCAGCTCGGTTGCCAGATCGTCGACCCGTTCGAGCAGCCGGTCGCCGATCGCCGCGACGGCGGGCGGCGTGCCCGACGGTTCCGGCCGGTTGACCGCCGACTCGGCCAAGCTCTTCATTCCCGCAGCGTACGAGGTCTTCCCGGCCGCCCATAGTGCGCGTGCACAACCGGGGTGCGCCGGACTATGTCAGCCGGCACATGGCCGTACTCCCCTGGTTGTCCGCAGAATCATTGGCACCAGCCGCCAATGCCGCCCCGGCGGCGGACTTCCGCTCGAAGGGTCCCTACCGTGAACCTTGCCAACAACCTTGTGCGAAGCGCCGATGCGCTCCCCCACCGTCCGGCGATCCGGCTGGACGAGACGATCCTGACCTATGCGGACCTCGACAGCGGCAGCGCCCAGGCCGCCGGGTTGCTGCGGGAGCGCGGTGTGCGGCCCGGCGACCGGGTCGCAATCATGCTCCCCAACATCCCGGAGTTCGCCGTCGTCTACTACGGCGTCCTGCGGGCCGGCGCGGTCGTCGTGCCGATGAACCCGCTGTTGAAGGAGCGCGAGGTCGCCTACTACCTCGGCGACTCCGAGGCGCGGCTCATCTTCGCGTGGCACGGGTTCGCCGACGAGGCCGTGGCCGGAGCCGAGCGGGTCGGCGCGGACTGCGTGCTGGTCGACGCGTCGGCCGCCAGCGGACGCAGCGCAGCGGAGTCCGCGGTCAAGCGGCCGGAACCGAGAGGCACGGCGTTCGCGGACCTGCTGGCGGCGGCCACGCCGGTCGCCGACGTCGTCGACCGCGACGGTTCGGACACCGCCGTCCTGCTCTACACGTCAGGTACGACCGGCCAGCCGAAGGGCGCCGAGCTGACGCACGCCAACCTGATGACCAATGTGGACATCATGGTGACCGACCTGTGCCGGGTCCGGTCCCACGACGTCATCTTCGGCGGGCTGCCCCTCTTCCACTCGTTCGGCCAGACCTGCGGGCTCAACACCGCGGTGAGCGCGGGCGCGTGCCTGACGCTGGTGGCCCGCTTCTCACCGGAGAAGGTGCTGGAGGTCCTCCAGCGGGACCGGGTGACGGTCTTCGAGGGTGTACCGACGATGTACGTCAGCCTGCTGGCCCACGAGCACCGCAACCGGTACGACGTGTCCGCGCTGCGGGTCTGCGTGTCCGGCGGCGCCGCGCTGCCGGTCGAGGTGTTGCGCGGGTTCGAGGAGGCGTTCGGCTGCGTCATCCTGGAGGGGTACGGGCTGTCCGAGACCTCGCCGGTGGCCTCGTTCAACCACCCGGACTCAGAACGCAAGCCCGGCTCCATCGGCACCCCGATCCGCGGTGTCGCCATGCGGGTGCTCGACGAGCAAGGCATTGACGTGCCGCTCGGTGAGGTCGGCGAGATCGCGATCCGCGGCCACAACGTGATGAAGGGGTACTGGCGCCGCGCGGACGCCACCGCGGAGGTGATCCGCGACGGCTGGTTCCGCACCGGCGACCTGGCCCGAGTCGACGAGGACGGCTACTTCTTCATCGTCGATCGCAAGAAGGACCTCATCATCCGCGGCGGGTACAACGTGTACCCGCGCGAGATCGAGGAGGTGCTCTACGAGCACCCGGCGGTCGCCGAGGCCGCCGTGGTCGGCGTACCGGACGCCTCGCTGGGCGAGGAGGTCGGCGCCGCGGTGGTGCTCAAGCCTGGCGCGGTCGCCACCGCCGAGGACATCCAGGACTACGTCAAGCGGCAGGTGGCCGCCTACAAGTACCCGCGACACGTCTGGATCCTCGACGCCTTGCCCAAAACTCCGACCGGGAAGATTCTGAAGCGCGAGATCCGGTTACCCGCCCGAGAGCCGTCGCCCCGATGACGCCGCTGTTGTTTCTGGGGGAACGCCATGACGACCGACACCTACGTTGACGACCTCGCGGCGCCCCTCGACGCACTGCTCATCGAGGCCGCGTTCGGGCCGCTGCGCCGGCTCATGCCGGACCTGTCCACCGCCAAGCTCGCCGGCCGGCTGGCAGCCCGGCCCCGGACCACCGGCCGGCGACTGGGCGCACTCGCCACCGAGCTGGTCCGCATCGGCGCCGGTGTCTCCGAGCTGGCACCGGCTCCGCGGGACCGGCGGTTCGCCGACCCGGCCTGGACGCGCAACCCGTTGCTGCGCCGGATCGTGCAGGCCTACCTGGCCACCGGACGCACTGTCGACCAGCTGGTGGCCGACGTGGATCTGAGCTGGCGGGACGACCAGCGGGTGCGGTTCACGACGGAGAACCTCCTGGAAGCGTTGTCCCCCAGCAACATCCCGCTGCTCAACCCGGCCTCGGCGAAGATGGCGATCGACACGATGGGGATGAGCCTCGTCCGGGGCGCGCTCAACCTGGTGCGCGACATGGCCACCGCGCCACGCATTCCCGAGATGGTGGACCGGTCGGCGTTCAAGGTCGGGGACAACCTCGCGGCCACCCCGGGCGCGGTCGTGCTGCGCACCGAAGTGTTCGAGCTGGTCCAGTACGCGCCGCAGACGCTGGACGTGCGCGAGGTGCCGCTATTGCTGGTACCCCCGACAATCAACAAGTTCTACGCCATCGACCTGGCGCCCGGTCGCAGCTGGATCGAGCACCTGGTGCAGTCCGGACAGCAGGTCTTCGTGCTGTCCTGGCGCAACCCCGACGCCCGGCACGCCGACTGGGGTCTGGACACCTATATCCAGGCCGTCCTCGACGCGCTCGACGCGGTCGAGCGGATCTGCCGGACCGACCGGACGGTGCTGGCCGGGGTGTGCTCGGGCGGCATCATCGCCAGCATGGTCGCCGCGTACCTCGCCGGCACCGGCGCGCTGGGGCGGTTGGCCGGCATCGGCTTCGCGGTCACCGTGCTCGACCAAGGGCGGGCCGGCATGCCGGCCGCCCTGGCCGACCGGTATCTCGCCGCCGCCGCCACGGCCATGTCCCGCCGTCGCGGGTACCTCGACGGCAAGGTGCTCGCCGAGGTCTTCGCGTTCCTGCGCCCCGGCGACCTGGTGTGGAACTACTGGGTCAACAACTACCTGCTCGGCCAGAAACCGCCCGCCTTCGACGTGCTGTACTGGAACGCCGACACCACCCGGATGACGGCGCGCCTGCACGCCGACTTCGTGGACGTGGCGCTGAACAACCGGCTGCCCGACTCCGGGAGCGCGAGCGCCCTCGGCGTACCGGTCGACCTGAAGTCCGTCGACGTCGATGCATACGTTGTGGCGGGGATCGCAGACCACATCACGCCCTGGCAGAGCTGCTACCGCACCACACAGCTGCTCGGCGGGCAGACCAGGTTCGTCCTGTCGACCAGCGGCCATATCGCCGCCCTGGTGAACCCGCCGGGCAACGCCAAGGCTACGTACCGCATCAACGCCAAGAACCCGGCCGATCCGCAGCAGTGGCTGCAGACAGCGGCGACCCGGGAAGGCAGCTGGTGGCCGGACTTCGTCACCTGGCTCGACGACCGCTGCGGCCCGAGGAAGGACGCGCCCACCACCCTTGGCGGCGACGGGTTCCCGCCGCTGATCGAGGCGCCCGGCACCTACGTGTTCGATCGCTGAAGGACTCATCATGTACGAGAACATCGGTCGCTCGCTCGGCACCGACTACTTCCGCATCGCCGACCAGCTCACCGCCGAAGAGCGCGACTACTGGCGGCGTGCCCGCGACTTCGTCGACGACGAGGTCCTGCCCATCATCAACGGCTACTGGGAACGCGCCGAGTTCCCCTGGCCGCTCATCGAGAAGCTGGCCAAGCTGAACATCGTCGGCGACGGGATCTCCGGGTACGGCTGCCCGCCGATGAGCCCCATCGCCACCGGCCTGGTGCACATGGAGCTCAGCCGCGGCGACGGCAGCCTCGGCACCTTCGTCGGCGTCCAGGCAGGGCTGGCGATGCAGTCCATCGCGATGCTCGGTTCCGAGGAACAGAAACAGCGCTGGTTGCCGGCGATGGCAAGCCTGGAAAAGCTCGGCGCGTTCGCGCTCACCGAGCCGCTGCACGGCTCGGACTCCGTCGCGCTTGAGACCACGGCCCGCCGCGACGGCGACACCTGGGTCATCAACGGCCAGAAGAAATGGATCGGCAACGGCACCATCGCCGACGTGGTGGTGCTGTGGGCCCGCGACACCGCCGACCGCAAGGTCAAGGCGTTCCTGGTCGAGAAGGGCACGCCGGGCTACGACGCGCAGCGCATCGACGGCAAGGGGTCCCTGCGCGCGGTGTGGCAGGCCGAGATCCAGCTCACCGACGTGCGGGTACCAGAGGGGAACCGCCTGCCGCTGGCGCACAGCTTCAAGGATGCCGGCGCCGTGCTCGCCGGTACGCGCAACACCGTTGCCTGGAGCGCGCTCGGGCACGCCACGGCGGCGTTCGACGCGGCCATGTCCTACTGCCGCCAGCGGGTACAGTTCGGCAAGCCGCTCGTCAGCTTCCAGATCGTGCAGGAGCGGCTGGTCAAGATGCTCGCGGAGCTGTGCGGCATGCAGCTGTACTGCCTGCGCCTGGGCCGGCTCATCGAAGAGGGGCGGCTCAGCGACACGATCGCCGCGCTGGCCAAGATGAACAACACCAGCAAGGCCCGCCAGCTCATCCTCGACGCGCGCGACCTGCTCGGCGGTAACGGCATCCTGCTGGACTTCCACGTCATGCGACACCTGGCGGACATGGAGGCGATCCACACGTACGAAGGCACCGAAACAATCCAGACTCTCATCGTCGGACGGGACATCACCGGTGTGGGCGCGTTTGCGTAGAGTCAAGCGGGACGTCCGTTACGTCGACGTCGACGGGGTACGGTTACGGGTCGCCATCCGCGGCACCGGGCAGCCGCTGCTCATGCTCATGGGGATCGGCGGCAACCTGGAGATGTGGGGTCCGTTCGAGGACGCGCTCGACGGCAAGACCCTGCAGACGATCACGGTGGACGCGCCCGGCACCGGGAGCTCCACGCCGTACCGGTTCCCGCGCCGGATGTCGGGTCTGGCGTCCACAATGGACCAGATGCTCGACGTGCTCGGCTACCGCGAGGTCGACCTGCTCGGCATCTCGTTCGGCGGCGTGCTCGCCCAACAGCTGGCGTACCAGGCGCCGCACCGGATCCGCCGGCTGGTCCTGGCCGCCACCGGTCCGGGCCTCGGCGGTGTACCGGGTTCGCCACGCGTCCTGCTGGCGATGGCCACGCCGCGCCGGTACACCCAGCCGGACTATTTCCGGCGGATCGCCGGCGACATCTACGGCGGGCTCGCCCGCCGCGACCCCGACGCCATCCTGCACGGCTCGCTGGCCCGCTTCGCGCACGCGCCGTCGTTGCGGGGCTACCTCTCCCAGGTGTACGCGATCGCCGGCTGGACCAGCATCCCCTGGTTGCGGCGGCTGTCCCAGCCGACCCTGGTGCTCTCCGGCGACGACGACCCGATCGTCCCGCTCGTCAACGGGCGCATCCTCAACCGGCTGACGCCCAGCTCCCGGCTGCACGTGGTCCACGGGGGCGGCCATCTCTTCCTGCTGGAACGGCCGGACGAGATGGCCGCCGTCGTCACCGAGTTCCTCACCGCCGAGACGCCGTTGCGCTCCTGATCGCACGCTGTCATGCGGCCCGCACGACCGCCGCTCCGGTCGTGCGGGTCGCTCCGGCCATCCGCTTCAGGAACTCGCTGTTGCCGCCCGTCCCGCGCAGCCGGTCCAGGAGCTGTTCCAACCCGTGCTGCGGGTCGGCGGCATGCAGCGCCCTGCGGACCTGGCGAACGACGGCCAGCTCCTCCGGCGGCAGGAGCAGCTCCTCCTGGCGGGTACCGGACTGGTGGACGTCGACCGCCGGGTACACCCGCCGCTCGGCGGCCTTGCGGTCGAGCTTGAGCTCGGCGTTGCCGGTGCCCTTGAGCTCCTCGAACAACAGCGTGTCGCCGGCCGACCCGGTCTCGACCAGCGCGGTGGCGAGGATCGTGAGCGAGCCGGCGCCTTCCACGTTGCGACCGGCGGTCAGCAGGCGTTTGGGCGGGTGCAACGCGGAGGCGTCGATCCCACCCGTGAGGACCCGGCCGCTCACCTTGGCCGCCAGGTTGTACGCCCGACCGAGCCGGGTGATCGAGTCGAGCAGCACGACCACGTCGCGGCCCAGCTCGACCAGGCGCTTGGCGCGCTCGATGCCGAGCTCGGCCACTGCCGTGTGCTCTTGCGGCAGCCGGTCGGAGGTCGAGGCGACGATCTCCCCGCGTACCGAACGCCGCATGTCGGTGACCTCCTCGGGCCGCTCGTCAACGAGCACGACCATCAGGTGACACTCGGGATGGTTCTCCGCGATGGCGGTGGCGACCGCGTGGAGCACCATGGTCTTGCCGGCCTTGGGCGGCGCGACGATCAGCGCTCGCTGGCCCTTGCCGATCGGCATCACCAGGTCGATGACCCGGGTGGTGAGCAGCCGCGGTTCGGTCTCCAGCCGCAGCCGCTCCTGCGGGTAGAGCGGGGTGAGCTTGTAGAACTCCGGGCGGCTGCCGGCCTTTTGCGGGTCCATCCCGTTGACGGTGTCCAGGCGTACCAGATCGTTCAGCCTCTCCCGGCGGCGCTCCCGCCGCTCGACTATCCGGGCCGCACCGGTGACCTCGTCACCCCGGCGCAACCGGTAGCGCGTCAGCTGGGCCGCTGACGCGGGGGCGTCCTCGCACGTGGCGAGGTAGCCCGAGGTACGGACGAACGCGTGGCCGCCCACGACATCGAGGATGCCGGCGACGGGAACGAGGACGTCGTCGTCGATCATGTGACTGCTCCAATGCGAAGGCCGACTACGGCCGGGTTCGATCACGCACGGCCCAAGACGTTGGGCGTGGGCGTTGGGAGTACTGAAGAAGCCTCGGCGGGCGGCGACTGCCGGCATCCGCAGGGCGCGCCTACTGTAACACACCCGACCCGAAGGCGCTCGCTGCCGGCCGCACCGGGTCCACAGTGGACGGCACCGGATCGCAGATGCCGGGGCCGGGCGGGGTAAGCCGGCGCGATATGGGTAGCCGGTGTGTCGACAGTGTCTTGGCGAACAGTGTCCGTCTCCCAGATGCGGGGCTCCTCAAATGACCATTCGACGCGCGATCGCGGGCGTCGGGCTGCTGGCGCTCGCGGCGAGCCTGACCTACGTGGTCCACGGCATGCTGACATCCCTGCCCGTCGCGGTGAACCCGACGCCGCCGCCGGAGTCGTCGCCGCCGGAGCCCCCGCACGCGGCGCTCGGGATCCGGGTCCGGGGCGGCCAGATCGTCGAGGCCAACGGCCGCGAGCTCGTGCTGCGCGGAGTCAACCACGCCTACGCCTGGTTCCCGGAGCGGAACAGCTCGTTCGCCGACATCAAGGCCACGGGCGCGAACTCGGTACGCGTCTCTCTGGCCACCGGCCACCAGTGGGGGGTCACCAGCGCGGCCGACGTCGCGGGCGTGGTCTCCCGGTGCCGGCAGAACCGCCTGATCTGCGTGTTCGACGCCCACGACACGATGGGACTCGGGGAGACAGGCGGCGCGGCGACCCTGGCCGAGGCGACCGACTACTGGCTCAGCGTCCAGAGCGCGCTCACCGGCCAGGAGAACTACGTGATCGTCAACATCGGCAACGAGCCGTATGGCAACTACCACTACCGCACATGGGTCGTTGACACGGCCGCCGCGATCCGCCGGCTGCGCGCCGCCGGCTTCCTGCACACGCTCATGGTCGACGCACCGGACTGGGGTCAGGACCTTTCGTTCACGATGCGCGACAACGCCCGGGCCGTGCTCGCCGCCGACCCCTCCGGCAACACGGTCTTCAGCGTGCACATGTACGGCGTGTTCAACACCGGCGCCAAGGTCGGCAGCTACATGGCCTCGTTCGTGAAGCGAGGCCTGCCGCTGGTGGTCGGCGAGTTCGCGTACATGCACAAGTTCGGCGACCCGGCCGAGGACGCGATCATGGCGTACGCCCAGACGAACCGCCTCGGCTACTTCGGCTGGTCGTGGAGCGGCAACGACCGCGAGGTGGGGTACCTCGACATGGTGAACGACTTCGACCCGAGCCGGCGTACTCCGTGGGGGAACCGGTTCATCAACGGCCCCAACGGGCTCAGCACGACCTCCCGGGAGGCGAGCGTCTACCGGCCCGGCCGGCAGCGGGCGTAGCGCGGTGCGGCCGTCCGACGGACGCGGCATCGCCGAACGGGTACCCGCGAGAGCTCCAACGGCGCGGCATCGCGAAGATCCGCCCTGAAGGCTCGCCACGGCGACACCGGTCTCCTATACTCCGCCAGGTCACCCATCCGCGTGAAGCATTCCACTGCCCGTAGAGTGCGTCATCCGCCTTCCCCACGGGCGGTCCGACCCGTTGTGGATATTCGCAGGAGCATGCGTTGACCATTCGCCCCCACATGCGCCTGCTGTCCTTTGCGCTGAGCCTTGTCATGCTCGCCAGCGCAGCGGTCGCCGCGGGCTGCCGGTCCCCCAAGGCCTCCGGCCCGACCAGGATCACGCTCGGGTTCACGGCCTGGCCCGGCTGGTTACCGTGGGAGGTCGCCAAGGAGCAAGGGCTGTTCGCCAAGAACGGCCTTAATGTGGAGCTAAAGTACTTCACTAACTACACCGACAGCCTTCTGGCGCTGGAAACCGGAGCCCTTGACGCCAACAGCCAGACGCTCAACGACACGCTGATCTCGGTCAGCGCGGGAGCGAAACAGACGGTGGTTTTGGTCAACGACAACTCCACCGGAAACGACAAGATCATCGCGCGCGACGGCATCACCAGCGTCGCCGATCTCAAGGGCCGGAAGGTCGCGATCGTACAGGGAACGGTCGACCACTACCTGCTCCTGCTCGCCCTGGGGCAGGCGGGTCTGGGCCAGCAGGATGTCGTACTCGACCCGCAGTCGACGAACGCGGCGGCGGCCACGGCGTTCGCGGGCGGCCAGGTCGACGCCGTCAGCGCTTCCGCGCCGTTCACCACCAAGGCGCTCCAGCGTCCCGGCAGCCACGCCATCGCCACGTCCGCCGAGTTCCCCGGCGCCATCCCCAACCACCTGGTCGTCCGGCCGGCGCTCATTCATGACCATCCGGAAGCGGTCCAGGCGCTGGTCGACACCTGGTTCGACACGCTCAGATGGATCAAGAGCCACAAGGACACGGCGGTCGCCATCATGGCCAGGACGAGCGGCGTCGGTGTCGACGACTACCAGACCTTTGACGCCGGAACAACCATCTTCACCCGCCGGCAGAACCTCGACGCGTTCACGCCTGGTACCACCCCGCAGCACCTCAACTTCCAGGCGGCACTGATCGCCGACTTCGTCTTCGGCACCGGCATGGTCCAGAACCGCCCATCCTTGGCTGGTCTGCTGGATGAGCGGTTCGTCAAGTCGGTACCGGACTGACCACGACCGGCGGCCGCGCCGGCGACGCATTGCGCAGATGAGGAACGACAGCCCATGACAGCACCTGCCACGCCCCAGAGCCCGGAGCGCAGGCGACGGCGTACCGTACAGATCTTCGTCGCGGTTCTCGTTCTCGTCCTCCTGCTCGCGCCCGTGGTCTACCTGTTCGGCCAGCTCTGGAGCTCGACCGGAAGCGCGATGGAGATCGCGCAAACCGAGCGCGCCGCCGTCGCGTACGCCCGGCCGCTGCACAAGCTGCTGGCGGCGCTGGTCGACGCGCAGTCCGCGGCTGCGCGCGAGACGGCGGTCGACGCTCCCGGCGTACGGGCAGTGGTCGACGAGGTCGACGCGGTCGACGCGGTCGACCGGCAGCTGACCGACCCGCTCCAGGCGCGGCAACGCTGGAACCAGCTGCGGCACGAGATCGACAGCACGCTCACCCAGAACCCGAGCGGTTCAGAGGCGCTGCGTGGGTACGCCGCGCCGATCGCGCTCACCCAGGCGCTGCTCGCCCGGATCGCCGACGCATCCAAGGTCACCGGCGACCCAGGGGTCGGCTCGTACCGGCTCATCGACGTTGCCCTGCAGCGGCTGCCCGATGCCGTCGCCTCCGCGGGGCAGGTGGCCGCACTGGCGTCCATCTCCGACAACCCGCCGCCTCCGGGCAGGTCGAGCCGGCCGGCCGGTCAGCCCGACCCGCGCTTGGCGGTGGCGGTCGATCGGCTCATCCAGGCCGCCAACCAGGTCGGCATCGGGCTCCGCGCCGGCACCAACCCCGAGGGCACCTACGGCGCCGATCTCCGCCTGCTCGAACCACTCGACGAGTTCGCCGCCGCCATGGATGAGCTGAGCCAGACCGCGGCCGGCCTTGACGTGCCGGGCAGCGGTGCGCGCGACCGTATCGACGCGGTGAGCGACCGGGCGAAGACGGCGGCGCTGGCGCTCGGCACCGCGGTGCTCAACGCCTTCGACACCCAGCTCGGCGCGAACGCCAGGGGGTACACGATGCAGCGCCGGATCCTGGTGCTGTCCGGCGTGGTCATCGTGCTGGCCGCCGTGGCGCTGTTGTGGCTGCGGGTACCGGGGCCGGCGGCGCCTCCTGCCGTCGCCCCCGAAGCACCGGTCGAGAAGACCGAAGGCCGGCATGGCTACCCGGCCGAGAGCGAGGACGCCAAGGCGGACGGTTCGCAGGGCATCCCCAAGCTTGTCGACGCCCGCGAGCTGCTCGCGCCGGAGCTGGTACCCGCGGGTCGCGTGGTACGCGTCATGAAGCGGCAGGATAGCGATGATCATCAATAGGCTTCGGGTCCGGGGGAAGCTGAACCTGCTGCTCCTGCTGCCGCTGGCCGCTGTTGTGCTCGTCGCCATACCGTTCGTCTTCGGCCAGATCCAGAACGCGCAGTCGTCGACGACCACGGCCGATGCCGCACGCAACGCGCGGCAGCTCGGTGCGCTCGTCTGGGAGCTGCAGCGCGAGCGGCTGGTCACCGCCGGTTACCTGGCCAACCCGAATGACGACGGCGCCGCCATGGTGCTCCAGCAACAGGTCGTCGCAGACAGCGCCGAGGCTCTGCGCCGGTCGCTGGGTCCCGCGTCCGACGAGCTGACCAGCGCGCTGGTGCGGTTGGGCTCGCTCGCCGAGCTGCGCCAGAGCGCCCGGCGCCGGGGCGCGGCGCTGGACAGCGTCGCGCGCGCGTACCACGCGGTGATCGGCGCGCTTATCGACGCGTTGCGGCTGGTGCCCCAGCGGACCAGCGACGCCGAGGGGACCAGGCAGCTCACCGCGCTCGACGCGCTGCTGCGCGCGAACGAGGAAAGCGCGTTACGGGGCATGGCGCTCGTCGCGACGGCGGTCAGCCCGCAGGTCGGGCGGGACCTGCTGGCCACGGCGTCGGCACAGTCGCAGATGTTCACCGAGCGGTTCGTCCAGCAGGCCGATGTCGACCAGGCGGCGCTCGTCGTACTCGTCGACCAGGGTGAGGCGGCGCGGCGCGCCGAAGCACTGGTCCAGCGCCTGCCCAACCCTGGCGACCGGAGCTCGGTCCAGGCGTTCGTCGGCCAGGCACTCGCCACGGTCGAGGCCCAGGCGGGGTTGCGCCGGCTGGTCCAGGACCGGGTGACCAGCCAGATCGCCGCCGCCGCGGCACGACGCGCGGGGAGTGCGCGCGTCGCCGCGTGGACGGTAGGCGTGGGGGCATCAGTACTTTTCGCTCTGGTCATCGCGCTCGCGGTCACCATCAGCCGGTCGATCGCCAACCCGTTGCAGCGCCTGACCCGGGCCGCCGCCACAGTGGCCGACCTGGCCAACGACGAGCTGGTACGCGTCACCGACGTCGAGCGGGTCGACGAGCAGCCGCCGCGGCTGGCCGCGATCGACGTGTCATCCGGCGACGAGGTGGGCGAGCTGGCTGTGGCGTTCAACCGGGTCCAGGCCACCGCCGCCCTGCTGCTGGAACGACAGGTGGTCACCCGCCGCAACGTCAGCCAGATGTTCGCCAACGTCGCGCAACGAACCCAGAACCTGGTCCGGCGCCAGCTGTCCCTCGTCGACGAGCTCGAACGCGACGAACAGAACACCCGCCTGCTGACCAGGCTGTACCGGCTGGACCACCTGTCCACCCGGCTTCGACGAAACGCCGAGAACCTGCTCGTCATCGCCGGCTCCCACGACCGGAGCCGGATCGCCTCGCCCACGCCGCTGGCCAGGGTCCTGCGCTCGGCACTGGCCGAGATCGAAGATTATCAACGGGTCAACCTCGGCACGGTCCACGAGGTGACCATCGCGGCTCCGCTGGTGTCCGACCTCGTTCTGGTGTTCGCCGAGCTGCTGGAAAACGCGACCGCGTTCTCGCCACCGGAGTCGGGTGTCGAGGTGCACGCCACGCCGATCGCCAACGGGTGGTGTCAGGTCAGCATCGTCGACCACGGCATCGGGATGACCCCGGCGCAGCTGACCGAGGAGAACCGCCGGCTGGTGGAGCGGGAGCGGCTCGACATCGCGCCGACCAGCGTCCTCGGCCTGTTCGTCGTCGGCCGGCTCGCCCGCCGGCACGGGCTCACCGTCGAGCTGGCCTCGACGCTGGGCCAAGGCACCACCGCATCCGTCGCGATCCCGCCCTCCCTCCACACCCCAGGCACCGCGGTGGTCGCGCGCCGCAAGCCGGGCGCCGCGGCGGTACCGCGGCCCGAACCGGCCCGGACGTCGGCCGCGCCGTCCCAGCGGCTGGCCACGTTACCGCCGCCGGTTGTGCCGCCGGTACCCGCGGTTCCCGGCAGGTTCCTGTGGTTCGGCACGAAAACCGTCGAGCTGCCGGTGGTTGGGGCGGACGCGGCCACCCAACCCGTGGAAGCGAGCCCGGCCGAGGTCGCGGTCTCGGCGCCGGCCGAGGTCGCGGTCTCGGCGCCGGCCGACGTTGCCGTCTGGGCGCCGGCCGAGGTCGCGGCCGCGACCGTGGAGCCCGCACGCCGCGGCCCCTTGAGCCGCCGGGTGCCCGGCGCGCAGCTACCCGCCGCCGCACCCCGTTCGCCCGACCAGACGGTGGCAGGCAAGCCGATGCGTGACGCCAACGCTGCGCGAAACGCCATGGACGCGTTCCAGAGCGCGCTCGCGCGCGCCGGCGGCTCGCTCGCACCAGCCTCCGCGCCAGCGCCCGCAGCACCGCCGCCACTCGTAGCACCACCGCCGCCCGCGCCGCTTGTGGCGCCCCCGCCGCCGCCACCGCTCGCGCCGGCCGCAGCACCGCCGCCAACGCCGCCGGGCTCCACCGCCGGGCCGGCGCCACTCTCCCGCCGGACCCCCGGTGCCAACCTGGCGCCCCGCCTGCGCGAAGCGCCGGCCGGCGACCCGACCCGCCCGGTCACGACCGCACCGCAGCGGGACCCCGAAGCCGAGCGCACAGTGTTCGACGGATACGCCGCGAGCCTGGCGCAGGCGAGCAGGCTGGCCGGGCTCGGACCGACCGATGAAGATCAGTCACCCCCTCGCACGAAAGAGAGCAGCCAATGACCACGCCCGCATCCGAAGTCAGCACCGAAGCGCAGAACTTCAACTGGTTGGTGGGGCGCTTCGCGCACGAGACCGCAGGCGTGGTCGCCGCGATCGCGGTGTCTTCGGACGGTCTGCTGATCGCGATGTCAGCCGGGCTGGAGCGGGCCGACGCGGACCGTCTGGCGGCGATCTGTTCCGCGACGCTCAGCCTCGCGCACGGCGTATCGGAATGCTGCCCACTCGGCGAGCCCGACAAGGTGGTGATCGAGCTGACCCAGGGATACCTGCTCGTGTGCACCATCAGCGTGGGCTGTTCGCTGGGTGTGCTGGCGTCCAAGCAAGCGAGCCTGGGCACGGTCGCGTACGAGATGGCGGTCTTCGCCAACCGTGCCACCGCGGTGCTCACTCCCCGCCTCATCGAGGAACTGAAGTTGACCGTCGGAAGCTGACGTGATGTTCGAGGAACCCGACGGCGTCGACGAGCCTCCGCTGAGCGAGACGAGGCCGTACCTCGCCGTGCGTGGTGACCTGGACGACCCGGCCGGTACGCCGGACGCGAACACCCTTCCGTCGCTGCGGCCGTACCTGCTCACCTCCGGACGAGCTGAGCCGGTGGACCAGACGTTGGAGATCGAGGCGCAGGTCCTCGTGACCGACCTGGGCGTGACGGAGCACGCGCACCTGTCGTTCGAGCATCGCGACATCGTGGAGCTGTGCGCGACGACGATGTCCGTGGCCGAGGTGGCCGCCCGGCTCAGGCTGCACATCGGCGTCGCCCGGGTGCTCGTGGCCGACCTCGCGGCGCTGGGGTACCTCGTTGTCGAGCGCCCGAGCTTCCAGTTCTCGCAAGACTCGAACCTGATCGAGAGGGTAATCCGTGGACTCGAAGCTATCCGCTGAGCCGCGGTCCGGCGCAAAGCGGCCGCCGATCCCCGTGAAGATCGTCATAGCCGGCGGCTTCGGGGTGGGCAAGACCACGGCGGTGTCGGCGATCTCCGAGATCCGGCCGTTGAGGACTGAGGCAGCCATCACCTCCGTCGCGGTCGGGGTCGACCGCGCCGGCCAGATCCCGGCGAAGACATCGACAACGGTGGCGCTGGACTTCGGCTGCATCACCATCGACGAGGGTCTCAAGCTGTACCTGTTCGGCACGCCGGGGCAGGACCGGTTCGGTTTCATGTGGCACGACCTGTCCCATGGGGCGCTCGGCGCTCTGGTCATCGTGGATGCGCGTCGCATCGATGACTGCTTTCCCGCGGTGGACTACTTCGAGAAGGCAGGCCTGCCCTTCGTGGTGGCCGTCAACCTCTTCCACGGCGAGCTGCCTCACGATCTCGCCGACGTACGGTGGGCCCTGGCGATCGACGGCGCAATCCCGCTCATCACGTTCGACGCTCGCGACCGGTTGTCGGTCCGCGACGCCCTGCTGGCGGTGCTCCGGCACACCCTGGCACAGACCAGCCCGACGTAGGTGGACAAGCTCCGCCGGAGGCCGGCGGAGCTGTCCACGCCTCGTGCGAGGGCTACTTGCCGCCCCAGTCGCGGGGGAAGCCGGGCATCTTCTGGCAGCCGCAGGTGGGGAAGAACAGCGGCGGCATGCCCGGGGTCAGGTACTTGGAGAGGGTGTCGGCGGTGATAACCGGCTGCGGCAGGATCCACTCCTTGGGTACCTGCTTGCCGGACAGGATGTAGGTCGCCGCGATGAGCGCGGTGCGCCACTGGTACACCGGGTAGGTGGGGGCGATCGCGGTCAGCTTGGTCTTCTGCCAAAGTGCCAGGAAGTCCTGCTGGTCCTCACCGGTCAACGCGGGGACGGGCTTGCCGATCTCCTTGAACGCCTCGGCCACCGCGACGCTTGCGAAGCCGGCGTCCAGCCATACCCCGTCGAGCTTGCCGAACCGCTGGACGTAGTCCTTGACGATGGTCTTCGCCTTCGCCAGGTCGACATTGTTGAACTCCACGCCGACGACGTCGACGCCTTCCCGTTCGAAGACCACCTTGGCCGCCGCCCACCGGTGCTCCAGCACGTCGACGTCGGGCAGGAGGCGCAGCGCCAGCACCTTGCCACCCCGGCCGGCCTTCAGCGCGATGAACTCCGCCGAGGCGGCGCCGAAGGCGTACCCGCCGATCGGGTGCACGAACGACACCGGGCAGTCAGTGGTGACGCCCCGGTCGAACACGACCACCGGTACCCCGCTCTGGCATGCCTGTTCCACCGCCGGGGTCAGCCCGGTCGTCGTGCTCGGCGAGACGATCAGCACATCGCATTTCTTGGTCTGCAGCTCCGCCAGGTCCGCGATCTGCTTGTCGTCCTTGTCCTGGGCATCAACGACGGTGAGCTGACCGATCTCCGGATGCAGCTTCGCCTCGGCCTTCATCGTGGTCAGGCCGGTCACCCGCCACGGGTTGCTTGTCGAGGCGTTGGAGAAGCACACGTGCCACTTGGCACCGGGCTTGGCGTACTTGCTGGTGTCCACCATGGTCGGTTGGATCATCTGCAGCCATGGGGTGGCCGGGTCGCCTTGGGGAGCGATCCGGCGCTGAGCCATCTGGCGGTCGAAATCGGCCTGGACAAAGTACTTCGACTGGCCGGTACCGGCGGGGGAGCTCTGCACCACCACGACTGGTGGCTCGGTAGCGGCCGGCTTGGGTGAGCTGCACGCGGCAGCCGCCAACGTCATGGCGGCCAGCACGGCGACGAACGCCGCTCCGCGTCTCGGCATGGGATACCACCTCTCCTAGGTCGGCCGGCGCGTAGGCATGGGGGTGTCGGCGCCGGCCGGGGGTACGTCAGAACACGCCCGAAGGGTCAGGGCGCCGCCAACCATGACGACCACTTCGGGGACGGTGCCGAGCGCGGCGCCCACCCCGAGCGGGATGCGTGTCGGATCGCCTGCCATCGTCGTCGAGGCCGCACGGCCGCGATTCATACCACGTTGGCGACCGGCACGTCCAGCGAGCCGGCGATCACAGCCGGAATGTGGCACGCGTTGCACCAGCGGGTCCCGCCGAGACCCAACATCGACACGAACCCCACACAACAACAGATGCACCCGACAACGGAGTCTCCGCGCCAGAGACATCCACTGTGGACGGACATGGCGGCTGTCGGGTACCCGCTCGGCCGGCTCCGCCGGGGACGCGTGCGGAGCCGGCCTGATGTGCCACTACACCGTTACTTGCCGCCCCAGTCCTGGGGGAAGCCCGGCATGTTCTTGCAGCCGCAGCTGGAGAAGAACAGCGGCGGCATACCGGGGATCAGGTACTGGCTGAGGTTGTCCGCCGTGATGACCGGCTGGGGCAGGACCCACTCCTTGGGCACCTGCTTGCCGGACAGGATGTAGGTCGCCGCGATCAGCGCGGTGCGCCACTGGTACACCGGGTAGGTGGGAGCGATCGCGGTCAGCTTTTCCTTCTGCCACAACGCAAGGAAGTCCTGCTGGTCCTCTGCCGTCAACGGCGGAACCGGCTTGCCGGCGTCCTGGAACGCCTCGGTCACCGCCACGCTGGCGAAGCCCGCGTCCAGCCATACCCCGTCGAGCTTGCCGAACCGCTGGATGTAGTCGCTAACGATGGTCTTCGCCTTCGCCGGGTCGGCGTCGTTGAACTCCACGCCGACCACGTTGACGCCTTCCCGTTCGAAGATTATCTTCGCCGCCGCCCAGCGGTTCTCCAGCACGTCCACGCCCGGCAGGATGCGCAGTGCGAGCACCTTGCCGCCCTTGCCGACCTTCTGCGCGATGAACTCGGCCGAGGCGGCGCCGAAGGCATACCCGCCGATGGGGTGCACGAACGACACCGGGCAGTCGGTGCTGACACCCCGGTCGAACACGACCACCGGCACGCCGCTCTGGCACGCCCGTTCCACGGCGGGAGTCAGCGCGGTCGTGGTGTTCGGCGAGACGATCAGCGCGTCGCATTTCTTGGTCTGCAGGTCGGCGAGGTCGGAGATCTGCTTGTCGTCCTTGCTCGCGGCGTCGACGATGGTGAGCTCGCCGATCTCCGGGTGCAGCTTCGCCTCGGCTTTGATCGTGGTCAGCCCGGTGACCCGCCACGGGTTGCCGGTACCGGCGTTGGAGAAGCACACGTGCCACTTGCCGCCTGGTTTGGCGTACTTGCTGGTGTCCACCATGGTCGGTTGGATCATCTGCAGCCACGGTGTGGCCGAGTCGCCCTGCGGTGTCATGGTGCGCTGGGCCATCTGGCGATCGAAGTCGGCCTGGTTGAAGAACTTCGTCTGTGCGGCGCCGGAGCTGCTGGGTGCCCCGCTCGGTTGTCCGCCCCCGGCGGGCTTCTTGGTCGAGCTGCACGCGGCAGCCGCCAGGGTCACGGCCGCCGCCAACATCACGATGACCGTCGATCTGCTTCTCCGCATCAAAACCCCCTCCTAGCCCGACCGCCGCGCACGGTACGCCGTGTACGCGCCGGCCGCGATAATCAGAAGACCCTCCGCGCTGTCGCGTAGCGGCCTGGCGAACCCGAACAGGTTGAGCAGGGTGAACAACGCCTGCAGCGTCAGGGCGCCGCCCACCGTGGCGACCGTCGAACCGCGGCCACCACCCAACACAGCTCCGGCCAGCACCACAGTCGTGATGGCCTGGAACTCGTAGCCCGCGCCCGAGTCCGTGGATAAGCCGGCATACCCCGCCAACAGGATGGCCGCCACCACCGCGGAGAGCGCGGAGATCACGAAACTGGCGGTCCGGATCCGCCAGACATCGACACCGGAGAGCATCGCGGCGCGGACCCCGCCACCGACGGCGAACACCTGGTGCCCGAACCGCGTGTGGTGCAGCAGTACGGTCGCCAGCACCGTCACGACCACCACGACGAGCACGGCATACGGCAGCTGGCCGAGCAGCGGTACGCCCATGATGCCCGACCGCCCGAACCGGCGCAGGTTGTCCGCGAGCGCCCCGGTCGGCGAGCCGCCGGTCCACAGGAACACGGCACCGCCCAGCACGAGCATCGCGCCCAGCGTGGTGATGAACGACGGCACCCGCAGCAGCGTGGTCACCACGCCGTTCGCCAGACCGACCAGCACGCCGAGCCCGAGCAACAACGGGATGATCCACCACGTGCGGTCCGGGTCGCCCTCACCGACCCTGGCCGAGATCACCACGCAGGCGGTCATGAGCGCACCCACCGACAGGTCGAACTCGCCCGCGACGATGACGAACAGCTGCCCCAGCGCCACCACGAGCAGGGGCGCGGACCGCTTGAGGAAACCCATCAGCGAGGCGGGTTCGGCGAACGGCGGGTCCCGCCACACCACGACCGCCAGGACGGCGGCGAGCACGAACCAGATCGGCGGGACCGCGCCGAGGCGCACCCGGCGCCGCCGCTCGCCCGGAGCGGCGCGCGCCTGGTCGGTGCTGACCTGTTCCGTCTCCGTCATGGGCGCTCACGCTCGCCGCGGTAGGCGTAGAGGGCGACCGCCCCGACGATGACCAGCCCGCGAACCAGGGTGCGCAGGAACGGGTCGGCCTGCAAGTGGTTGAACACGCTGTCGACGACGGCCAGGATCCCCACTGCCGCGAGCGGGCCGAGCAGCCGGCCCTTCCCGCCGGCCAGTGCGGTCCCACCGAGCACGACGGCGGCGATGGACTCCAGGTCGTACCCGCCGTCGGGGCCGACCCAGGGGGCAGCGGCGCCCAGCCGGCTCGCCAGGAACAGGCCGCTGGTGGCGGCGCACAGCCCGCACAGCACGTGCACCGCCAGCAGTACGCGGTTGGGCCGGACGCCGGACAGCCGCGCCGATTCGGCGTCACCGCCCACGGCGTACACGTGATAGCCGAAGCGGGTGCGGTGCATGAGGTACCAGGCGCCGGCGACCACCGCGGCGAGCAGGAACACGCTGACCGGCACCAGGAGGACCGCGTCGTAGCCCAGCGTCTGGAACTGGTCGGGCACGGCACCGGCGAAGTTGTTGTACTTCGTGTTCAGCGCCCCGCGCAGGATCATCGCGACGCCGAGCGTGGCGATGAACGCGTTGACCCGCAGCCGCGTGATCACCAACCCGTTCGCGAGGCCGGCGACCGCACCGGCAGCCAACGCCGCCGCGACGCCGGCCGGGACGCGGTCCGGCTGACCGGCCATGACGACCGACGCGGTCATCGCCGATACGCTCACCACGTAGGCGACCGAAAGGTCGAGCGAGCCGGCGAGCACGGCCAGCGTCTGCCCCACCGTCACCAGCCCGAGCGCGACCGTGCGCTGCCCGATGTTCTGCAGGTTCGCGACCGTGACGAAACTGTCCCCGCTGGCGTTGACGACCACCCACGAGGCGATGAACACGCCGGCGAGCGTGAGCCAGATCGGCAGGCTCGAGCCCTCCGGGCGGTCCGAGCGCAGCAACCGGCCCAGATCGGCGGGGCTCGGCAGCGTCCTCACGCTTGCCCACCAGGGCCGGATCGCTCATCAGATCCGGCGCCGGCCTCGCGGTGCCCGGTCGCCAGCAGCATGATGGCCTCCTCACTGGCGCCGGCGGGCAGCTCTCCGGCGATCGCGCCGGCATGCATCACCACGATGCGGTGGCTCAGCGCGACGAGCTCGGGCAGCTCGGAGGAGATCATGAGGATGGCCGCGCCTGCGCCGGCGAGCTCGCGCATCAGCTCGTGGATCCCGGCCTTCGCGCCGACGTCCACGCCCCGCGTCGGCTCGTCGAAGAGGTAGATCCCGGCGCGGGTCGCGAGCCACTTCATCAGGACGACCTTCTGCTGGTTCCCGCCGGACAGCACGCGGGACTCCCGGCGCAGCAGGCCGGTGGCCAGGCCCACCCGCTGGGCGAGCCGGGGCAACGTCCGGCCGGCCTCCTGCGTCGGGCCACGGCCGAGCGCGCGGACCGCGAGCAGCACGTTGTCCACGGCGGGCAGCGGCATCACGAGCCCTTCGGTCTTGCGGTCGGCGCTGACGTACCCGATCCCGGCCCGGATCGCGGCCCGGGGTGAGCGGATGCGCCGGCGCCGCCCGTCGACCTCCACGGTCGCCACGCGGAACGGCGCTGCGCCGAACACCGCACGGGCCAGGTCCGAGCGTCCCGAGCCGTCCAGCCCTCCGACGCCGACGATCTCGCCGCCGCGTACCTCAAGATTGATGTCCCGGAGGTTGCGCCCTTGGCCGCCGCGGACCGCCAGCCGGACGGGGCCGGTCCGGGCAGGTGCCGGCGGCCGGCTCTCCCGGTCGGCCAGCTCGCGGCCGACCATCAGCCGTACCAGCTGCACGGCGTCCACCGTGCTCACGTCCCTGGTCGCCACATGCCGGCCGTCCTTGAGCACGGTGACCCGGTCGGCCAGCTGGAACACCTCGTCGAGGCGGTGCGAGATGTACAGCACCGCCAGCCCCCGGGCGATCAGCTGGCGCACCCGCCGGAACAGCACCGCCACGTCGGCCGGAGGCAACGCGGCCGTTGGCTCGTCCATCACCAGGATGCGCGGGCGGTAGGACAGCCCCTTGGCGATCTCCACCGCCTGCCGCTGCGCGACCGTCAGCCGCCGGACCAGCCGGCGGGTCGGGATCTGCGCGGCGTCCAGCTCCGCCAGCAGGCTGCGGGCCTGTGCGTGCATCGCCTTCCGGTCGATGGCCAGCCGGCGCAGCGGCTCACGGCCCAGCAGGATGTTGTCCGCGACACTGCGCTCCGGGAGCAGCGTGAGCTCCTGGTAGATGATGCTGATCCCGTGGGCCAGCGCCTGGTGCGGGTCGCGGAACCGCACGATCTGGCCGTCGAGGACCAGCTGGCCGCCGTCGGGCGGGTACACACCACCGAGCACCTTCATCAACGTCGACTTGCCGGCGCCGTTCGCGCCAACGATGGCGTGCACCTCGCCGCTGTGACAGGTCAGCGAGACGTCGTCAAGTACCGTTGTGCCGAAGAACCGCTTGGTAATCCCCTGCATGGACAGCACCGGGCTGGTGGCGGGCACCGTCATTGCGGCTCCTCTTCGGCGTCATTCGTCGACCCGACAACGACCACTCGCAACCGGTCCAAATAGGAAAACGCTTTCCGCGGTTCTACTCCGCGCGCCAGCGTCCGTCAACTCCTTCCCGTCTCCCTTCCCGTTCCGGCGTTGCCGAGCCAGGAAACCCTTGACCGCATTCATGGTCGGCAACACAATGGCCGAAATCGGTTTGGCCTCGTCGCATGAGGCGGCAGTTGCAAGAGACGGCTATGGCCGCGTTGTCAGGAGTGGTGGCATGCGTGCTGCGCAGGTGCTCGCGTACGGCAAGCCCGTCGCCGTTGTCGATGTCGCCGAACCGCAGCTGCACGACCCGTACGACGTCATCGTCCGGATCGCCGGGGCCGGCATCTGCCGCACCGACGTGCACATCCTGCACGGCGAGCTGGAGGAGGCGTTCCATCCGAGCCTGCCGCTGACCCTGGGTCACGAGAACAGCGGCTGGGTACACGCCGTCGGGCCGGCCGTGACCCACCTGTCGGTCGGCGATCCGGTGCTGGTCCATCCCGCGGTGACCTGCGGGCACTGCCGGGCCTGCCGGTCCGGCAACGACATGCACTGCCCGTCCTGGCGGTTCCCCGGGGTGGACGGCTGGCCCGGCGGCTACGCCGAGCTGATGCGTACCACCGCCCGGTCGTTGGTCCGGCTGCCCACCGGCACCGACCCGGCACCGCTGGCGCCGCACGCCGACGCCGGCCTGACCGCGATGCACGCGGTGCGCCGCCTGGTGCCGTACACCTCGCCCGCCTCGACCGTAGTCACGTTCGGCTCCGGCGGTGTCGGGCAGATCGCGGTGCAGCTGCTCCGGCTGCTCACGCCGGCCCGGGTGGTGGTCGTCGAGATCGACCCGAACCGCGCGGAGACGGCGCGCCGGCTCGGCGCCCACACCGTCCTGGAGCTGGCGGCGCCCGCCGCGGCGAGCGCGGTCCGCGACCTGACCGGCGGGCGCGGCGCCGGCATCGTGCTCGACCTCGTGGGCGAAGGCGACGTTCCCGAGCACGCCTTTGGCGCGCTGGCAAAGGGCGGCGTGTACGCGATCGTCGGCTACGGCGGCAACCTCCGCATCGAGCACCTCGACATGATCAACCGTGAGCTGACCATCCTCGGCAACCAGATCGGTACGTACGCCGACCTGGTGGCGCTGATGGACCTGGTGGCGCAGGGCCGCGTAAGCATCGACTCGACGACGTTCCCGCTCGACGCGGTCGCCGACGTCCTGCACGACGTCGAGGCGGGGCGGGTGTCCGGCCGGGCGGTGCTGGTTCCCTGACGCCGGAGCCCGCCCCCTGCCGGGTCACACCGTGCGCAGGGCGTCGGTTGGGGACAGCCGGGCGGCGCGGAGCGCGGGGTAGAGACCGGCGATCGCACCAATCCCCATGGCGGCTGCGAGCCCCGCCCACACCGAGGTCGCCGGGATGAGCGGTTGCCAGCCCCGCTGGTACGCCATGACATACGTGACGACCGTGCCGGCGAGCACGCCGGCCACTCCCCCGGACGCGCCGAGGAGCAGCGCCTCGATGAGGAACTGGGCCGCCACGTGCCGGCGCGCCGCGCCCAGCGCCCGGCGCAGCCCGATCTCGGTACGCCGTTCCAGCACCGCGATCACCATGACGTTCGCGATACCGATGCCGGCCACGAGCAGGGCCACCGCGCCGAGCCCGAGGAACAGCGCGGTCGTCGCGCCGGCCACCGCTAGCCGCGCGGACAGCGTGTCGGACGGCCGGCTGACCTTGACCTGCTCCGGATGCACCGGGTCGGTGGCCCGGCCGAGCATCCCGGACACCTCGGCCGTGCGGTCGGTCCGTGCCCGGACGTAGATCCGGCTCGGGTGCCCGTCATATCCGAAGTGCTGGGCGGCGATCGGGAACCCGATGAGTGCCGAGCGGTCGATCTCCGGCGCCAGCTCGAGGTGTTGCAGGATGCCGACCACGACGAACCACCGGCCACCCATCCAGATGCGCGGATCGCCGGCCAGGTCGGCGATGCCGAGGGCCTGCGCCGCGCCGTACCCGAGGACGGTCACGGGATAGCGAGCGGTCGCCTCGTTGAGGAAGGCGCCGTGTGCCAGGTGACCGTCCAGTGTGGACAGCAGCTGCGGGTCGCAGGCCCGCGCGTTCAGCCCGCCGCCACGGTAGGTGGGGACACGGTCGGACCGGTAAAGCTGGGTTCCGTTGAGCTCCGCGGTCGGCGCCGTGGCCAGCACCGCCTCGGTCCGGGCGATCGTGGCCGCGGCCGTCTTGGGCAGCTGCGCCTCGTCGCCGCCGAACGTACGGCCGTTGACCACCGTCAGCAGGTTGGTGCCCAGCCGGTCGATGCGGCCCAGCAGGTCGGCCTGGCTGGATCGGGTGATGCCGAGCACCGCGACGAGCGCGGCGATGCCGATAGCGACACCGAGCGTGGACAGCACGGCGCGGACCCGACGGGTACGCAGCCCGACCGTACCCATCGGGAACAGGTCGGCCACGCGGACCCGGGACAGCGGCACAGTCATGACTCACTCCGGTTGTCGTGGACGACCTGACCGTCGCGGAGCTCGATGTGCCGGCGCATCGCGGCTGCGACGTCGCTGTCGTGGGTGATGACGACGAGGGTGGTGCCCTCGGCGTTGAGCTCGCGCAGCAGCGCCAGGATCTCCGCGCCGGTGGCCGACCACGGCCGGCCGGCCGACGACGGCTCGAGCAATGGCCACCCGTTGCCGTTCGCCGCCGGAGAGCAGCTGCCCGCGGTGGTGCGCGCGCGGGCTCAGGCCCACCCGGTCCAGGGCGTCGGCGGCCGACTCCCGCCGGCGCGCGGCCGGCACGCCCCGGTACAGCAGGCCGGTGGCGACGTTCTCCAGCGCGGTCATGTGCTCCAGGAGGGCGAACTGCTGGAAGACCACGCCGAGCCGGTGCGCGCGCAGGCCGGCGAGCTGCCGGTCGGACAGGCCGTCGATCGGCTGCCCGGCGATGCGTACCGACCCGGACGTGGGCCGGTCCAGACCTGCGGCGAGGTTGAGCAGCGTGGTCTTCCCCGAGCCGGAGGGCCCCACCACGGCCACCAGCTCTCCACTGTGGATGGTCAGGCTGATGCCGCGGATCGACTCCACGGGTGGGGTACCGGGATAGACCTTGCGCGCGTCGCGCAGCTCCAGGACGGCGGTCATGATGCCGGCACCTCCACCTGTACGCCTACGGTCAGGCCGTCACCGGCTACCTCGACCAGGCCGGTGCTGTCGTCGAACAGCCCTGGCCGCACCTGCACGAAACCGCCGCTGGCCAGCCGTACCTGGTACCCGCCACCGGGTCGGGCGAGCAGCGCGGTAACCGGTACGAGCAGCACGCCGGTGTGCTGAGCGCTCGCGATGGCCACCTGTACCGGCGCCTGGTCCAGGTCGGCGGACTCGGCCGGCAGCGTGAGGCCGATCGTCACCGGTACCGTGGCCGGACCGATGGGCTGGTTGCCCTGTGGGCCGCCGCCGGTCGGCGCCGTCGCGACCCGGCCTACCCGGGTGACCGTACCGCTGATCGGTGCGCTGCCCGGCAACGAGACCAGCACCCGATCGCCCGCGTGGACCAGCGCCTGCCGGTCGGCGGTGACCTGGGCGGTCACCACCCGGTTGGTGGACGTCGTGGCAAGGACGGGCGCGTTGGGCCCGATCGCCGTACCCACGCTCGCCTGGAGCTGGCTGATCCGCAGCGCGCCGGGCAGGAAGACCACCCGGCCGGGGTCGAGCGTGCCGGTGCGCTGGCTGGCCGGCAGGCCCCAGGCGGCCTGCCAACGCCGGATGGCATCTGCGGTGGCGGAGCTGAAGTGCTGGTCGGGCGTCAGCCCGCGGCCGTGGCCGAGCGCGACCAGGTTCGCCTCCAGCTGGGCCACGTCCGGCCCGTCGCTCATCCCGGCGGCGAACCCGCGGTACGCCGGAAGCGGCCCGTAGAGCAGCCGGACCGCCTGGTTGTCCACTGTGTACAGTACACCGCCGCGGCTGACCGTCGTGCCCGGAACGGCGGCCGCCGTCAGGATGCCGGGCGCCGCCTGGTTCACCACCGGGTAGGAGCCGTCGTAACCGAGCACCCCCGATACCTGCACCCGCTCGGTCACCGTGCCTCGGGTGACGGCCACGAACTTCGTCGACACCGACGGCGCCGCACCCGCGTTGGCCTTTGGCCGGGCGGCGACCGCATAGCCGATGCCGATCGCCGCGGCGACCAGCACCGCTGTGACCGTTGTCAGACCGAGCGCGCGGCGCCGCTGACGGGGAGATACAGTGGTCATGATCCCGTGATTCCCTTGTCCCAGTACTGCTTGCACGCCTGCATCGCGGCCCGCAGCCGCGGTGACTTGCCTTCGGTCTCCAGCGGGGTGCCCACGAGCGGGAAGCTGCCGTCGGACTTGGGGTCGGGCCACTCCGGTATCCCGTTCTCGCGGATGCACTGGGCGAGCTTGAGCAGGTTCTGCATCTCCTCCTGGGTGACAGCGCCTTTGTCGCGCGCCAGGTAGGGCCCCAGGCGGTCGAGGATCGGCTCGCAGGCGGCCTGGGCGGCCGGGTTGT
>WNFV01006609.1_pt1 | contig 28775 bp, 28 predicted proteins | sample 5400101 | NCBI WGS metagenome assembly WNFV01 (sample SAMN13153361, study PRJNA577476) | soil metagenome | isolation source: 115 cm soil or saprolite under grassland replicate 1 | place: USA:California | collected 2016-06-15
CGATGAGCTCATGACCGCGCTGTGCCGGATCACCAAGAAGGCGCGGAAGCGGCCAGAGCTCCTTCGCTCCTTCATCACCGCCTCTGCGTTGCCGGCTTTTTTGTGACCGCAATGTCTATTATTTATGCACATATCAATAAGGACAGCTCGGTAAGGTTTCCTCCGGGCCGCGCGAGGCTCGCGACAAAGCCGGTCGCCACCGGATCAATGACGCCTCCCATGACGATAGGAATCGTCTGGGTCGCTTGTTTTGCGGCTTGAATCGCCGGCGGGGCATACGTGACGATGACGTCCACCTTCAGACGCACCAGCTCGGCCGCCAAGTCGGGGAGCCGATCATACTTCCCCTCCGCCCATCGGGACTCAATACCGATGTTCTGACCTTCCACATAACCCAGCTCGCGCAGGCCTTGCCGCAGGGCTCCAAGGAGAATCGGGTTTCGGGAGTCAGACGGGGAGCTCGGCGACAGAAACCCGATCAGATACACCCTTCCCGCCTGCTGCGCCTTAGCCGCGAGCGGTACGGCAAGCACAACCAGGCTGCCCAAGAATGCGCGGCGATCGAACGCTGCGAGGTTGGGACTGCTCATGACTCAGGCGCTCTCACAGTGCGTCGCCGGATCGCGTGGTAGACCACTAAGAAAACGACAGCTCCGATAACGGCCACGATGAGGCTGTAGACGTTCAACCCGGTGACGCCCTGCATGCCGAACAGGTTGAACAACCAGCCCCCGATCACAGCGCCGACGATACCAAGGCCGATATCGAGGAAGAACCCTTCGCCTCTCTTGTTGACCAGCTTGCTGCCGATGAAACCGGCGATCAGACCAAGCACTATCCACGCGATGATTGACATGGTTTGCCCTCCTGGTTTGGTACAGGTGGTGTCGCTATTCGATCACCTGGTCCGCCCGCAGCAGCAGCGTCTGCTGGATCGTGAGGCCGAGCGCCTTCGCGGTCTTCAGATTGATCACGAACTCCCAGATCGTCGGCTGTTCGACAGGGAGGTTGGCGGGCTTTTCGCCTTTGGAGATCTTGTCAACGAAGGCGGCCGCGCGATGATACATGTGAAAGTCGCTCGACCCGTAAGTCATCAGTCCTCCGGCGTGCGCATAGTCCTTTGCCGGGTAGATCGACGGCAGACGCTGCCTTGCTGCGAGTTCGGCGATGGGCCGCAGATTCCCCTGCGTAACGCCGTCCAGTCCGACCACGAGTGCCTCGGCGCGCTGCGTCGCTGCGGCATCGAATGCCCCCGGCAAATCCTCGGGCCGTCGGATGTCGAGCAGCTGAGCCTCGATTCCGACGGAGCGCGCCGACGCCTGGACGATACTCCATTGAGGCGGGACCGCACGGTTACCCATGTTGAAGATCGCGGCAATTCGTTTCAACTTCGGCAGCAACTCGCTGAGCAACTCGACCCGTTTCGGAAAGGACTCAGTGATGCCGCTGCTCAATCCGGTCACGTTTCCGCCCGGCCGGGCCAAGCTGGAGACAATGCCGGTTCCAACAGGATCACCACTGGCCGCCATGACCACCGGAATCGTTGCTGTTGCGCGCTTGGCTGCCAGGGAAGCTGGCGTCCCCCTTGTCAGTATCAGATCGACCCCGAGGTTAACCAGCTCATTCGCCAAGACCGGAAACCGCTCGTCCCGACCGTCCGATGATCGGTACACGAGTTCGAGGTTCTGACCCTCCTTGTACCCGAGTTCCCGCAGGCCCTGTCGGAAGCCATCGATGTTGGCCGCGTTGAGCGCGGTGGATCTCGTCTCCAGCATGCTGATCCGATACACCTTCCCCGCTTGCTGCGCCTCGGTGGCGAGCGGAGCGGCGAGGAGGCCGACAGCAAATGACCGCGAGCCCGATCAGCCGCATGGGCACCTCGATGGAGGATGGCTGGCGGGAGTCTAGCCGAACGCCACGACGCGCACCAGCACGGCGCCGCGCCCTCTCGTCACCTACGCGGCGTCACAAACCCTGCGCGCGGCTGCCTCTGTAAGTCCCCGTCACCGCAAGCGGCCACGATCGCTCCGGACGCCGGCGCAAAGGTGGAGGATCCGAGATGTGCAGAAGTCTGGGTCAGTCTTTCGTCGCGCTGCCAACCGCCATGAGCGCGACCACGCCGCCGAACAGGAGCGTGAGCGTCGTGGGCTCGGGCACGGCGAAGGTGTAGCGCAGGGCCGCAGCGCTCGCGTAACTGCCCTCACAGACCGTATGGATGCAGTAGAGCCCGACCAGAGTGCCTTGCCCGACGACGTCATAGCCGGGCCCGACGTTCACATGCCCGGACAGCGTGAACGGCACGGGCGCCGTCACGTACGGCTCGCTGAACGGCCCGGACTCGAACGGCACGGGCGACAGAACGTCAGCGTGCCGCACGGGCTGGACTAGTCCCCTGGCGGCTGGCCCCCGGTACGATCCGGGGCCGAGCAGACAGAAGTCGTCACCCACGGTGACAAAGACCCAGATGAAATTCTGATTGGCGAGGTTCAGTTGGTACGCGGTCGGCGGCGGCCCGGCATAGCCCGCGAACGCGGCCACCCGCATCGTCACCCCGTCGCCCCGCAACCAGCCGTCGCCGAGGACATTGATCGACAGCGCCCGCGAGAGGAGCGTCCCCTCGGTGATCTCCAGGGTCGTCGCGTGCGCCGCGTCCGCGAATAGCAACAAAGCGAGCAGGGTCAGGATCCATCGACTCATGACTCGGCCTCCCTTTGTTTGTGGCTTCGCCTGGCCGTCATCGCCACGGCTCATGTCAGCAACTCCGTCACCGGCACGCCGAGGGCGCGGGCCAGGCGCTTGAGGACGTTGATGCCGGGATTCGTCTTCTGCCCGCAGCGCCCGGCCCTTCCGATCGGCCATCTTCGGACCCAGGCCCTTAGCCCGCGACAGGCTTGCGTTGTAGCCGGCCGCCGTCGCTGCTACCGTGGACGACGCGTCAGGTGAGGCGCGCCCTTCAACGAAAGGAAGGCCATGAAGAAGCTCGCACGTCGATTCACGATCGCGGTAGTCTGCGCCAGTCTTCTCACCGGCTGCGTCTACGCGAAGTACACGACGATCGTCTACGGCGAGTAACGTCCCGCTCCGCTTCCCCTGATCTCAGCGCCGGCGCGCGCGGTCTCTTCTGCGCGCGCCGTGTCACAGCGGGCCAGGAACTCCGGGCACCCCTAGCTAGCTTAGCTAGCGCGTCCCGTCCGGCCCCGAGGCGCCCCGAAGCCCCTGAAGTAGCCTCGGCGGCGACCCGACCAGATACCGCCCCGGGGGTTTTGTCGGTTTTGTCGGTGACTCGCGCGTCTCCTCCTGTGGCGCACAGCGGGGCGGCGAAACGAAGCCGAACCGGTCATGTAACGCGTCGAGTCAGACCCACCTGGTGGCTTTTCTAGGCATTCTTCGTGACTGGCTCCTCGTCACGCTGGAAGCAGCGTAGGGGCGTCATCTGTCACAGGCACCACGGCGACGCGCGGGAGCTGGTGGCCCGCTAGGATGTCCTCCAGCCGCTTCCGCCGATCGCGCCATGGTTCGCGCATGACGCGTTTGCCGTCCAGGTGGAGCAGGTCGAACAGGACGAGTGCCATGTCCCCGCCCGCCCGCTTCCGTTCCGTGAACACCGCCTGAATACCCTCGTGGCCGTCCCCGGCGCACGCCTCACCGTCAAAGATGGCGGAACGGAAGGGCCACGCAATCTGACGGAGCCAAGCCATGCCCGCGTGCTCCAGCAGATCCAGCCCACGGCGGCTGTAGCAGGCGACCGCACGTTCACCGTGGACGTGGAGCTGTGCCCGCTGCCCGTCTAGCTTGGGCTCGGCGATGTACGCTCGGTCTGCCAGCCTGGAGAGGCTCGTGAGGCGCTCGCAGAGCATGGGAGAGATGAAGTTAGCCACAGCCCCTCAATGTAGCAAAAGCCCTTGAACCGGTCGGGGGCCCGAGAACGGCGGGGATTTTGCCGCGCGGCCGGCTATATGGGCTCGAAGGGCTCGGACCGGGCCGCTGAGCTCTGAATCGCTAAGGAAATTCCATCTAACTTCGCAGATACCTCTGTAGGTTTGGTGGCAAGCACGATGTTGTATGCGTTGCCAAAGACGAATCCCTTCGACGTCCGCCAAATGATCGATTCTAATTCCATGAATGTGCGCATCTTCAGCCGGTACCGCCACAACACCATGTGCTGAATGAAGTTCCAAGTCAGGCCCCACGCCCCAAATGGCAGGCGTCGATAACGGATCGGATCGAAGCCGAGTTTGCGCGTCTTGTAGACGAGAAGATTAGCGCCGAAGAAATTGTAGCGCCAGTTGTCGAAGAAGACGCTGACGTTCCGGTAGTCCTGCTCTCGGCGACAATGATCCAGGGATCCTGGTGAGCGGATCATCAGTCGTCCCCCCGGCTTGAGCATTCGCCAGCAGCGCGACAGCCACGCGTCCAAGTCCTTGGTATAACCGATGGATTCGAGCGCATAGATAGCGTCAAAACTCTCGCTCGGGAGATCGAGACTGTCGAAATCGGTGACAATCACTTGTATACGCGTGCCGAAGTTCGCACATTTCCGCCGGCAGATATCTGCCTGTACAGCGGAATTGGTGACGCACACGACTTCGATGTTACGCCGACTAGCCAGATAGTAGGCCGCTGCCCCCGACCCGCACCCAAGCTCCAGGAGCCGCATCCCGTCCGTCGGCTTCAGAAGAGCCAATTCGGCTTCGTACGGACACGTGAAGACCGTCCGGGGAAAAATGCAGGTGCTGTAGTTGGCCTGCTCGTCGCGGTATGCGCCGAACACGTCATCATATGTGCGGTTTTCGTCGTCATGCTTGAGACCGTCGTCCGCTCGCGGTATCCACTCGGCGAGTTGGCGCTGCTCGAATTCATTCAACCGATGGCCGATCTTGCTTGCATCTCTCGGATGCGTGACGAGGAGAAAAAGGATGTAGTGAAGGAGATTGTATGCCACGAACAATCCGACGATGATCGCCGCCACCGCTAGGAGTATCGGACCGGTATCCAAGATTTTCTCCTGTATACGCTGGCGGCGTGTGAGGCGAGCGACGCCGACATGACAAGGATAATGGTACAACCGGCATCTTTTAGTTGCGCCGCGCCCAAGCAATCAATCGCGGTTAGGTTCCTCGGGCGTCACCCACCGCTCAAAAGGGCAACGCGGGCAGGTGATGGTGAGGCGGGAGTAGTGTCCCGCCGTCCGGCTGATCAGCAGAGAGTTCAGCTGGACCAACACGAGGAGACTGAGCAGCACACGCACTGCTGGGCAAAGCCACGCGCGTTGTGCTGCTCGGGCCCCGCGCGCTGAACTGGGCCGACCTCGTGGTGTTCTTGGCCTTGCTGGGGCTCCTCGCCGCGGCCGGGTGGCTCGGTCACGGCCTCTGGGCACCGTTCACGCCCGCGGTTCGGCCGGTCGTGACGCTCTCGCCCTGGGATCTGCCGTACTACGCCGCGCGGTCCCTCCTCCGTATGTTCGCGGCGCTTGGGGCGTCGTTCGCGTTCACGCTGGTCGCCGCCACCTGGGCGGCGAAGTCGGCGCGGGCCGCGCGGCTGATCATACCGGCTCTCGACATCCTGCAATCCGTGCCGGTGCTCGGGTTCCTCTCGGCGACAGTCACATTCTTCATCGCGCTCGTGCCGGGACACATCCTGGGGCTCGAGCTCGCGTCGATCTTCGCGATCTCCACGAGCCAGGTGTGGAACCTCACATTCGCCTTCTACCACGTGCTGATCACCCTGCCGCGCGAGCAGGCGGAGGCCCTGCGGCTCTACCGCGTCTCGCTTTGGCAGCGGTCCACGCATTTCGAGCTGCCGGTGGCGTGGGCCGAGAAGTTCAAGGTCGAGGAATCGGTGGCGGTGGATCTGCCGACCTCGCGCGAGCTGGAGCTGCTTCGGCGCTCTCAGCTAGTGCCGTGGTTCGAGGCCGGGCTGGCCCGGGTCGATCGCTACACGACCACGGCTGGGCCCCCAACCCAGGCAACGACGGCAGTGAGGACGCCGTCAAGGTTAGGTTCAGCATCAAGTTCTGGGCTCGCTGGGCTATTGGCTGACAGTTCCCGGCGCCTCCCGAGCGTCGAGGCGGCGCGCTGGCCCGGGCGCGGCGGTCGGGCTAGCATGGAGACGATGGCCGGGTTCGAGACGCCTCCCGCCGACCTGAAGCCGCTGCTCTCGCAGCGGGTCAGTGAGCTTGGTCTCAAGCTCGAAGGATCACCGGTCGAGCGATACGTCGCCGACCTGTATCGCGAGCTGGAGGCCAAGGGACTCAAGCGGTTTCGGCCTCCTACGTATCTGACCGACGAGTGGGGGTGCCCGGACGAGGAGCCGATCATCGGGATCCCTTTCTATCTGGCCGACGCCAAGCTGGCGCGTCTCGAAAAAGAGCTGGACGACGTCGAGGACGCCCGCGAAATTCGGATGTACCTGCGCCATGAGGCGGGCCACGCCTTCAATTACGCGTACAAGCTGTATGAAACGCCGGAATGGCGGGAGCTGTTCGGCCCCTTCAATCGACCCTACCCCGACCGCTACAAGCCGGTGCCCTTCGATCGCAGCTTCGTGCGTCACATAGAGGGCTGGTACGCGCAAAAACATCCGGACGAGGATTTCGCGGAGACCTTCGCCGTCTGGCTGACTCCCCGCGCGCGCTGGCGCCAGCGCTATCGGGGCTGGCCGGCCATGCGGAAGCTCCGCTACGTCGACCGCACGGCGCGCCGGCTGGGCGACACCGACCCCCTCGTACGTCTCGCCTCCACCGACATCACAGTGGAGGAGATGAACATGACGGTGGAGGAATTTTTCCGGGCGCAGGAGCCGGCGCAGGAGCCCGTCGACGTGGCACTCGAGCACGACCTGCCCGACTTCTTTGTGCGTCGCCGGCAGGGTGCCCGACCCGCCGCCGACTTCCTGCGCGAGCACCGCGCTGTCCTCGTCAACAGAATCGAATACTGGACTGGCGTGCGCCGGAGCGTCATCCGGGCGCTGGTGACGAAGATCGAGGAGACGGCCGCTCGTCTCGGTCTCGCCGTGCCGGCGGCAGCCGAGGCCGCCACGTTGGTGGAGCTGACGACGTACGCAACCACCCTAGTGATGAACTTCCTCACCCACGGCCGCTTCATCCCCCACGCTCGCCGTTCTGGCCGTGGCCGCCGACGCCACGACGGGGACGCCCACCATGCGAATCATCGTCGCCCACGGCGCTGACGAGTCGATCGACGGCCCCAAGGGCCGGCGCAAGACGGATGTCCAGGAGGTCGCCGACGTCCTGCGCAAGGCCGGGCACGAGGTGTCCGGACTCGCAGTGGACGGCACGCCGGAGTGCCTTCGCGCACTCGCCCAGGCCCAGGCCGATCTCGTCTTCAACCTGGTGGAATCCTTCGGTGACGACGACACCAAGGAGCCCCACGTGGCGGCCTACTACGACCTCCTGGGTCTTCGCTACACGGGCTCCGGTGCCCGTGGCCTCACCCTGGCTATGGACAAGGCGCTGGCCAAAAAGATCTTCAGCTTCCACGGTCTGGCCACGCCTCGCTGGGCGGTGGTCTGGCGCGGGAGGCTGGACTCGGCGCACGACATCGACTTTCCCGTCATCGTCAAACCAGCCCGCGAAGACGGTTCGATCGGCATCGGCTTCGACGCCCTCGTCGGCAGCATCAAGGAGCTGATGGAGCGCATCGATCAGCTCCACTCCGAGTTCGATGACCCCGTGCTCATCGAGCAGTACATCGAAGGCCGCGAGATCTACATGGGCGTGTTGGGCAACCACCAGGCCCAAGCCTTACCCGCCGTCGAGCTCGATCTCTCGCACCTGCCCAAAGGGACGCCCCGCATCGCCGGCAGCGAAGTGAAGTGGGCGGAAGGCACGCGCGCGTACCGCGGTACCAAGGTCCTGGTGCCCAAGCTCCCCGACGACGTGCAGGAGACGATGCATCGCGCCGCCCTCACCGCCTTCCACGCGCTGAGCCTGCGCGACTACGCACGCGTCGATTTCCGTCTGACCCGTGACGGCAAGGTGTATCTCATCGAGGCGAATCCCAACCCCTACCTGTCCTCCGGAGCCGAGTTCATCAAGGGAGCCCGCGCCTCGGGCCGCACCTACGGGCAGACGATCCTCGAGATCGTAGAACTGGCCCGCGCTCGCTACGCGGCGACCCCGGCCGCGCACTGAGCCCGCGGAGTATAGAGAGATCCGTCCGGTGAGTGTCGTGTTCCGTCAGGTAAGAACCGCTCCGATCTCGCATCCAACCGAGTGATGCTGGATCGGAGGCCTCCCTACCCCCGCTTCGCGAGTACGCCGCGATCGGCGACGGTCGCACCGTTGCATTGGTCGCGCTGGATCAGGCTGAACACAGCGAAGGGGCCAACCGATTAACCTTTTAGCGCGTCCGATGGCCGTGAGCCGTGGCGAGGGTGATTTTGCCTTTACTCGACCTCTGCCGATTCAGAATCAGTCGGACGCGCTCGTCCCAATGGGCGAGTGCCTCTACGAGCATCGCAAACTCCGCCTCATCGCGAATGTCGTCATCCTCATATGCATCATCCATGTTGAATTGCCTTTGAATAAGTTTCGCGATCTGGTCCCCGGCGACTTGTTCGAGATCAACGGTCTCGACATCATCCCGAATCTCCTTTGGCGGAACCACTCCTCCTACTTCAGAATCAGTTCCTATCGGTAGGTGCATTCACCTTCCAGCCTGATCCAGCCATCGACCGCACGCGCTTCTCGGCGTCGTTCCGACTTACCTGGCAGATCGTCATAAAGGCGCCAAACGAATCGAGAAGATCTTGATCAACCGCCGACCTCGGAACCTCGAGGTTCAGCCATTTCACCGGACGTGAGACCCAATAAGGGTCAGGAGCCTCTTTCTCATAGAGCACTGAGCCTGTGATCTCGCCAACCGCGATTGCTGCTTTGGTCTTTCTCGGTGTGACAATCCAGTCTCCGGGCTTCATAGCGACGAGAAAGGCCCAAAGCTGCCCAGCCGTGTGTCCGCGCTTGAGCCGGGGCCTCCAGGAGCCCGGCCGCGCGCAAGGCACGGCGACAGTAGCCCGGCGCGCAGGGGCTCGTCAATCTAGGGGTCAGCTAGCCGTGCACTTCGGCCAGCGGCGGGCGATCAAGGACTCGTGCCAGGCGGGTATGATGGCGCGCCTAGCGAAACTGCGCGCCCTCGGGCTTCGTCAAGAAGCTGGGCCACGAATCCCGCCCGGCCTCACAGGCATCGTCTGGCGTGACCCAGCGCTGAGGTGCGCGCCGGCGAGGGGGGGATGGTCGCCGCATGCTATGCTTCGCCGAGCGGCACCACAATCAGGTTGAGAGCGAGAACGACCGCGAGCCCGATCAGTCGAATGTTTATTCGTCATCGCGCGACATTCAGCGTTTGCATACAAGGGCAGGGTCAGGCGCGTGCAAGAGATCGCGGGCGAGCTCCGTGTCCTATCTGCTCGCTCGAAGAGCTGGCCGCGTCCGCGGGTTGAGCGCGGCGCTCAGCGGCGGCCGTGGAGGATGTCGCACCAGCGCCGGTTGTCGTCGCCGCCCGCCTCGGCGCTCCCCGACAGGTACGCCGACACGATCACCATTTCGTCGTCGGCGCCGTCACATGTCGGAGAGTGGGATTCGCACCAGCTCACGTCGAGGATTTCCTGGCTCGGGTCGGCGTCAGGCTCACAACCGGGACAGTAGGCGCGGGCGACACACGGAGTGTCCGGGAGGCAGTCCGTCACCGATCTATGGCGAGGATCACCTTTCATCCTTGTCGCAAGTGATTCCACTTCCGGAAACAAGCATTCCTCGGCGACCGTGGGCTGGGCGACCAACCGCACGCGCACGTGAGCGTTTTTCCCTGCTGCTGACGTCTGCGGCCGGCCGACCACTTCCCACTCCCCGGTCTCGTCAGAGAAGCGGTCCTTGCGATACCTCACTGCCCAAAGCAGTCCATGAGTCGCCTGTTCCCTGGCTGAACCATCTCTCCCACAGCACCAACGCGCGGCGTAGCCGGTAGCAGCCGAGGCGAGCATGTAGAACGCGACGAGTAGCGAGACCCTTCGTCCGAGTCGCATCATTTTGCTTGCCGGCCTCGGCGGCGGCGCTCGGGCTCCGGGGGCGCGACAAGAGCGCGATCGGTGGCCGCACGCTGATCGTCGGATCGTCGGAGGCGACGTACTCTTGCTCGAGATACCGGCGGATGAATGGGATCTCGTCGCGCAGCGTCCTCAGCTCCCGGCAACTCGGGCAATAGCGGGCGAGATCGTGCGATGGTCGTAGACCATCTGCAACGCGACTGCCTCGTGGGGGTGCGCGTTGGCCCACGCCTCGACCGGCTGTTCCTGCTCCAGCTCCACGGCCTCGACCGTGGGCAGGAGCACCTCCTCGGGCGCACGAGGAAACGTGGAACGATTCAGGGGTTCACTCACGGCAGCCACCGTAGCCCGCTGATGTTGACCTTGACTCACTGGTTGCGCTGAACACGGCGCTCACCGCGCCGCCGTCTCAAGCCGGCGGAGGAACACCGCAACCTCCTTGAACTCCGCGATGCGATCCGCCTCGGCCATGCGGGGTATTGCACTGGACGCGGAGGTCGTCTCATCGACCCACACCGGATGAAGCCAACCTTGGCGCGTTCCCGGGGAGCCAGCCGGCAGCGATTGAATTCGCGGGAAGCGGGGCATTCCCAGCATACTGGACTCGATGACCAGACGGAGCCCCGTCCGGTGCTCGTGTAGACTGAGATTCAGGTGAAACCACCCCGGATCGCGACGCCCGCTCTCACTATTATTGTCGTAAGCGTCGGCGTTCCACCACCACGGGGACATGATGCGCGCAGCGATCACCGCGACGGGCCACTACCTACCACCCGACGTCTACCCCAACGCGTACTTCGAACGGCGGCTGGACACGACCGACGCCTGGATCCGATCGCGTACCGGGATCGCCGAGCGCCGCTTCGCGTCGGCGGGCGGCACGTCAGACCTGATCGTGCCGGCGGCTCGCCGCTGCCTCGACGCCCGTGGCATCTCGCCGGCGGCCGTCGATTGCATCATCGTCGCCACGATGACGCCGGACCTAGCCGCGGCCTGCTCCGGCTTCGTCTATGGGCTCATCGTGGCGACGAAGCTCATAGAGTCGGGGGCCGCGCGCCGGGTGTTGCTCTCTGGGGGCGGATCGGATGAGCAGTGTCGTCAATCCAGAGGATCGCGCCACCGCCGTGCTATTCGGTGATGGCGCTGGCACGGTCCTGATCGAACCTGTTGAGGACGAGTCGGTTGGGATTCTCGACCACGTCTGTCACATGAACGGTGAGGGGGAATCAGCTCTCCACATCCCTGCCGGGGGGAGCGTCGAGCCCGCCAGCGACGCTTCAGTCGCGGAGAGACGGCACTACGTCGTGCAGGACGGGCCGGCTGTGTACAAGGCCGCCGTCATGGGCATGGCCGAAGTGACCGAGGAAATCCTGAAGCGCAACGACATGACGGTCGCCGATCTCGCCTGGTTGGTCCCGCATCAAGCCAACCGGCGCATCATCGAGGCGGTGGCCAAGCGGCTGGGCCTCGGTCTCGATCGCGTTATCATCAATCTCGATCGCTACGGCAATACGGTCGCCGCGACGATTCCTATTGCGCTCTCGGAGTGGAACGAGCGCGGGGGCTTCGCGCACGGCGACCGCGTCGTCTTGTCGACCTTCGGTGCGGGGTTCACCGCCGGCAGCGTCTTTCTGCGCTGGGCGACCGTCTAGAACGTTCGACGTTCGGCCAGCGGACCCTCGCTCACTTCGTGGACGTGCGCAGAAATCATTGCCGTGCAATCAGGAGTCTATCCGGTCATCGTGCGCTGGGGTGCTCTGGAATGATCACGAATGCGCTCCTGGCCAGCACATTTTGGGCAGACATCACCTTCATTGAGCAGGTGCCTCTGGCGTGAACGACTGGCGCGTCGCGCCCGTCCCTATAAGCCGGGAACCCGTTCTTCCATCAGAAGTGATGAACGATGGTCCGCAGCAGGATCCGCCTCGGGACGTGCGTCGGCGGCGCCTCGTGTTGGTGATGTAGGACACGCCAGCCCGGTCTGGGTGCTCGGTGAGTGACGTCTGCGACGTGCATCGCGGCCGCTGGATGGCACTGCGGGCCGGATCGATTGACCTGAGGTGCTGCGTGTGCGACACTGGGGCTTGGTTCTGGTTAGCTCAGGGTTTGGTAGCTCGTCCTCAGAGACAAGAGCGAGACACACGCCGCGCGAGGATCCAGTTCGCGCGGCGTTTTTGTTTGCCCTCGAGTTTCGCGGGGTAACACCTTCGGTGACCGGAATACGAGACAACCGGGGTTCGCCCCGAAGGAAAGGTTCGAGTCATGGCACACGGTCGAGTCAAGTGGTTCAACGATGCGAAGGGCTTCGGCTTCATCACGCAGGAGGGCGGCGAGGACGTCTTCGTCCACTTCAGCGCCGTCGCCGCGCAGGGCTTCAAGAGTCTGGCGGAAGGTGACCAGGTGGAGTTCGATGTGACGCGCGGCCCCAAGGGTCTCCAGGCCGCGAATGTGCGCAAGGCCTAGTTCGAGGATCCCCGGCGGCGGACAGGGCGAGTACCCTGCGCCGACGCCGGGGCCGTCAGCGCCGAGGTGCTTCGGAGCTAGCTCTCAGGAGTCTAGCTCTCAGGAGAGGCCCTGGGGGCCGCCTGCCGCTCCCTGCGGGCCCCGTACCGGCCGAACCGCGCTCCCTTAGAACGGAGCGAGGTCAGACCTCACTCAGGATAGCCTCCATCTCCTTGTCGTTGAACGCGCCCATCGTTGTGTTGCTGACGTTGCCCTTGTTCGGCGCAATCCTTATTGACGGCGCGACGAGGGTGAGGAATCGACTGGGGGTGCGTGATGGAGAAGGCCGCCGATCGTCGGCGTTTCTTGAAGTTCCTGGCCGCGAGTCCCTTGCTCGCGCGCAGCCCGGCGCAGTGGGGATCGACCCTCGCCGAGGCCACGGCGAACGAGACTGGGGCTCCCGAGCGCACGCTGATTGTGTCACCGAATGATGCCCTGAACGTCCTCGACTTCGAGCCGGTCGCGCGCCAGATCCTGCCGCCCGCTCACTACGGCTATCTGGCGACCGGCGTCGACGACGACGCGACGCTCCAGGCGAATCGAACCGGGTTCTCCAAGTTTCAGATTCGGGCGCGCCGCCTCGTCGACGTCAGCCGCATCGACACATCGATGGAGCTGTTCGGCACCACTTGGAAGACGCCGATCGTGCTCGCGCCCGTGGGCAGCCAGAAGGCGTTCCATACTGACGGTGAGATAGCGTCGGCGCGTGCGGCGGGAGGCAGAGGTCACCTACTGATTCTCTCGACCGGCAGCACGACCTCGGTCGAGAACGTCATGTCCGCCTGGGGAGGACCGATCTGGTACCAGCTCTATCCGACGGATACGTGGCGAATCACGCAGGCGCTGGTGAAGCGGGCAGAGCGGGCGGGCTGCCCGGTGCTCGTCCTCACAGTAGATCTTCCCGCGGGTCGAAACACCGAGACGGAGGCGCGGTTCGCGAAGAAGGATACGCGGCGGTGCGCGAGCTGTCACCAGCCCGGCTGGGCAGGCTTTCTCCGTCGCAAGCCGATGTTCGACGGCCTGGACCTCAACGGAGTCTCCTTTTCCTTCCCTGGGCTAACCTGGGAGTTTGTGCGCCGGCTGAAAGACAGCACGAAGCTGAAGCTCGTGCTCAAGGGCATCGAGACCCGCGAGGACGCGGCGCTCTGCGTGCAGCACGGGGTGGACGGGATCATCGTGTCGAACCATGGGGGGCGAGCGCAGGAAGGTGGGCGCGCGACGATCGAATGTCTGCCGGAAGTCGTCGACGCGGTACAGGGCAAGATGCCGGTGCTCATCGACGGCGGGGTTCGGCGGGGTACCGATGTTTTCAAGGCCCTCGCCCTCGGGGCCAAAGGCGTCGGTATTGGCCGGCCATACATCTGGGGGCTTGCGGCCTTCGGCCAGCCCGGTGTGGACAAGGTGCTGGACCTCCTCACTCGTGAGCTCTCGTTGATGATGAGGCATGCGGGTGTGACGTCCGTGCGCAAGCTCGATCGCAGCTTCATCATCGATGGGCGCCGACAGTAGTGCGGGGCGGCTCGAGCAACCGGACGAATGGCCACAGGCCCGCCAGCGGCCTCTCCCCTCGAGCTTCTTGCCGGAGCCTCCGCGGGAGCCCGCACCCGCAACTGCACTGCCAGTCCCGAGCGGCATCGCCGTCGGGGCACGTGCGCTTCGGCGCACGCACGGGCGGCGCTCTCGTGATCCTTGCGTCAACGCGCGTTTGACGTCCGCGGCCTCGTTCGCCACACTGGAGACGCGATGGTCGACTCCCTCGCCCGCCGTCGCGTCCTGCTGCTCGCGGCTCTCGGCTTTGTCGAGCCTTCGCTGGCGCGGCTACAAGCCCGACGCGGCGGGGGCGCTGGCCCGGTAGCTCCACACGTGGCCGGGGCTCGGCGCCGTCGTCGTCGGGATGCACGCTCAGGGCTTCGACGTAGAGCTGAAGCAGTACCCGGCCGGCTGGCGCGCGAACTTCTACCCGACCGGGCTCAACGACTCGGTGGTCGCGTCCGCGTACGAGCCGAGCGTCCCGCTTTACAGGCGTATTCTTGAGTGGAGAACCCGCATCCGCCACCGGGGGGACATCATGCCCAGTGAACACGACAAGATCGATTCCCAGAAAGTCATAGGCAGCCTCAATACCATTCTGGAGCTCGAGCTCGCGGGCGTGGTCCGCTATCTGCATTACTCGCTGATGGTCTTCGGCCACGCGCGTATTCCGATCATCGGCTGGATGCGCAACCAGGCCACGGAGGGTATGAACCATGCGGCCATGGCCGGCGAACACGTGACGTCGCTCGGCGGCCATCCGTCGCTCAACATCGGCAAGCTGGTCGAGTCCCACAAACACGACATCACCCAGATCCTGGGTGAAGCGCTGGATCACGAGCACGCAACCCTTCGCGAGTACTACAACCTGCTCGCGCTCGTAGTGGACAAGAGCGTGTGGCTCGAAGAATACGCCCGGGAGCAGATCACCCTCGAGGAGCAGCACATCGCGGAGGTCGATAAGATGATGCGCAAGCCCGGCGAGCTGCACCCCACCGGGTGATGTCGGGGAGGACCCCGCCGCGGTGCTCGTGTGGCTGCGGACAACTGCGACGGCGGGCGACGACGGCGTGCGCGGATGCCGAGCGCACGCGCGGTGTCGCGTGGCTCGAGCCGCGGCTACAGGCCGAGATCAGCTACTCGGAGATGATGCAGGGGCGGCTGCGAGACCCAGTAACCCGAATCTCTTTCGCCCTCGGATCAATTCGTCAGACTCAGGTGGCCAGCCGGAGTTCTGACACAGTTCTGGCACAATTTCAGCCTTTTCACTCCTCCGAAGTGATTCGAGCATGATCCACAATTGCCTGATTTGAATGGCGGAGGGCGAGGGATTCGAACCCCCATGGGCCTTGCGGCCCGGTGGATTTCAAGTCCACTGCCTTACCAGTTGAGGCTAGCCCTCCGTGCCTGGGACAACAGCAACTTACGATACATCATCGGGCTGATGAAGCTCTGTGTCCTCGCAGCGGGCTAGTTACGGGCTAGTTCCACCGCGTTCGACGGCACCAGCCGCTCGACGGCGGCCTGGAGATGGCTGGGGCCAGGTGGGCGTACCGCTGAACCATTCCCAGCGTCTTCCAACCCCCAAGCTCCTGCACCGTCCTGAGGTCCACACCGGCCATGACGAGCCTGCTGGCGAAGCTGTGGCGGTTCGAATGCCAGGTGTAGCCATCGAGGCGGCTGCCGTCCTTCCCCGCCGTTCGGAGGGCTGTCTGCGCCTGCCGCACAGCCAGCGAGAAAACCCGGGCCACTGTTCGATACGCTCCGCTGAAGATCAGCTCTTCGGGATCGTTTGGACGCTGGCGCTGCGTCCCGAGGTCGAACACTATCGAGCGCACAACCGCGTTCATTGGCACCTGCCGAGTGGCACCGTTCTTCGAGCGCCCTACGGTGATGAGGCCACTGAGCACGTCCGCATCCCGCCACCGAAGGGCGATCTGCTCGGACCATCGAAAGCCGGTGTGCAGGCTGACTGTGAACAGCGGGCGTAGCGTCGGCGCTAGCATGTTCCAGAGGGCTGCTTCCTCCACGCCGTCAGGGGGGAGATACATGAGCCGCCTTCCAGCTTCTCGCAGCTTCGGAATACCACGTACGGGGTTCGAGGCGACGAGCCCAAGTCGCATGGCTCTTTTGAATAGCCCCGAGAGAAGGTCCCGATAACGATTGACACTCGCGGGAGCAACGGCACGTTCACCTTCCCGCAGCGAGGCCAGGAAGTGCTCAACGTCCGCCGTCGTGATTTCGTCCAGCTTCTTGCTACCCAGCACCGGGGTCACGCGTGAGAGCCGCGAGTCGTTTTTCGCCCACGAACGATGATTGATCTTGGCCCACTGAATGAAGTCCTTGGCGTGGTCGGCGAAACTGACACGGGCCCGCTCCCGCCGCTGGGCTTCCTTCGCCCGGACCCGGGCATCCCGGGTCTCGACCAGCGGACACTAGCCAGGCTTCCGGTGCGCTCGACTACGCCGCTCATTCCGAATGTCGATCGCGTCTGTCTTCACCCGTCCAACTCGCTCCTTGTGAAGGTGTCCGGCCCCACAGGTAAACCGAATCGCCCAGTCTCCGTTTACGTGCCGGTACACTCCCCGTGGAGCCTTGTCCTTCTTCCGGGTGCTCCAACTCCCGGGCGTGATTGTCAGTTCGTAGAGTCGTCGGTCACTGGAACGAAAGAAGAGAGCCCCACCGTCCTGGGTGCGGTAGAACCTCCCGATTTTTCCCAGGTCAACCTTGAGCAGCTTCAACAGCTCATCCTCTTTCCTACTGACGCGTTCCTTGGTCTCGAAGACTTGCCGTATGTAAGCTCTTAGTCTCGTCGCCATGGACGCTTCACGCTCTCGCGCGGCCTCCGGGTCCCAATCCTCTGGTGAGGCGGAGGCGCGTCGCCGCGCCGCAGCGCGGCTCATTGATCGCCGCCTGTGAGCCCCATGATCGTCGTCGAGCCGACGTTGAGCGCCGGGTTGATGAGTGCATTCCGCTCAGGTCGGTCCATCAGTGCCCCTCATTCCGCGCCACCAGCACGGTGAACGCCTTGTAGCTGCGGCCCGTGCGTCGGCTTACACGATCGCCGGCGTAGATGATCTTGCAGCGTATGCCTGGGTCCAGCTCGCCTACCTGCTCGCGGAGGCTGACCGGAAGACTGAAGCGGATGACTTCACCGGTATCGCTCTCAAGCACTCCACGTGGCCCCTTCTCCCCTGTGGTCGAACCCATCCAGACGCCGACCAGCGTCGTGCCGGGAGCCGTCCACGCGAAGCCTGGGCTGGGATTCAATGGCGTCCATTCCTCTGACGGTGGCGTGCTCATCACGTTCCTTTTCCCCTCCTGACGGGCTCACCGGGTCCGTACTCAATCCGCCGCGGCGCCAGTCCGTTCGAGCGGTCTGAGTGTGACATGAGGACCCCTCCTTGAACAAGGCAACCATCTGATTCTGTTGCGTTTTCTATCCGTGAATAGCGAAGACTAAATTCACGGAGAACCTGATGGGCGAACCTGTTTCGGGGGTGCGACGAGGAGGCCGGCTAGCGACTCTTTTTGGCGCGACGCGGGTGAATGGAGTTGTCGATCGTATTTCTGATCTTCTCAGGCGTTACGTTGAGGAGCGAGCCCAGAACGGCGTAGGCTAGGCAAGCGGGCTTGCCTCCGCTACCCATCTTGCCTTCGAGCATGGCGTCCAGAGCAGTGTCCAGGTTGAGCGGCTTCCAACGAGGAACGCCCTCGTCCGTCTCCTCGTCCGTCTCATGGTTCCTGACCACTCCACCAAAGCCCAGAGGAACTTTCCAGGACCTCCTGCGCGAGCTGCCGATACCACTGTTTCGCCGCAGCCTTTGTCGAAGGTTTGCCTTCTGCTGCCCGAAGCCTAATCCTGAACGCGTCGCGGAGGACATTAGAAATTCTCGTGGAGCCACACAGCGGAGACTGAATGCGACCACGGTTCCCAGGTCGGATGCGGGTTCGTGAGTCCGCCCTTCGGTCCCGCTTGTTTCCGGGCCGGCTTCCATTGGATCCGTTTCTGAGGGAAGAGACTGCTGGCGTGAGCCTCGATAAGATTTGCCAGTTGCTGATCGACGACCGCGACTTCTTCGGGTGGCGTAATCACCTCATACTCGCCGTCGCCCTGGGACTGCCACTGCCATCCTAGTCGCTCCCACTCTTTTTCGTCAGAACGGAGTCTGCACAGGTAGCGGATCTCGCTCTGAACGAGCGGATGCGCATAGAGATGTGGATGAGATCTCAGGATCTCGCACAGCTTAGCCAGACTGGGCGATTCGATAAAAGGGCGAAGAGCCCATCCGGTGCCTGTGATCGACTTTGCCATCACATCGACGGTCAGCCCCGTAACTATCCTCTTGGCTTCCTCGTCGGTCAGCCCGACGTCGATCAACGTGCGGGACTTGAGAAGGCCGGCGATCTCCTCCGCGATTGACAGGATTGTCGGCTCGATGAAGGGATCTGGGTTCACGGGGGTCGCGGAATCATCCGGCGGAGTATCTTTCTTCGGCGTTTTCTCCAGCATTGGGGAGTCGAGGGCAAAGTCGCCCAACAACGGCTTCCAACGCGCCAGGAACTGCTGGACCGCTCGCGCCTGCCCCTTACCCGATGCTGCATCGCTTCTGATGGCCGGCTTGCCTGCTGGACCGCTCGTGTGAGCGTTGACAGTCGGGCGCGGCTTCCTCCCCGGTTTCACGGCTCAAGAATCTCACAAGTTCTTTCGTGAAAAAAATGAACTGTCCGTCTGCGAGGTGGCTCAGGGGTGGTCCCTTAATGAGCCGACCCGATGACCCTCAAGGTTAAGTAAGGATCGCTCGCTCGGTCCCGGTCGCGTGCGCTCTCTCACGTGATACGTGGGCGAAGCTGGGCAGGAGAACCCGTGGTTCCGTCAGAAGAGGAGGGTCAGGACGGTCACGGCACAATAGATAACCACCTTCAGTGTTGTCCATGCCTCGTTGACGGCATTTGGCCCCCACGCTACTCTCTCCGCACCGTTCCGACCCCTTCATCGGCCCCGGCAAGGAGCACGCGATGAAGTGTCCCCGGTGCCAACACGAGAACCCGCCAGGCTCAGCCTTCTGTCTGGAATGCGGAGGGCGTCTGGTCCCGGCCTGCGCTTCCTGTGGAGCGGAACTGCCAGCCGGTTCCAAGTTCTGCAACAAGTGCGGGACACCGGTTAAGGCGGAAGCCACCACTCGATCGCGCTTCCCGTCGCCCGAGTCCTACACGCCGAAGCACCTCGCGGAAAAGATCCTCACCTCCAAGAGCGCGCTCGAAGGCGAGCGCAAGCAGGTCACCGTCCTGTTCGCTGACCTTAAGGGCTCGATGGAGCTGCTCGCCGACCGAGATCCCGAGGAGGCGCGCAAGATTCTCGATCCCGTCCTCGAACGGATGATGGAGGCCGTCCACCGTTACGAGGGCACCGTCAACCAGGTGATGGGCGACGGGATCATGGCGCTGTTCGGCGCGCCGCTCGCCCACGAGGACCACGCTGTGCGGGCATGCTATGCGGCGCTGCGGATGCACGAATCGGTGAAGCGGTACGCCGAAGGCGTCCGGCGGGCGGAGGGCATTCCGATTCAGATCCGGGTCGGCCTGAATTCGGGAGAAGTCGTCGTGAGATCCATCGGAAGCGACCTCCACATGGACTACACGGCGGTCGGCCAGACGACGCACGTCGCCGCGCGAATGGAGCAGATGGCGACGGCCGGAGCGATCCTGATTCCGCCGGAGACCCTGACGCTGGTTGAGGGCTACGTGATGGTCAAGCCCCTCGGCGCGATGCCGGTCAAAGGGCTGGAGGTGCCCATCGAGGTCTATGAGGTGACGGGGGCGGCAACGGTACGCTCGCGCTTGCACGCGGCTGCGGCGCGCGGCCTCACTCGCTTCGTTGGTCGCGACGGTGAGGTGGACCAACTTCGCCAAGCCCTGGACCAGGCGAGAGCCGGGCACGGGCAGGTCGCGGCAGTGATGGGAGAACCGGGCGTCGGCAAATCTCGGCTCTTCTGGGAATTCATTCATTCGCATCGCACCGAAGGCTGGCTGATCATCGAAAGCAGCTCCGTCTCGTACGGCAAGGCGACAGCATTTCTTCCGCTCATCGACCTGCTCCGGAGCTACTTCCAGATCGAGGCACGCGATGAGTCGCGAAAGGTCCGGGAGAAGGTGACGGGCAAGCTGTTCTCACTCGATCGAGCGCTCGAGCCCTCCCTCCGGGCGTTTCTATGGCTCCTGGACGTTCCCGTCGAAGATCCCCAGTGGGAGAAGCTGGAGCCCTCGCAGCGCCGCCAGCGTACGCTCGACGGGGTCAAGCGCCTGTTGCTCCGGGAGAGCCAGGTGCAACCGGTCCTGGTCCTGTTCGAGGATCTGCACTGGATCGACCCCGAAACCCAGGCGCTCCTAGACAGCTTGGTCGAGAGCCTGCCGGCAGCGCGGCTACTTCTGCTAGTCAACTATCGCCCGGAGTATCAACACCGCTGGAGCGGTAAGACCTACTACCGGCAGCTCCGGATCGATGCCCTGCCGCCCGCGAGCGCCGACGAACTGCTCGAGGGCTTGCTGGGCAACGATCCCAGCCTTCGGCTCCTCAAGCGCCTGCTGATCGAGCGAACCGGCGGAAACCCCTTCTTTCTAGAGGAGAGCGTCCGGACGCTCGTCGAGACGAAGGCGCTGGCGGGCGAGCGGGGAGCATATCGCCTGGCGAAAGCGTCGCAGGACTTTCAAATTCCGGCGACGGCTCAGGGGATCCTCGCCTCGCGTATCGACCGGCTCTCGACCGAGGACAAGCGACTACTCCAGGCGGCCGCTGTCATAGGCAAGGACGTGCCCTTCGACCTTCTTCAGGCCATCGCCGAGGGGCCAGAGGAAGCGTTGCGCACCGGTCTCACCCACCTTCTGGCAGGCGAGTTCCTCTACGAGGCACGCCTTTTCCCGGATCTCGAGTACACCTTCAAACACGCGCTGATCAACGAGGTGGCCTACGGGAGTCTTCTCCACGATCGGCGCCGGGCCCTCCACGCCAAGATCGTCGACACGATCGAGCGTCTTCATGCTGGGCGTCTCGAGGAGCGCGTCGAGCGCTTGGCCCACCATTCCCTGCGCGGCGAGATCTGGGAGAAGGCGGTGCGCTACCTCCGGCAGGCCGGCGCCAAGGCGTTCGCGCGCTCGGCCAACCGGGAATCCGCCGCGTACTTCGAGCAGGCTCTGGCGGCTTTGCAGCATGTGCCCGAGTCGCGCGAGAGGCTGGAGCAGGCCAGCGATCTCCGCTTCGATCTTCGGACAGCGCACGTTCCACTCGGAGAATTCGAGAGGGTGTTCCGGTATCTCGACGAAGCCGAACGTTTGGCCAGGACGCTCGATGACCAGCGGCGGCTCGGGTGGGTGTCTGTCTACATGAGCCACTATTTCTGGATCACTGGCGAGTCGACCGAAGCCTCCGCGTTCGGCGAGCGTGGCCGGACCATCGCCGAAACGCTTGGGGATTTTTCGCTCCAGGTCGGGGCGAATTTCTACGTCGGCGGAACCTACGTCACGGCGGGCGACTATCGACGGGCCGAGGACATGCTCAGGAGTGTCGTGCAGTTGCTGGGAGGCGATCTCAATCGTCAGCGCTTCGGCCTGGCTGGGTTTCCCGCCGTGCTCTCCCGTACCTTTTTGGCGTGGTCCCTTGCCCAGCGTGGCGAGTTTGATGAAGGCGCGGCCCACGGCGAGGAAGGCCTCCGCATCGCCGAGACGGTCGATCACGCGTACAGCCTGATTCTAGCGTGCTGGGGTCTTGGATGCCTCCACGGCATAAAGGGGGAATTCAGCCAGGCCATCCATTTGCTCGAGCGCGGTCTCGCATCTGCCCGCGATTGGAGCGTCACCCTCGTGTCCCCGCGCATCATGTGGTCATTGGGTCACCTGTACGCTTGGTCGGGGCGCGTTGCACAGGGTCTTGCGTTGCTGGAGCAAGCGCTCGAGGCCGTAGAGTCGATCGGGTTACGATCCTACCAATCGCTCGCCCTCGTCCAACTGGGGGAGGCGTACGTGCTCGCCGACCGGTCCGAGGAGGCGCTCGGATTGGGCTTGCGAGCCCGCGCTCTAGCCCGCCAGCGTGGTCAGCGCGGCTACGAGGCGTGGAGTCTACACCTTCTCGGCGCGATCGCTTCCCATCGCGATCCTCCGGATGCCGAGGCGGCCGAGGGCCACTACCGTGAAGTCCTCGCGCTCGCCGGTGACCTCGGCATGCGCCCGCTCGTCGCCCACTGCCACCTCGGCCTCGGCAAGCTCTACCGGCGCACGGACAAGCGCGAGCAGGCGCAGGAGCATCTCACCACCGCGACCACGATGTACCGCGAGATGGAGATGACGTACTGGCTGGAGCAGGCAGAGGCGGAACTGAAGGATTGACATGAACCCGTTAGCGCCGCCATAACCCCGCCCTTGCCAACACGAGCTCCTTCGCCTAGCCTGTCCCCGGCCGATTCATAAGATGCGCAAGGGGAGGCGCGGATGCGCAGGGGTCCAAAGCCTGCGAAGTCCAAGGTCGAGTCCAAGCCCCCAGTTGCTCGCAAGTCGGCGAAGAGCGACGACGATCGGGTCCGCGAACTAGAGAAGCGCCTGGCGGAGGCGCTGGAGCAGCAGACGGCGACGGCGGAGATCTTGCGCGTTATCAGCCGATCGCCGACCGACGTTCAACCAGTCTTCGATACGATCGTGCGGAGCGCAGTCCGCTTGTGCAGCGCGCGATTTGCCAACGTCTTTAGATTGGAGGGCGAGGTCGTCCATCTCGCCGCGCACCACAACGTTCCGCTCGAGGCGCTCGAGCACTTCCGTCGCACCTTCCCCCAACCGCTGTCGCACGGCGGCACGCTCACGGCCCAGGCGATGCGCCATGGGACAGTGGTTCATGTTCCGGATATCGAGCTCCAGTCTGACGTCGCCGCTTCCGTGCGTTCGCTGAGTCGCTCGGCAGGCTACCGGAGCGCGCTGGCGGTGCCTATCCAGCGCAGCGGAATCGTCGTGGGGGCCATCGGTGTCGGCCGAAGCGACGCAACCGGGGCGCCCTGGCCCTTCTCGGGCAAGGAGGTCGCACTCCTGCAGACCTTCGCCGACCAGGCGGTCATAGCAATTGAGAACGTCCGCTTGTTCAAAGAGCTGGAGGCGCGAAACTGCGACCTGACGGAGGCGCTCGAACGGCAGACGGCGACGGCCGAGATCTTGAGCGTTATCTCCAGCTCGCCGACGGGAGTGCAGCCGACCTTCGATGCAATCGCGAGGTCGGCGGCGCTGCTCTGCCGGGCGGATCTGTCTGGGGTTCACCGGTTCGACGGTGAGCTGATCCACTTCGCCGCCCAGTACGGCCGTACGGCCGAAGAAATCGAAGCCGTCCGCCAGGCGTTCCCGCAGCGACCGAGCCGCGCGAGCGCGACGGCGCGCTGCATCCTGTCGGCGGCGGTCGTGCAGATCGCGGATCACCACGACGATCCGGACATCGTCGACTCCCTCCGTATGTTCCGCACCGTCCTGGCCGTGCCGATGCTCCGGGAAGGCCGGCCAGTCGGGTCGATCTCGGTCGCACGACGAGTCGTCGAACCGTTCACGGAGGACCAGGTCGAGCTGCTGAAGACGTTCGCAGACCAGGCGGTCATCGCGATCGAGAACGTCCGGTTGTTCACGGAATTGGAGAGTCGAAACAAGCAGCTCACCGAGGCACTTGAACAGCAGACGGCGACGAGTGAGATCCTGCGCGTGATCAGCCAGTCCCCCACTACGGTGGAGCCCGTCTTCGGGGCGATCGTGCGAAGCGCCGCTGCACTTTGCCATGCACCCGACGTCATCATCTTGGTTGCCGACGGGGATTCGCTCCGCTTCGGGGCCAGTGTTGGTCCGGTCGCGGCATCAGTTCAGCAGAGTCAGCTGATCCGGGGTCGAAGCCTATCGCTGACCCGTGGGTCGGTCTCGGGGCGAGCGGTCATTGACCGACGCACCGTCCACATTCACGACGTCAGCGCCATGCCAGACGACGAGTTTCCTGAAGGCAAGAGAATCCAGCAAGAGTACGGGGGCCGCGGCACGACACTGGCGGTACCTTTGCTTCGCGACAATGTGTCATTGGGTGTGATTACGCTTTTGAGGAATGAGGTCCGCCCATTCACTGACCAGCAGGTAGCACTCCTCGAGACCTTCGCTGACCAAGCGGTGATCGCCATAGAGAATGTGCGGCTGTTCACGGAGCTGGAAGAAAAGAACCGAGCACTGACGGAGGCCCATGCTCAGGTGACCGAGGCCCTGGACCAGCAGACGGCGACCACCGACATCTTGAGAGTCATCCCCCAGTCGCCGACTGACGTCCAGCCGGTGTTCGACATGATCGCCCAGAGCGCGGCGCGGCTCTGCGAGGCCCAGTACTGCTTTGTCTACCGGTTCGAAGGCCAGCTCCTTCACTTCGTGGCGCACCATGGCCTCACCGCCGAGGTCCTCGAAATCAGCCGAAGCGCCTATCCCGCCCCGCCCGGTCGAAGGAGCGTTGCGGCTCGCGCGGTGCTTGAGCGAAGTGTGGTGCAGATCCCGGATGTCAACGCCGACCCCGACTATGCCCTGGGCGCGATGGCGGCGGCCGGCGGATATCGGAGTGCCGCAGCCGTCCCGATACTGCGCGACGGTCTTCCCATCGGGTCGATTGCGGTCACCCGCGCTCAGGCCGGGCTGCTCCCCGACCGACAGATCGACCTACTGAAGACCTTCGCCGATCAGGCCGTCATCGCCATCGAGAACGTGCGGTTGTTCAAGGAACTCGAAGCCCGGACCCAGGATCTGACTCGCTCGGTGGGCGAGCTTCAGGCGCTCGGCGAGGTCGGTCAGGCGATCAGTTCCACCCTGGACCTCCGAACCGTGCTGAGCACGATCGTGGCCCGAGCCACGCAGCTCGCAGGCACCGACGCGGGCGTCATCTACGAGTACGACGAGCAGCGCGAGGTCTTCGTGCCACGCGCCACCGAGCATCTTGAGGCCGAGATCGTCGAGACGATGCTCGCCACGCCGGTCCGAAAAGGGGAAGGAGCGACCGGACGGCTCGCGGAGATACAGGAGCCGATCCAAGTGCCGGACATCTTGGCAACGCCCGCCGAAAGCCGAGTGCGTGGCGCGCTCGTGCGTGCTGGATATAGGGCCCTGCTCGCGGTTCCCCTCGTGCGCGAAGATCACCTGCTCGGCGGGCTCACTGTGATCCGGAAGGCCACTGGCGCCTTTGCGCCGGAGGTCATCGAGCTTCTGCGGACGTTTGCAACCCAATCCGCCCTAGCGATTCAGAACGCACGCCTCTTCGTGGAGATCGAGGACAAGAGCCGCCAGCTCGAAGTCGCCAGCCAGCACAAGAGCGAGTTTCTCGCCAACATGTCCCACGAGCTGCGCACCCCGCTCAACGCAATCATCGGGTTCTCGGAGGTGCTGACCGAGCGGATGTTCGGGGACCTCAACGAGAAGCAGGAAGAATACCTTAAAACCATTTCCTCCTCGGGCACGCATCTGCTCTCGTTGATCAACGACATCCTCGACCTCTCGAAGATCGAGGCCGGGCGGATGGAATTGGAGCTGACGGACTTCGATCTTCCTACGGCGCTCGACAATGCCCTGACGCTGGTTCGGGAGCGGGCCGGGCGACGGGGCATCACGCTGCAGGCGACCATCGATGAGCGGCTCGGCGTGGTTCGGGCAGACGAGCGGAAGATCAGGCAGGTCGTCCTGAACTTGCTATCGAACGCGATCAAGTTCACGCCGGAGGGTGGCCGGATCGAGATCCAGGCTGTGCCAGGGAACGGACTCGTCGAGGTGTCGATCAGCGACACCGGGGTCGGGATCGCGCCGGAGGACCAGGAGGCGGTGTTCGAGGAGTTCCGCCAGGTGGGGACCAGCGCGGCGAAGCAGGAGGGGACGGGGCTTGGGCTGGCTCTTTGCCGCAAGTTCATCGAGCTGCACGGGGGCGGAATCCGGGTGCAGAGCGAGGTGAGCGTGGGCTCGACGTTCACGTTCACGATCCCGGTGCGCTGTGGGGAATGAGAGCCAACGCTGAGTAGCTCTACTCCGTCATGGGTGACGAAGGTGACCGAGGTGGGCCGGGTGGGGCTCTTTCTCTCTCTGTGTAGAGTGAGACTTGATTGCTTGTAGGAGATAGCCCCCTTACCAGGTCACCTCGCCCACCTTCCCAACCTGGTCTGTCACTAGGTTCTCAGACTGTCGGTTGTCGGTATCATAACCAGCCCTCACTCTGGAGGAAGGTGTAGTCCCACACGGATACCCGGTACTGGGCCGCCGACGGCAGGTGGGCGATCTCGAAATAAGCCCGCTGGAATCCGTTCACACCGCTACGCACCCACTCGATGCGCTGTCCCACGACGGCTCCCGACGAGTCGAGCGCCTGCGCCAGGAGACGTAACGACTCGGCGTACTCCCCGTGTTGGCTAGAGACGTAGCCACGGACCCGACGGGCTCCACCTTGGTCCGGTTCAACCGTCCAGTCGATCGTGAAATGGCGCTCCCAGCCAGCCATCAGGGTGGTCGTTGAGCCGGATATCGTCTGGTAACTGCTGGCGGTCCCGCAGGCCCCCACGATGACGGCGATCAGTGCGAGTCGTAGCACGGCGAGAAATAACGTGGGCCGCGCAGTCATGCCGGAGTCCCTCCCGGACTGTAACGTAGCACCTAGGTCGAGGGTTCCAAGGGGACGCTGATCGAATCGTGGCGGTGAACAGACTCGACACCGCCGGAGGTGTCAACCCGGCCCGTCAAACCAGGTCACAGCCGCTCGGCATCTGGATCAAAACGTCGCCGTTGACGACAGCCGCCGCCCACTTTAGGTTTCCGCCATGGGTTGGTGGCTGGTCCGCTCCCAGCTCTTGGTGGACCCAGCCCTCTGGGCGTCTTCAACCGCTCTACGGGCCGCCGCGCCTAGCCAGGGCAAGCTCGTCTGGTTCTCGCTCGCCGCGCTGACCATTTCGCTGGTTATCACGCCCGCTTTGCCCGCCGAGGATGCCTGGGAAGCCCTCGTCAAGGGCGGCCACGTTGCACTGATTCGCCATGGCAACGCGCCGCCGGTTTCGGTGGAGACCCGCCCGGCTTCAGGTTCGACGACTGCAAGACGCAACGGAACCTCGACGACGAAGGACGCGCACAGGGTAAGGCGCTGGGCGAGGCCTTCCGCAGCCACTGCGTGCGCGTGGACCGGATCGTGTCCTCACCCGTGTGCCGCTGCATGGACACGGCCTCCCTGATGGCCGTTGGCCAGGTCGAGAGCTCGTGGGCTCTCCTCCCGGACAGGGATCCGAATGCTCCGGGTCCGCGCCAGTTAGACACGATCTCCTTCAGTTCGCGGAGCCGGACCGGGGACACTCGTGCTGGTGACTCACGGCTTCACCATTCGGCCGCTGATCGGGATCATTCCGGACCAGGCCGAGACGGTAGTGCTCAGGCCGACGCCCGGTATTGAGCCCGGTGCCCACGTCGTGGGCCGGATCACGCCGCCGCAGTAGAGGTGTTGATGGCCAGGAGCACCGCCCTCGTTCAGTCTGTCGGGCGATCCACACTGATGGGACGGAACGTTCGCGCGGATCAGGTGATCCAATGAGAGGTCGCGGGAACCTGTCAAAAATCCGGGGGTGCGTGTATCGCTCTCCTATCACCCATAACCTAGTCCAGCGCCAGAATGAGAGAGAAGGAGAGAGATTAAGTACACACACCCCCCGAAGAATGACAGGTAAGCCCGTTGCGATAGGGGCTACTACATTCTCCTTTTCGTAGTGGCCCGCAGACGTCTGGACCGGTACGAGGAGCTACGTCGGCAGTTTGAGAACTGGTGCGATGTAAGGGTGGTCCTCGACCGTCGTGAAGGGGAGCGTCGGGAGCCCCATGACACGTTTGCTGGGGTAGAAAGGGGGCGAGCAGAGCGACGCCATCGTCTTGAGCCCTCCTTGAGGAAGCTCGGTTGGGCTGTGGTCGAGACCGACGAACTCATCTAGTGAAGGAGACTTGCCACCACGACCGGTCGCCCAAGGCTCTGGTTCAAATCCCGCGCGGGCTGCGAACGAAGATCCCGCCAAGCGCGGGGTGGCCCGCTCGCACCATATGGTGAAGTCTTAGGATTGGTGAAGTCCTAGGAACGGCCCTATCCATTTTACGATGCGCCATTATCTTGTCGGCCAACCTCCGCAACATTTAAAGACTCCGCCTCCGGATTACGACTCCAAGAGGAGTAGCCCTCGGTGGACACTTCAAATCCGGCCAAACGTGGACGGCGCAAAACCGGCCATAGGGGCGGGCGCTCAAGCGAGTGTGTTGTAGCGCGTTCGCTGATGGGAGCGCAAGTCGCGTTTTGGGGGCATACCCAGATAGCCACCCCTGCCGAGATCGTGGCGCTACGAGCCGGAGCGCGGCGCGTCATCGAGGGCATCACGCTCCGGAGGTGCCGCGCTCGCCGTGGAGGCGGGTGCGCCAGCTGCGCGGGCCGCAGGTGAGGACGTGCGCGTGGTGGAGCAGGCGGTCGAGCAGCGCGGTGACGGCGGCGGTGTCGCCGAGGAGTTTGCCCCAGTCTTCCACCGGCCGGTTCGAGGTGATCAGCGTCGAGGCGCGCTCGTAGCGACGCATCACGATCTCGAGGAGATCCTCGGCCGCGGTGTGGGGCAGCCGCTTCATCCCGAGATCATCGAGGACCAGGAGCG
>WNFV01001820.1_pt1 | contig 28752 bp, 35 predicted proteins | sample 5400101 | NCBI WGS metagenome assembly WNFV01 (sample SAMN13153361, study PRJNA577476) | soil metagenome | isolation source: 115 cm soil or saprolite under grassland replicate 1 | place: USA:California | collected 2016-06-15
CCCGCTTGCCGGCGGCCACGCAAGCGGCCACCGAACACATTCGTGCCGCGTTCCTGGCCTACCGGCTGCCTCAGGAGCCTTACGGGAGAGAGCCATATGCGTCTGCTTCTCGGCATCATCATCGGCTGCTTGCTGACGGTCGGCGGCGCCTATGTGGTCGACACGATGTCGCCGTCCTCCCCAGGTGCCCGGATGGTGAACTGGGACGTGGTGGGCAAGAACATCGACGGCCTCACCAATCTCGCGCGCGAAGGCTGGAAGAAGATCGCTGGCTGATCCCCGCCCCGGCACCCGATCCGCCCTTATCAAGCAAGACCTGTCGGCCTGGAGGATCGGCGATCCCCAGGACCGGTCTCCTCCACTGCACCGCGACTAAGCGGTCCCGCCGAACTCGGCGTGTTCGCTGTGGTGCAGCGCGGTCACGATCTGCCGTTTGTCCAGATGCGTGCCGTCGTCGCCTTCGATCAGAAGCGTCACTTGACCGCGCTCATTGACGTGACGCGCCCATGCCAGCGCGCCGTCGAGCGTTTCGAATTCCTTGTAGAGCAGGCGCTCCTTCTCGAGCGGCGACACCGCCTCCGACCCGCGCGGGCCGCTATAGGCTCGGTAGCTCATGACTTCGCCTCGTGGCAGTGAAGCCCCGATCCAAAAACGCGCGCGGCCGCGGCATCGTTCCGCAGGAACTCGTGCAAAACACGCGCCGCGGCATTTCGGAACTCCTGCCGCCGCCTACGCGCGCACTTCCTGCCGCTGGAACACGATATAGCCGATCACGAACAGCAGGATCGAGCCGGCCACCAGCCCGACGATCTGCGGCCACACGATCAGCACGCTCTGCAGCAGCGGTATCGGCGCATCCGGGATGGCGCCCCGCTCGATCAAAGCGAGCCCCATCGCGGCGAGCATCGATTGCTGCGTCGAGCGCACCGAGGGATCCAGCACTACGGCCACGACCTCGTTGAACAGTACTCCGGGGGACAGTCGCGCAAACGCCTGCTGAGTCTCCAAAACTCCCAGGATATCCCCGGCGCTCGTCACCGCATTGGCGAGCACAGGCGAAAACAGCGGCCAGAGAATGGTCACGAACAACCATACGCCCAGCGAGACCAACGCGGCCGTGGCGGCGGACCGGAACACGATCGAGAACAAGAGCGCGAGCGCGAACCAGAAGCCGGCATAAACGATCGTGACCACCAGCAGGACCAGGGCGCGCGCCATTTCTTCGGCATTCGGTGGAACTCCGAGTCCGAGCAAGCCAAGTCCGATGACCAGCAGCCAAAGCACGACAAGGGTGACCGCCAGCGTGAACAACCCGCCGGCGAATTTCCCGAACAGCAGCGCATCGCGATAGATCGGCTGCGACAGGATGCGCGAGAGCGTACGCCGGTTGTGCTCGCCGTTCACCGCGTCGAAGCCGAGGCCGATCGCGATCAGCGGCACAAGGAACGACAGCAAAGCAACCAGAGGCAGGGGGCTGCTGCGGGTGAAAAGCCGCAGGAACAGAAAGGGATCTTCGGCCGTGCTCTCCTTGATCGGATTGATGGCGAGGCTGACGACCACGATCGCGGTCGCCGTCACCAGGACGACCAGCACGACCACGAGGATGCTGGTAAAATGATCCGCGATCTCCTTCAGCGTCACGACCCCGAAGCCGTGCAGCGCCGAGCCTTCACGCCGCATGACGCTCTCCTTCGTGGGTCTGGAAGTAGCGGGTGTAGATCGCCTCGAGGCTCGGCTCCTCGACCGAAAGGCGCAGCAGGCGTCCGCCGGCAGCGACCACCGCGGCCGCCGCTTCCGGCCGCACGTCGCGGTCGGACAACAGCAGCAATCGGTTCGCCCCGGCCGTCTCGACCTGTTGCACGCCGGGGATCGCGCCAATCCGCTCGGCAAGTCCCTGCCCTTCGGCTTCCACCTCGACGCGGAAGCCGCCGCCGAGCACCTGGCGGCCCAGCTCCGGCACCGTGCCGATGAGCGCAATGTCGCCCAGATTGAACAGCGCGACGCGGTCGCAAACGCTCTGCACGCGATCGAGCAGGTGCGACGACAACAGCACGCTCACGCCGCGGTCCTTGAGGTCGCGAATGATGTTGAGCAACTCGACGGTGGCCTGCGGGTCGAGACCGGACGTCGGTTCGTCGAGGATCGCGATCTGTGCCTCCTTCATCAGGATTTCGGCAAGGCCGAGCCGTTGCCGCATGCCGCGGGAGAAGGTCGCAACGCGTTTGTCCGTCACGTCCGAGAGCCCGACATGCGCGAGCGCAGCATTGATCTTCTCCTCGCGCTCTGCACGCTGGAGTCCCATCAGTCGCGCGGTGTAGCGAAGATTCTCGGCGGCGGTGAGATTGTCGTAGAAGCCGACCTGATCGGGCAGGTAGCCGACTTGGCGTTTCACCTGCAGCGGCTCGCGCACCGGATCATGGCCGAGAACGCGAGCATGCCCATCCGAAATGTCGCTCAGGCCGAGCAGCATCAGGATGGTCGTGGTCTTGCCGGCGCCGTTCGGACCGAGCAGCCCGAAAATCTCCCCACGCGCGACTGCAAACGAAATGCCGTTGACGACGGCGGTTCCGTCGTAGCGCTTGGTGAGGTTTTGCACCTCGATGACGTTGTCGCTCATCGCCGTCCGAACCAAACCACGGCGCCGATCATGACCAGCAACGCTCCGCCGATGAGAGCGATACCGACGATGCCCCAGATCGTGGAAGTGGTGACCGCAACGCGGAACGATTGCGACGCCGATTCACCGCGCGCCGCGGCACGCACGGTGGTGACGTAGTCGCCGGCAACCGCCTTGGCGGATGGGGTGACCAGGGCCTGCACTTCCTTGTTTTCGTTGGGCGCGATGCGGTCCACGATCTTGGGCTCGAAGCTCACCTTCCAGCCGGTAGGAACCGAGCCCGACAGCTCGATCTGCTCGGCCGCCGCGGTCCCGGAATTGGTGAGGATCACCGGAATCGATGCCTCCTGGCCGGCGGAGGCCTTGGCGCTCAGCACGCCCTCGCGTCCGGCAATGTCGATCTTCGGTTGGCCGGTGATGTCGACAACGAGGTCGGACGTTGCGGCGGCATCGTCGGCCGTTACTTTTGCCGCCACCTTGTACTTGCCGGCGGCGATCGTGTTCGGCGGCCGCACCTTCAGCTTGACGTCCTTCGATTGGCCTGGATCGAGCGGCAGCGCGTTGAGCTCCTGGCTGCCGTATTGCTCGGTGTAGGTGGCATCGAAGTTCTGCGGCGCCTGTGCCGACAGGCTCACGGTGACCTTCTTGCCGCTGTCGTTCTTGATGCCGAGCTGGAACTCGAAGCTCGACTTCGACGTGCCGCGCAGCTCGGGGAGCTGCGGCGTGAGCGTGAGCTTGGCCGGCAGATCGGTCGCCAGCGTCACCGCGATCGGAAGCGTGGCGTTGGTCGTCGACCCTTGCGCGTTCACGGTCAGGTTCGTGGTGCCGACCGGAGCGTCCTTGGGCACGTCGAGGCGCAGCTCGAGCGACACGCTGGCATTGGTCGCCGGTAGCGCCGCCGCCACCGGCTGGCCGCCGCCGATCAGGGTCGCGGTCCAGCCGGACGGTACGCCGGTCAGCGACAGCGTCAGACGCTCGGGTGGCAGCCCATAGTTCTGCAGCTTGAGATTGATCGACGAGTTGGTTCCCGGGCGCAGGGTGACCGCCGGATAGTCGGTCAGCAAAAACAGCCCTTTGACGTCGCTTTTTGCTTCCTCCGCCATTGCTGCAACGCAGCAGACGGCAAGAACCGAAAGCACAGCCGAACAGAGAGCGATAAGACGATATCGCATGATGACAGCTCCAGGCGGTAAGGCAGGCAATCCCGCTGTTATAATGCAGGTGATCCCGCTGTTAAATGACCCCCTCCCGGCGGCACCGAAAGGACGGGGGTGCTACAGGATGGGTGTTTTTCTTTCGTCCCCGCGCCGGAATCAATACACCTCCACGTGATTTTTTACCTGATGCCGCGGCTGCGAAGACCCGGTCATACTCGCAAAACCATCGGCCAGTCCACCTCGTCTTCCGCCAGCACCCAGGACTCTTTGCGCGCCGCCGCCTGCCACTCGTGCCAGGCCGGCAGCGCCATCATGGCGTCCATATAGGCCCGCGCGGCCGGTCCGACCTCGACCCCATAGGTATGGAAGCGCGAGACAATCGGGGCGTACATCGCATCGGCCGCGCCGAAGGCGCCGAGCAGGAAGGCCCCGCCGGCGCCGAAGCGGTTGCGACAATCTGTCCACATGGCGTCGATGCGCCGCACGTTCGCCTGCGCCTCGGGCGTGAGCGCGCGCGGCTTCACCGGCCGCCAGAAGTTCATCGGCAGCTCGCGGCGCAGCGGCACGAAGCCGGCATGCATCTCGGCTCCGATGGCGCGGGCCTGCGCGCGGGCCTGCGGATCGGCCGGCCAGAGGCGCGCCTGCGGAAACGTCTCGGCGACGTATTCGAGGATCGCCAGCGATTCCCAGACATGCACGCCGCCGTCGGCCAGCGCCGGCACCTTGCCGGTGCCCGAGAACCTGCTCACCCGTTCTTTGAAGTCCTTGGCATCGAGCGAGATCACCTCTTCCTCGAAAGGAATGCCGGCGACCTTCATCGCAAGCCATGGCCGGAACGACCACGACGAATAGTTCTTGTTGCCGATGATGAGTCGCAGCGTCACGCGTCGCCCTCAGGTCTTTGGTTTGGTCGCCGCCGGCGCTTCGAGCGGCCCGCCTTCCGCCTTCCAGGCGCCGAAGCCGCCGGCGATGTGGGCGACCGGCGCCAAACCCATCCGCTGCGCGGTCTGGGTGGCCAACGCCGAGCGTTGGCCAGCCGCGCAGAAGAACACGAAGCGCTTGTCCTCGGCGAAGACCGGCTTGTGATACTTGCTCTCCGGGTCGACCCAGAACTCGAGCATGCCGCGCGGGCAATGGAAGGCGCCGGGAACGCGCCCCTCGCGGTTGAGCTCGCGGATGTCGCGCAGGTCCACGAACACGACGTCGTCGCGACCGTGGAGCGCCACCGCCTCCCCGGCGGACAGAGTTTCGATCTCGCGCTCGGCGGCCTCGACCAGCGCGTGGACACGCACGGTGATTTTTTGCGGCATCGCTCGTTTCACTCCGGCCGGGATGGTGACAGAGCGGCCATCGTTTGCAAGGGTGAGCACGGCAAAAACGGCGCGATTCGATCCGGCACCCGCGGGCGTTGGGAACCGATGTTCAAGCCATTTTCCGTGCTCGATATCATCGCACTCGTCGAATTCATCGGCGCATGGGTCGGCTATGCGATCATCGTCGAATGGACGCCTTTTGGCCGCCAAAGCCTCAACGGCCGCATGAACCGCTATCGCGAGGAATGGGTGCGCCGCATACTCGGGCGCGAGATGCGCATGGTCGACATGCAGATCATGGCGGCGCTGCAAAACGGCACCGCGTTCTTCGCCTCCACGTCGCTGCTCGCCATCGGCGGCGCGTTGACACTGCTGCGATCGACCGACGAACTTCTGCTGGTCGTGTCGGGGCTTCCGTTCGGCATTCAGGCGACGCGCGAGCTTTGGGAGGCCAAGACCGTTGGCCTGGTCATCATCTTCGCCTACGCCTTCTTCAAGTTCGGCTGGTCGTACCGCCTGTTCAACTACGTGGCGATCATGCTCGGCGCCATGCCATACGCCGCCGAAAAGGACACGTCGGCAGCCGCGGCGCACGTGACCAAGACCGCGCGGCTGTTCGAAGCGGCCGGGCTACATTTCAATCGCGGCCAGCGCGCCTTCTTCTTTGCGCTCGGCTATCTCGGCTGGTTCATCGGACCGGTGGTGCTGATGGTCACGACCGTCGCGGTACTCGTGACCATGTGGCGGCGCCAATTCGCCTGCGATGCGATGCGCGCCGTCATGGCGGAATGAACGTTCGGCGGGCCGGCGGAAAGCGCGAGCGTCAGGTGAGCCCCAGCATCACGGCCGCCGCCGCCACCACCAGAACTGCGACCAGCGCGGTGAGCACCGTCACCGCCGTCGCAAGCCCGTTCACCAGCCGCTCGCGGCCGGCCCTGAAAGGCACCTTGTGCGGCAATACCGCAGGCATGGCTGGTCGTATGTCGACCGGCATCGGACAACCCCTTTTGCAGCGCAGGACTGGAAAGCGCGTAACGAATCACTGTTACGGCGGTAGGATACTGTTGCATTCGGACACACTGACAAACTTTCGCCATCGGCTCACACTTTTTTGCCACAAATGGTGGATGGGCGGTGAATTGCGCGGCGGCACGTGCGGCGGCTTGACAGTGACTTTATGGCAACTGGCCTATTGTTCGGGCCGCGGAAATAACTCCGACGATTTCCCGCTCAGCCAATAGACCGCGAGCCCGACCCATTCGCGCACGGCGGTGTCGGTCCTCCGCAGCCCATCGCCCATGGTCGCGAACGGCCGCAGCACGTCCTCGCTGCCGCGCGTGCGCCAGTCGACCGGAAACGCCTCGACCGCAAAGCCCGCCTGCCGGAACACGCCGATCGACCGCGGCATGTGAAACGCCGAGGTTACCAGCAGCCAGCGTTCGCCGGCCTTCGGTTGGGCGATCGCCTTCGAGAACACCGCATTCTCGATGGTGTTGCGTGAACGCTCCTCGAGCAGGATGCGCGCCCGCGCGATCCCGAAGCTTTCCAGCAGGCGGCCCGCGAACTCGGCCTCGTTGCCCTCGCTGAACAGCAGCGCGCCGCTGCCGCCGGAAAACAAGATACGCGCATTCGGATAGCGCCGCGCCAGTTCGGCGACCACGGTCAGCCGTTCGGCCGACTCGTTGAGCGCCACCTCGTTGCGCGCCGCCGATACGTCGGGGGTGATCATCCCGCCCAGCACGATGACGCCGTCCGGCGCCCCGCGCGCGGCGTCCCAAGCGGGAAATCGCTGCTCTAACGGAATGATCAGCGCGTTGCCGACCGGCGAGAGCCCGAGGATGGCGAGGACGACGAGGCTGGCCGCCATCAGCCGCCGGCCCGCCCGCGCCAACCGCGTCGGCAGCAGCAAGAGCCCGAACAGGCCCGCCGAGATCACCAGATTGGACGGGATGGCGAAAAAGCCGAGAACTTTGGAGAGGACGAAGAACATGGGCGAACCTGCCGTCCTGGCGGCGCGTCACTGCTTCTTCTTCCACGCCTCGTAGCGCGCCTTGGTCTCGTCGTTCATCGGGTAGAGGCCGGGGAGCTTGACCCCGCGCTCGACCTCGCTGACGATCCAGGTTTCCATGCGCTCGTGCTCGGTGCCCTCCTCGGCCACGAATGTGACGAGGTTCTGCGGGATCACCACCGCGCCGTCGTCGTCGCAAACGATGACGTCGCCGGGAAAGATCGCGCAGCCGCCACAGGCGATCGGCTCCTGCCAGCCCACGAATGTGAGCCCGTTGACGGAGGCGGGCGCCGCGACGCCGGCGCACCAGACCGGCAGCTTGGAGGCAAGCACGCCCGACTTATCGCGTACGACGCCATCCGTGACCAGCGCAGTGACGTTACGGCGCCGCATGCGCATGGTGAGAATATCGCCGAAAATGCCGGCCGAGGTGACGCCCATGGCGTCGGCGACCGCGATGCAGCCCTCCGGCATTTCCTCGATCGCGCCGCGGGTCGAGATCGGCTTCGCCCAGCTCTCGGGGGTGGCGAGATCCTCGCGCACCGGCACGAAGCGCAGCGTGAAGGCCGGCCCGACCAGGCGCCGGCCGCCGGGCACGAGCGGCATCGGCCCGCTCATCCAGCAGCGCCGGATGCCCTTTTTCAGGAGCATTGTCGTGATGGTGGCGGTGGTGATCTCACGCAGCGTGTCGAACGAAGCTGGCGTCATCGGGCGGCCTTCCATTTGGCGTACCCGTCGGCCCGCAGCCGACAGGCCGGACAGGTGCCGCAGCCATAGCCCCAATCGTGCCGGTGCGAGCGGTCGCCGAGATAGCAGGTGTGGGTGTCCTCGACCAGCAGGTCGACGAATGGGTCGCCGCCGATCTCATGCGCGAGCGCGAAGGTCGCCGCCTTGTCGATCCACATCAGCGGCGTATGGATGACGAAGCGGCGATCCATGCCGAGATTGAGCGCAAGCTGCATCGCCTTGACCGTGTCGTCGCGGCAATCCGGATAGCCGGAGAAATCGGTCTCGCACATCCCGGCGACGAGATGCCTGGCGCCGCGGCGATAGGCGAGCGCGCCGGCGAAGGCGAAGAACACCAGATTGCGGCCGGGAACGAACGTCGTCGGCAGTCCGCTGGCGCCGATCTCGATCGCCACCTCGCGGGTGAGCGCCGTGTCCGAGACCTCACCAAGCGCGTCGAGGCGCACCACGTGGTCCTCGCCGAGGCGCGGCCGCCACGCCGGCTGCAACGCGGTGATGCGCGCACGCACACGGCCTCGTGCATCGAGCTCGGCGCGATGGCGCTGGCCGTAATCGAAGCCGATCGTTTCGACCCGCGAGAACCGTTCGAGCGCCCAGGCGAGGCACACCGTCGAATCCTGCCCGCCGGAGAACAACACGAGCGCAGCGTCGGGGCTTGTCGAGCTCACGTCGATGCTCCGGGCGCGCCTGCGGCCTCAATCCTTCGCGGCGGTCTTGCCCGGCTGGTGGGCGAGCTTGCGCGCCAGGGTCGCCAAGTCGCAGCCCTCGCAATAGCGGTGATCTTTGTAATCGATCCAGTTGTGCGCATAGATGTTCTCGGGCGTTATGTCGTAACGCTCCTGCAGGAACCGTACCAGGATCAACCAGGCCTGCGCCTGCTCCGCCGTCGCCGGCCTGGCGACGTCCGGAAAATTGCCGACGAATTCGACGCCGATCGAATTCGTCCTGATCACCGTGCGATAGGTCTTGGAATTGTCGACGTATTTGTTGTCGTTGCGGTTGGCGCCGTCGCCGTGGGTCGGGATCGCAGTCTCGGCGGTCGACCAATAGACCGTGCCGTCGGTTTCCACCCACACCGTCACACCGCGCTTGGTGGGGTTCTTCGATTGCGCGATCGCGAGGCTGCGCGCCGAGCCCGGAGGACCTTCGGTCTGATGGACGATGATGTTCTGCCACTTGTTGGCATCGGCCGGATCTCCGAGCGGATGGAGATAGACGATCTTGAGGCCCGGTATCTGCGGCTCGCCCGCAAGCTTGGCGAGCTCGCGAAAGGTCCCCGGGAGCGCTACGGACAATTGACGCGCGATGGCATCATCGTCGGTTTTTTGCTCCTCGGCGCCCCCGGCAGCTTCCGGGCGCGGCCGCGGCAACGGGCCGAGATAGGCCGGCAGCGTGTTCAGCTTCAGGTCCCGCACCGGCGCCGCCGGGCGGGAGCGATCGGATGGACGGACCGGCTCCGCGGCAACCGGATCAATCACGCCCAAATATCCGCCGGTCGCTCCGAGCGCGGATACCACGAGCATCAGCCACGCCACGCGCACGTCCAACATCAATCCCACTTCGGTGATCCGGAATAGGCGTAATCGACGATGCGGCCGTCGTGGCTCGCCAAAGCCGCGATCTCGGCCATCTCGGCGTCCGACAGCTCGAAGTCGAAGAGCGCGAAATTCTCCTCCAGCCGCTCGATCCGGCTGGTGCGCGGGATGACGGCGATGTCCTGCTGGACCAGAAAGCGCAGGCCCACCTGCGCCGCGGTCTTGCCGTGCGCCTTGCCGATGCGGGCGAGCACCTTGTCGTTCTTCAATCCGCCGCGGGCCAGCGGGCTATAGGCGACGATCGCCATGCCGTGCTTGCGGCTCGCCGCGACCACCTTCGACTGGTCGAGGAACGCGTGCACCTCGATCTGGTTGCAGACCAGCGGCTCGCTGGCGAGCGCGACCGCCTCCTCGACCAGGGCGACGGTGAAGTTCGAAACGCCGATATGACGGGCAAGCCCGTCGCGTTTGACCTTGCAGAGCGCGCCGAGCGTCTCGCTGAGCGGGATTTGCGGGTTCGGCCAGTGCAGCAGCAGGAGGTCGACCTCGGAGAGCCGCAGCCGCACCAGGCTCTCCTTGGCGGATCGTTCGAGCTCGCGGGGGGCGAAATGCGAGGGCCAGATTTTGGTGGCGACGAACACCTCCTCGCGCTTGACGCCGGAGGTGCGCAAGCCTTCGCCTACTTCGCGCTCGTTGTCGTACATCTCCGCGGTGTCGACGTGGCGGTAGCCGAACCGCAGCGCCTGCTCCAACAGCCGCGCACAGGTGCGCCCGCGCAGGTCCCAGGTGCCGAGACCGATCAGCGGGATGCGCGCGCCATGGGCTTCGACAACGGGCATGCAAGCATCCTTTGGTTCGTCGTGCGAACCTGACGGATTCTTACCATAGCTCGCAGGCAAGACCACGGCGTCGAATGGATCACGGGCCTTGCCCGCGACCTCGGCTCGGGGATCAGCTATCCCATTGCGGCGCGTGCGGCGGATTGACCACGCGGCCATCGGCCCGCTTGAGCTTGCCGAGCTCGGCCATCTCGGCGTCGCTCAATTTGAAATCGAAGACTGCGAGATTGGCGGCGAGATGGTCGGGATTGGCGGAGCGCGGGATCGGGATGATGCCCTGCTGAACGAGGTAGCGCAGCGCGACCTGCGACGAGCTCTTGCCGTGCGCCTTGGCGATGCGCTCGATCACCTCATTGCCGGGCACCTTGCCACGGGCGATCGGGCAGTAGGCTGTCACCGACAGGCCGCGTTGGCGGCAAGCGGCAAGAACCTTGGACTGATCGAGAAAGGGATGCGCTTCGATCTGGTTCGTCACCAGCGGCTCGCTCGCGAGCCTGGTCGCTTCCGCGAGCAGCGAGGTGGTGAAATTCGCCACCCCGACATGCTTCGCCCGCCCCTCCCGCTTGGCCTTGCAAAGGACGCCCAGCGTCTCGGCCAGCGGCACTTTGGGGTTCGGCCAATGGATGAGCAGCAAGTCGACCCAGGGAAGCCTGAGCTTCTTGAGGCTTTCGTCGAACGAGCGCTCGAAATCGGCGGCTGCGAGCTTGTCGTGATAGACCTTCGTCGTCACGAACACGTCCTCGCGTTTGAGGCCGGACGCGCGCAGCCCCTGGTGCAGCCCCTCGCCCACCTCGGTTTCATTTCCGTATCGCTCGGCGGTGTCGATGTGGCGATAGCCGAGCCGCAACGCCGCCTTCACGGCTTCGACGCAGACCGCGTCCTTGAGCGTCATGGTGCCAAGGCCGATGGCCGGAATTTTCGCGCCATTGGCGTCGATGACATTCATTGCGGGCTCCCTGTAAGCGGATGACGGACGACAGACGACAGAGGACGGATCAACCCCATTATAGGGTGATCCGTCCTCTGTCGTCGCCCTCAGTCTCAGTCGTCGGTCTTTCGCAGCACCGCGAAGGCGACATCGGGGGCCTTGTCGATCACCTTGAGGAGCGCGCGCGCCGGCCCGCGCGGCGAGCGCTTGCCCTGCTCCCAGTTGCGCACCGTCTCGATCGGCACGCCGATGCGGGCGGCGAACTGCGCCTGCGTGAGCTTGGTGCGAGCTCGCACGCCGCGGGCATAGGCGGCATCCGGCTGCGGGCCCGGTCCGTGGCCGGACGCTGCAAGCGCGTGACCATTCGGCGCCGCATGAACAGCGGCTCCTTCGAGCTGGCTTGGGATCGCCCGCTCGCTCCCATCGGGAAGGATCTCGACGATCCGGCCGTCGGCTTTCAGTCTGACCCGCATCATGGTGGCCATGGCCTATGTGATTCCCTGTGGTCGGCCAAGCAGTTGCATGTCGTTGAGTGGGCCGCTGGCCTGGCAAGTCAGCGACCTACTGGGCCATCGACCATGGGCCATTGGCCTATACGGCTATCCGCAGCGGGGCCCATCCCGCCTCGGAGGTCGGCTTCGCCGCGGCCAATAGGCGCTTGATCTCGTCGCGCGGCGCCGGCTTTGCGAACAGGTAGCCCTGCATCTCGTTGCAGCCCGCGAGTCTGAGCAGCACGCGCTGCTCCTCGGTTTCGACCCCTTCGATCACGACGCTCATACCGAGCGCCCGGCAGAGCGTGACCACCGCCTGGATGATCACCCCGCCGTTCGCCGACTGGTCGAGGGAGGTAACGAAACTGCGGTCGATCTTGATTTTGTCGAACGGCAGCCGCTGCAGGTAGCTCAGGCTCGAATAGCCGGAGCCAAAATCGTCGAGCGCGAGCCGCACGCCGAGCGCGCGCAACTCCAGCAGTCGCGCCGCTGTCTCGTCCGGATTTTCGATCAGCACCCCCTCGGTCATCTCGAGCACCAGGCGCGACGGCTCGAACCCGCTGTCCCTGAGCATCGCTGAAACGACGTCGACGAAGGCCCGATCCCGCACTTGGACCGGCGACACGTTCACGGACACGTAGAGATCGGGCCAGTGCTCGGCGTCGGCAATCGCGCGCCGCAGCACGAATTCGCCGAGCCGGTCCATCAGGCCCGCCTCTTCGGCGACCGGCACGAACACGGACGGGGGGACGAATCCCCGCGTCGGATGGTTCCATCGCAGCAAGGCCTCCAACCCGGCAATGGCAGCGCCCTCGGCCTTGACGATGGGCTGGTAGTGGAGGTCGAAAGCGCGGCTGGCCAGCGCCCGCGCCACCTCGCGCTTGATGAAGCGGCGTTCCTGGAAATCCGCCTCCATCTCGGCGGCAAACGCGACCGCGGCACCCTGTCCGCACCGCTTGGCCGCGCGCAAAGCCAGGTCGGCGCGGCGGGTAAGCTCGTCGCGGGTCGTGCCGTCCTGGGGGGCAACGGCAAGCCCAATGCTGGCAATGATTTGCACGACCTGGTTCATCCAGATTGGGCGCGCAATAGCCTGCCTGACCGCATCCGCGGTTCGCAGTGCCGTCTCGCGGTCGGTGTCGGCCATAACCAGCGCGAACTCGTCGCTGCCGAGGCGGCCGATCACCGCGTCGGGCGGCGCCGCCTCGCGCAGGCGCCGCGCGACTTCCACCAGCACCTCGTCGCCGCCGGCATAGCCGACCGCATCGTTCACCTCGTCGAATCCATTAAGATCGACGGTGGCGTAAGCCAGCGTCGCGTCGCCGGTGCGATCGGCGATGGCCTGGTCGAACAGATCGAACAACTGGCGGTGGTTGGGCAGGCTGGTCAGCGGGTCCTCGTAGGTCAGCTTGTGCACCTGCTCCTCGCTCCTGCCGAGCCGGAAGCCCAGCCGGCTGAGCTGCCACATGGCGAGCGCCGCAAAGCCGACAAGCCCAAGCGCCACCAGCGCGGTGAGCGGCAGCAGCCGGTTCATCATCGCGGTGGCCGGCCGCTCGGCCTCCCAGGTAAACCAGCCGACAATCCGCCCGTTGCGGTCGATCATGGACTGCGTTGCGCGATCGTCGTCGGCGGGGTCGGCCTCGAATCTGAGCCCCTTGAGGCCGGAGACGCGCTCGAGCACGGGGATGAGCCCGGGCTCGACGCCGGCAAGGTCCGGGATGACGACCTGCAGCGCTTCGACCGCGCCGGTCAGCGCCTGCCGGCGCTCCGCCTCGAGATCGTCGTCGGCCTGCCGCGCCAGCACGTAACCAAAGCCGGCACCAGCCAGCGTCGCAATGACGATCAGGACCGCAAGCGGCGCGATGATGCGCAGCACCCATGGCTCGCCGCGGGTCATCCGCGCCGGGTGCTCCGGATGCTGGCCTGACCACGCTCGCAAGGCCTGTGGCAGCCGGTCCTTGAAGGCCGGAGCACTGTCGTCGCTACGAACCACTGGAGTCCCCGGCCAAAAACCCAACCGATGGAGTGCCAAGTTAAATCGTTAGGGTTAACGGCTGGTCACGATTGCGGGGCTAGCGGCAGCCCAATCTACAGTGATCGCCCGTTATTTGAGCCCGAACCACAGCGTGGCAATGCCGAGGAACGAGAAGAAGCCGACAACATCGGTGACCGTGGTCACGAACGGGCCCGAGGAGACCGCCGGATCGACTCCGAGGCGGATCAGAATCAGCGGGATCAGAATCCCGCCCAGCGCCGCGGCGGCGAGCACGGTCAGCATGGCCAATGCGATCACGAAGCCGAGGTCGGTGACTTGAAACCAGGCGGCGGCGATCACCGCCATGATCAGCGCGAAGCTCAGCCCGTTGAGGACCCCCACCATCAATTCGCGCCGGATGATGCGCCAGGCATTGGCGCTGGAGAGCTCGCGGGTGGCGAGCGCCCGCACCGCCACCGTCATGGTCTGGGTGCCGGCATTGCCGCCCATGCTGGCAACGATCGGCATGAGCACCGCCAGCGCCACCATCTTCTGGATCGATCCTTCGAACTGGCGGATCACCCATGACGCCAGCAACGCGGTGAGCAGGTTCGCGAACAACCAGGGGAAGCGGCCCTTTGCGGTGGTCCAGACCGAGTCGGACAATTCTTCCTCACGCCCGACGCCGCCCAACGCCTTGATGTCCTCCTCGGCCTCCTCCTCGATCACGTCGACGATATCGTCGAAGGTGATCACGCCCACCAGCCGCTGGTTTTCGTCGACGACCGGGGCGGAGACCAGGTCATAGCGCTCGAATAGCCGCGCGACTTCCTCCTGGTCATCGGCCACCTGCACGGGGCGCAGCTCTTCATCGATCAGCTCGGCGATCGGGACTGGCCGCTTGGTCCGCAGCAGACGATCGAGCGCAACGGTGCCTTGGAGCCGGCGGTCCGCATCGATCACGTAAAGTTCCCAGAAGCGGTCCGGCAGATCGGGCGTCTCGCGCATATAGTCGATGGTCTGGCCCACGGTCCAATCGGGCCCGACCGCGATGAACTCGTCCTGCATGCGCCGTCCGGCCGAGTTTTCCGGATAGTCGAGGCTGCGCGCGAGGGCGACCCGCTCGGTCGCCGGCAGTTGCTCCAGAATCTCGGTCTGCTCGTCCTTCGGCAAATCCTCGAGGATGGCGACCGCGTCGTCGGTATCGAGCTCGCGCACCCCTTCCGCGACGGTCTCGGCCGGCAGCTCCTCGAGAATCTCCTCGCGCACCGTGTCGTCGACCTCGGTGAGCGCCGTGAAATCGAAGTCGTGCCCCATCAGCTCGACCAGCCGCGGGCGCAGCTCCGGATCGAGCGCCTCGATCAGGTCGCCGACATCGGCCTCGTGCAGCTCGCCCACCAGCTCGCGCAACGATCCCGCGTCGGCCGCCTCGATCGCCTGTGCGACCCGCTCGACATAGTCCTCGCGCACGGCCCCATCCTCCCCGCGCAGCGCGATGGGAGCCGGCGTCACGGTCATGTCTTTTTCGTCGAGCATGCCGAGCCTTGTCGCAGTGATGGAACGGATGTCGTTGGCTTGTACGCCGGGCCTTCTAGAGTGGCAATCGCGAACGTTTCAGGCGCCAGGACATGATGGCCGACCCTACCGATCGCTATGTCTTGCGGCGCGTCCAGTCAGCCGGAGAATGGACCGCCTATCATGCGATCCGCCGGGATTCGATCTTCGCCCCGCTGCTGCCCGGCCAGACCTACGACGAGAACGACCCGGACGAGCTCAGGCCCTGCAACCTCCCGCATGTGCTGGTGCGCAACGGCGAGATCGTGGGTACGGTGCGGATCGACCTCATCGACGAGACGCAAGCGGGCTTGCGCCTCATCGGCATCCGGCCGGATCTGCAACGCCAAGGCCATGGCGCAGTTCTGCTCGCGCTCGCCGAGCGGGCGGCGCGCGCGCTCGGGAGAACGGATATCGTCATCAACGCGCATCCGACGTCGCTGACCTTCTATCTCGCCAACGGCTATGCCGAGGGCGACTGGCGCGACGCCGGGCCGGTGCCGGCGACGCTCATTCGGGTCGGCAAGCGGTTGCGCTAGGAGGAACCGCCGTCGAGAGAAATCTGCCAACCGCATCCACCAAGGAGGGCACGTCATGACCATCGTCCTGAACCACACCATCGTCCCGGCCCGCGACAAGAAGGCGGCCGCGCGCTTCTTTGCGAAGATCTTTGGATTGAAATGCGAGCCTGCCGACTACTTCGCGCCGGTGCGCGTCAACGACCAGACGACGCTCTTGTTCGACGACGCCACCGACTTCGAAAGCCATCACTACGCCTTTCACGTCAGCGACGCCGAGTTCGACGCCATTTTCAAGCGCGTCAAGGATACCGGGCTGGCCTATGGCAGCGGCCCGGAGAATCCCGACAATCGCAAGCTCAACAATTGGGGCGGTGGCCGGGGTTTCTACTTCAAGGACCCGGATGGTCACCTGCTCGAATTGATGACGGTGCCGCAGTGATTTCGCCGCTGACCGCGGCAAAAGCGCCACACCTCTCGGTTGGCGCTCTGGTATGGTCCGAGCGTTCGTGTTCCGCGTTGCGTTGCCTTCCCCCTCCCCGTCTTGTGATCGGGTGCCGTCCGCATGCTCGCGCGAGCCGCGTTCCTGTTGCTTTGTCTTTCGACCGCGACCGCCGCTGCGGAAACGGTGCCGGCCTGCTGGGCGCCGGGCGACCTCGCCCACCGCAAGGGCGATGAACGGGTGCAGAGGGGCGTTGTGCAAGCTCGCATTGCGCCGCCGATACGCTCGCTTGCCGACTATTCACCGGTCCCGCAGCGCGGGGCGGTCCGGCGCGTCAAATTGCCCGCGGGCAAAAAGCTCATCGCGCTCACGTTCGATTTCTGCGAGCAGCCGTTCGAAGTCTCCGGCTATCAGGGCGGCATCGTCGACTTCCTGCGCAAGAACGCGGTCAAGGCGACCTTCTTCATGGGCGGGAAGTGGATGCTCTCGCACCGGGAGCGCACCCAGCAGCTCATGGTCGACCCGCTGTTCGAGGTCGCCAACCACACCTGGGAGCACCGCAACCTTCGGCTGATTTCGGGATCGGCGCTAGTCGACGAGGTCAGGAATGCGCAGCTCGCCTACGAGCAGGTCCGCGAGGAATTGGCGGCGAAGCAATGCATCGCACCGGACGCCGGCAGGCTTGCGCACGAGCGGGCGCCAAAGCGCCTAGGCCTGTTCCGCTTCCCCTACGGAGCTTGCAGCCCCAGGGCGCTGCAGGATGTCGCCGATCTCGGCCTCGTCCCGATCCAATGGGACGTCTCGTCCGGGGATCCGACCTTCGGCCTCACCCCCGGAGCGATGACCCGGCAGGTGCTCGCCAATGTGCAGCCCGGCTCGATCGTGCTGTTCCATGCCAATGGCCGCGGCTGGCATACCGATGGTGCGCTGCCCGGGATCGTCGCCGGGCTCAAGGCGCAAGGTTACGAATTCGTCACGGTGTCGGAACTGATGGCGGCGGGCGAGCCGGTGATGACGGCGACCTGCTACGATTCGCGGCCCGGCGACCGGGATCGCTATCCCCCGGTGCCGATGAGCAACCGGCCGGAGCCGAGTTCCGAAAGGCGCACCGCCCATGCGGGCGGGGCGCCGGCCTTTGCCTGGCCTTGGCCTACACCCCCCGCCGGCCGGCCGGCGACGGCCCGGACCAGGTGACGGCGTCTGCCCTGCCTCTGCCGCATCCGTCGGCTCAATTACCCACCAGACGAGGAATTCTTGAATGACCACGCGGCTCGGCGTCGTGCGATCATGCATTGTGCTCTCGGCCTTCGCGATAAGTGCGGCGGCTGCGCATGCGGCGCCCGCCCCCTGCCCCAACGCCGATGCACTCGGCACCGCGCGCATTCTGACGGTCGACGCGGCGGCGACGCCGCGGGTCGGCCGCAAGCATTTCCCGCAGACGCTGCCGCTGGCGCCCAAGGAAGTGCTGCTCACGTTCGACGACGGCCCGGAGGCCGGAACGACCGCACGTGTTCTCGATGCGCTCAAGCGCGAATGCGTACGCGTCACGTTCTTCCTGCTCGGGCGCAATGCGCTCGCGCATCCGGACCTTGCCCGCCGCGAGTTGAACGAAGGACACACGGTCGGCCACCACACATTCTCGCATCCGCTGCTGGACCGGATGCCGCCGGCGCTCGCCGAGGCCGAGATCGACCGGGGATTTGCCGGCGTCGACACCGCCCTCTACGGCCATGCGAACCGCGCGCCGACAACGCCGTTCTTCCGCTTCCCGGGTTTTGCCTCGAGCCCGGCCTTGCTGCAGCGCCTCGAGCGCCGCGGGATCGTGGTGTTCGGTGCCGATCTGTGGGCGAGCGACTGGAATCCGATGTTCCCCGCCCAGCAGCTGCACCAGGTGCTCGCCCGAATCGAGTCGACGCGCGGGGGAATCGCGCTGTTTCACGATACCAAGGCGCAGACCGCCGCCATGCTGCCGGCGCTGTTACGCGCGCTCAAGAGTCGCGATTACCGCGTGGTGCACGTGATCCCCGCGGCCCAGCACGCGGCCGCAGCGCCGACGCGGTGACGGAAGTGCGGCATTACCGTGTCGTTCGTGTCACAGAACGCATTAATCGCAGGAAATCCAGCCAATTAACATGTCATTAAATTGCCTCCCCCTAGTGTTCGGTTAGAGTGAGGGATCACACCTTCCTCCCCGGGCGTACTTCCGGGCCTTTGTCGAACACTCGGGGGCTTCCACACGGCCATGCGCAGTGCCGTCGCCGCATATTTCGTGCTGGCGTCCGTCCTTGGATTGGGAACGGCAACAGCCGCCGAATGTCCTCCGGGCGCGCTCGGGACCAGTCGCACCATCGTGGTCGACCCCACCGAGCACGCGCGGCTGGGCGGCTTCCAGTATCGGGAATCGCTGCCGCTCAAGGACAAGGAAGTGGTCCTCACCTTCGACGATGGCCCGCTGCCGCCCTACACCACCCGCATCCTCGACCAGTTGGCCTCGGAATGCGTCAAGGCGACCTTCTTCATGGTCGGGCGCATGGTGCGCGGCTATCCCTCGATCGTGCGGCGCATCTACAATGAAGGGCACACGATCGCCAATCACAGCCAGAACCACCCCTTTACCTTCCACAAGATGACGGTGGAGCACGCCTCCCAGGAGATCGAGGACGGCTTCACGTCGCTGCGCACGGTGCTCGGCGATCCGAAGGCGGTCGCGCCGTTCTTCCGCATTCCCGGTCTGCTGCGCCAGGATTCGGTCGAGCGCTACCTGGCCTCGCACGGATACATGACTTGGAGCGTGGATTTTCTGGCCGACGACTGGACTCACATCAGTGCCGAGGAAGTTGCGCGGCGTGCCGTCAACCGGATGGAAGCCAGAGGCCGCGGCATCTTGCTGCTGCACGACATCCAGCCGGCCACCGCGCTCGCGCTGCCGACGATCCTGCGGGAGCTCAAGGCGCGCGGCTTCAAGGTCGTGCACGTGGTGCCGGCAACGCCCGATCGGCCGAAGACGGTGACCGAGCCGGAGCAATGGGCGCTCCGCAACGCGCCCCGCGAGCACCAATACTGGCCGCGGGTGGTCGCGCCGGTCGGCCAGGAGAGTCCCGAGCCGGTGCTGGCGGCGCCCAATCCGGAGAATTTCGGCGTCATGGATCCGCGTGACGCGGCGGTGAAAGTGGCGCTGACGCCGAGCTTCGAGCGGCCGCCGGTTCGCGACGGAGACGTCCCGCTGCCGCCGGTGGCCTTGTGGCCGCGCCCGGTGAGCTATTCGGTTCCCGCGGCGAACACGCTGCCGATACCGGGCCGACACAATTTCCGCTATTCGCGGGTGTTCCAGCTCGATAAGCCGAAGCTCGCGACCCGCAAGCCCGCGACAACACCTGCGTCCGGGACGACCTCGACCCAGGCCAAGCCGAAAGACCCGAATTCCACCGGCAGTACAGCGGCGAACGCCCCCCGACCGCCGCGCCTGATCGGCCACCAATTCTCGGTGGTGCGGCCCTTCGGCCTGAATGGGCCGTTCGGGGTACGCTGACCCGCGGCGGCAAGCTCCTCGCCAATGGCAAAGCAAATACGCCGGGCGTTGGCCCGGCGTATTGATGATTCGATCGCTGAGCGGCAGTTTCTGAATGACTGCGAGCAATGGTGCGGTCGAGAGGACTCGAACCTCCACGGGTTGCCCCGCTAGCACCTCAAGCTAGTGCGTCTACCAATTCCGCCACGACCGCATGTGGGGTGAACGCGAACGGCGCAGGTCCGCGTCGAAGCGATGTAACAAATCAACCCTTCAGGAACAAGGGCCGCGGCCCCGAGGCTAAGCGGCAGTCCCGGCCAGCAATCGCCTCATCGCTTCCGGATCGCGCTCAATCGCCAGCAACAGCGCACGGGCTGGTGCATCGGGCTTGCTGCGGTGTTGCTCCCAATCGCGCAAGGTGGTGATGGGCAAATGGAACGCTTGGGCGAATGCCTCTTGCGTCATGCCGAGACGTTGCCGCAGCACCTTCACGCGCGATACCCGGCGCATCTTGGCTAATTGCTCGGGAGTGAGCGGCTGCGCGTCAGGATCGGACAAAGCCGCGGCCGTCAGCTCTTCATCGCTCATGGCATCGAGCCGTGCCCAATCGGTGTCGCCCCGAGGCGGGGCCTCACCAGGTTTCATGGTCACCCGCGTAGTACCGGTCTTGCTCATGTCGTGTGGCCTTCCGGGCCGAGATGATCCTGCACGTGTCCTCGCCGCGCAATGTGGTGACGACGAACAGGACTTTGCCACGGGCCATGCCGATGATCCTGATCCGCTCCTCGCCGTACTGGAACTGCGCGTCGATTTCTTCCAGCCGATTCGGGTCTTCAAGGGCGGCGATGGCATCTGTAAAATCCACACCATGCTGGCGCCGGTTCAGGGCCGCCTTGGCGTGGTCCCATTCGTAGTCCACAGCTGGCAAACTACCGGATACCGGTAGTTACAGCAACCATTGCTGCATCGGACGGGCGGTTGGGAATGCAGCGCCAAATGTGGCCTGCCGATCATGCCAGGCTCGCACAGGCTCCTCGGGTGGCAGCCCGTCAGCGCATGTCGGCAAGCCGCGGGACCAGCTCCTTGACTTCGACCGCGATGCGGTTTCCGCTCACGATCACGGTGCCTTTGGCAACGGGAAAATTGTTGGCGAGGATCGCGACCTCGTCGTCCTCGGAGGCATCGAGCTCGATGATGGCGCCGCGGCCGAGCCGCAGCACTTGATGGACCGGCATGGTCGTGGTGCCGAGAACCACCTGGATATCGAGGGCGACCTTGTCGAGCGTGGGCACGTTCGGATGTCCTTGCGAGGAGCGGATGGCAGGCTCCCAGGTCACCACGGTATGGTTACGAGGTGGTTAACACGCGCAACGATACGCTCGCCGGGCTCAAACCGGGCTTGCGGGCGGTGGAGTGGCGCCTCGGCGACGGGCGCATCGCCTACGAGGCCGCGCTCGCGGTCATGGAGGCGCGCGCGGCCGCGGTCGCTGACGGGACGGCGAGCGAATTGGTCTGGCTGATCGAGCATCCGCCGCTCTACACCGCCGGCACCAGCGCCAAGCCCACGGAACTGATCGAGGCCCGCTTCCCGGTCTACGTCACGGGCCGCGGCGGCCAGTTCACCTATCACGGCCCCGGCCAGCGGGTCGCCTATGTGATGCTCGACCTCAAGCGCCGCGGCCCGGACGTGCGCCGCTTCGTGGTGACGCTCGAGGAATGGATCATCCGCACTTTGGCGGCGTTCAACGTCATCGGCGAGCGGCGCGAGGACCGCATCGGCGTGTGGGTACGGCGGCCCGAGAAAGGTGCGGACCGCGAGGACAAGATCGCCGCCATCGGCATCCGGGTGAAGCGCTGGGTCACGCTCCACGGCATCGCGCTCAATATCGACTGCGACCTCTCGCATTACGCCGGCATCGTGCCGTGCGGGATCGCCGAGCCGCGTTACGGCGTCACCAGCCTCGCCGACCTCGGGCTGCCGGTGACGATGCCGGAGGTCGATATGGCGCTGCGGCGCGCGTTCGAGCCGCTGTTCGGGGCGACCGCAGTCAAGACCGGCGAGCCCGCCGAAATGACCGCAGCCTTGCCGCACATGCGCGCGGGTTAGACCGTCGCCAGCACCGAGAACATTTCGCCCGGCTGGCGCCGGCGAAGAAGGTCGGGCGTCGCCTCCTCCTCGTCGATCACATCGACCCGCGCACCGGGCGGGCCGCGGCGGCAGGCGTCGATCATCGCGTCGACCGCCGCCGTTGGTCCGGCGAACACCGCCTCGACGCCACCGTCGCGCCGGTTGCGCACCCAGCCCGCGAGGCCGTGATCGAGCGCGGTGTATTCGGCCCAGGCGCGGTAGCCTACGCCCTGCACGCGGCCACGGATCACGACGTGCCGGATCTGCTCCGCTGCGCTCATCCGAATTCCCCACTCTCCTTCGGCCGCGCTCCGCGCAACCGCGACGGTGACCAGCGACGGAGCGAACGTATGTAGGGCTCCGGCAGTTCCCAGTCGCGCGCCGCTTCCGCCACCACATTGATGTAGCCCGGCCGCGGCGTCCCCTCGCCGCGACGGCGCGCGATGTAGACCAGCGCCGCCGCCCGTCGCCGGCCGTGCCGAACGGTCAGCAGGCGGCGCAGGTAAAGCCCGGAATCGAGGCTCTCATAGGCGTTGATCGCGGCGAGATCGCGCGGGGTCACCCGCCACAACACGCCGAGCACCACGGCGCCCGGCCACGGCGCGATCGAGCCGACGCCGTCCGGCGTGACGACGAAGCGCCACCCCGCGAGCGTTGCGGTGCCGAGTGCGCGCGCTTGCGGGCAGCGCGCCTGCATCAGCGCGCGGCTCATGTTCGATCCGTACGCGAAGTGCAACGTCATGATATTTGCGATGGCGCTGATGAAGGCGCGGCCGCCGGCGCACTCGGCCGCGTCCCGGCCCAGATCGAGAAGCCGACCGCGATCACCATCGGCGTGAAGATCAGGACCAGAATGCCCAGCGCCAGATAATAGAAGAAGCCGAGGCTCGCCTGCCCGGTAAACGCCGCGAACAGCAGCAGGAATACCCAAATCTCGATCAGGTTCACGCGCGGAGCGTCGGTCGCGGACGCGCCCACGCCGGGACCGATGATCGGCTCGATCAGCAGCATCAACAGCACCATTGCGAGCGCGTAGAGGATGGCGACGCCGAGCGCCGCGCCGATCGGGCGGCCGGCGGCGCGCAGGCGCTTGGCATGGAGCGCGAACCAGGCCCAGGTCAGCGCCGCCTGCACGACGGCGAATGGCAGGACGCCGCTGCGCGCCGTCACCGGCGGCGAAATCAGCACCTGCGAGAAGAAGCTCAGCAGGTAGACGAGGACGACACCGAGCGCGAATGGCCGTGGCGCGATCCGGCCGGATGCGGAGAAGAGCGAGGCGAGCGATTCCATCCCGCAGCATCGTGGCATGGCGCGTCGCCAAATTCACCTGCGATACGGATCGTCGGTCTTGCCTTCAGGGGCGCTCGCGCTCGACTTCTTGATCATCGGCCGGAAGCGAGTCCGGCGGCTCCCGGCGCGAACGTTCGACCCGCCGCACGTGATCCGGCGCAACGTCAGTGCCTTTGTCGTGCTCGGGTAGCGAGTCCGGCAAGTTGCGCGGGGCCTGTCTCGGTTTCGGATCCATCTGGAGCTCCCTACGCGGCGCCCCTCGCGGCCAACGCCCTAACCCGACGCCGGTTCCTTATCGCTGTCCGGACGCCGTCGTCTGACCGGCTGCTTCTTGACCCCGGTCGAGGCCACGCTTGATCCCAGCGACGATGAGCAGAGCGGCGAGCGCAATCAGTTGCGGAAATCCGGCTTATCCGCCGACTTGCGCTGAATAATGAAACTACACGAATTCCAATATCACGGCGTCCACCGCCAGGCTGTCGCCGGTCTTGGCATGGATCTTCTTCACCACTGCGTCGCGCTCGGCGCGCAGCACGTTCTCCATCTTCATCGCCTCCACCACCGCGAGGGTCTCGCCGGCCTTGACCTCCTGGCCCTCGGCGACCGCGATCGAGACCACCAGGCCGGGCATGGGACAGCGTAGCGCCTTGCCGCTGTCGGCGGCCCGTTTGACCGGCATCAGGCGCGCCGCCGCGGCCTCGCGTTCGGTATAGACATAGGCGCGCGTCTCGACCCCGCGGTGCGAGAGGTAAAAGCCGTTGAGCGCCGACCGCACCTGGACCGAGATCGCCCGACCGTCGATCGTGCCCGACCACACCGGCTCGCCGGGCTTCCAGCGCGACAGGAGCGTATGATGTTTCTTGCCGGCGGAGCCGACAAAACGGATCGCGACTGCTTCACCGTCACGCGCGACATCGAGCGCGATCTCGCTGTCGCCGAGCCGCACCGCGCGCAGACGCTCGCGCGTGACCGCGCGCCCCGACGCCTGGCCGGATATCCGGCGCTTGCGTTCGCCGAGCACGTGATCGACGGCGGCCGCGACCGCCGCCAAGACCTGGGTCGTCTCTCCGGCCGGCGGCTTTTGCGCAAAGCCGTCCGGAAATTCGTCGGCCAGGAAGGCGGTCGAGAGCTTTCCCGCCTGCCAGCGCTTGTGCTGCATGAGCGCCGCCAGAAATGAAATGTTGTGGCGGATCCCCTCGATCGTGAAGGCGTCGAGCGCGTCGGCCTGGGCCGTGATCGCTTCTTTGCGTGTCGGCGCGTGGGTGACCAGCTTGGCGATCATCGGATCATAATAGAGCGAGATCTCGCCGCCCTCGGTGACGCCGGTGTCGTTGCGCACCGTGATGCCGCCGTCGCGCGCCTCCGCCGGCGGCCGATAGCGCACCAGCCGTCCGACCGAGGGCAGGAAATTGCGATACGGGTCCTCGGCATAGATGCGGGTCTCGACCGCCCAGCCGTCGAGCTTCACGTCGCTCTGCTTGAGCTTGAGCCGCTCCCCCGCCGCGACCCGGATCATCTGCTCGACCAGGTCGATGCCGGTGACCAGCTCGGTCACCGGATGCTCGACTTGCAGCCGCGTATTCATTTCGAGGAAGTAGAAGCTCTTGTCCTGCCCGGCCACGAACTCCACGGTGCCGGCCGAGTCGTAGCCGACCGCCTTCGCCAGCGCGACCGCCTGCTCACCCATCTTCTTGCGGGTCGGCGGGTCGAGCAGCGGGCTCGGCGCTTCCTCCACGACCTTCTGGTTGCGACGCTGGATCGAGCATTCGCGCTCGCCGAGATGGATCACGTTGCCGTGCTTGTCGCCCAACACCTGGATCTCGACATGGCGCGGATCGACGATGAATTTCTCGATGAACACGCGGTCGTCGCCGAAGGAGGATTTCGCCTCCGAGCGCGCGCGCGCAAAGCCTTCCGCCACCTCGGCCGCGTTGTGCGCGATGCGCATGCCCTTGCCGCCGCCGCCGGCCGAGGCCTTGATCATGATCGGAAAGCCGATCTCTTCGGCGATTTTTTGCGCCTGCCTTTCGTCAGCGATGATCCCGAGATGGCCGGGGACGGTCGAGACCTTGGCCTTGGCGGCCGCCTTCTTCGATTCGATCTTGTCGCCCATGGCGGCGATCGCCTTGGGATTGGGGCCGATGAACACGATCCCCGCTTTCGCCAGCGCCTTGGGAAAGGCCTCGCGCTCGGACAAAAAGCCGTAGCCCGGATGCACCGCCTCGGCACCGGCCCGTTTGCAGGCTTCGACGATCTTCTCGATGACCAGGTAGCTCGCGGACGCGGCCGGCGGCCCGATCAGGACCGCCTCGTCCGCCATCTCGACATGGAGCGCGTCTCGGTCGGCCTCGGAATAGACCGCGACCGTCCCAATCCCCATGCGACGCGCCGTCTTGATGATCCGACAGGCGATCTCACCGCGATTGGCGATCAGGATGCGCTTGAACATATCGCTGGTTTGATCAGAGGTGCCGGCGCTCTTGGCTTTGCGGCGGTGGGGCGCAAATGTCAACGGCCATTCACGCGGAGCGAAATGCGAATGTCAACCAAAGCGCCGCCGCCCCGACGCTGATGCATGCCAACGCCATGACCGCAATCTGGGCCGCGAACCAGCCGCGGCCGATCGCCGCGCCGATGCCGATCTTGCTCACGGTATCGCTCGCAACGGCGGACAGGATCGCCAGCGCCGCATGCTCGGCGCTCAGCGTCTCGGGCGTGAGCCGCGCCATCGACACGGTGACGGCATCGACGTCGGCAAGTCCGACGACGATCGCGCCCGCGACTGCGCCGGCGGCACCGAAGGTTTCCCCCACCGCACGCCCGAGCACGATGATCGCTCCCAGGAACACGGCAAATCCCACGACCGACCAGAACTCGAATGGATTGCGAAATTCCACGCTGCGATGTTCCTGGTCGCCGGTCCTTTGCCAGAGCATCCACGCGATGGCGAATCCGCCGGCCACTATCGTTGCGGTCACAAGAGCTGGTGCGACCAGGACCAGCAGGCTCGGTTGTACCGCCGTCACGATGGCCGCCACGCGCAGGAACATGATTCCGGATGCGACTGCGACGCCGGCGGCGAGCAGGCGGGGGGCGCCCTCGCCGCTCGCGGCATGACGCGCATTGGCGATGGTGACCGCGGTCGAGGACGCCAGACCGCCCGCCGCCGCGGCCAGCAGCAACCCGCGGCGCGCACCGAAATATTTCACCGCCGCATAGCCCAGGAACGAGACGCCGGCGAGAACGATGGCGATGATCCACACTTCTCGCGGATTGACGCCGCCGAACGGCCCAATCGGCTCGTTGGGCACGATCGGCAGCCCGATGAAGGTCATCGTGAGCAGCACCAGCCCGGATCGCAGCTCCGTCCAGGTGATCTTTTCCACCCAGCCGTGAAGCTGCTCACGCAGCGCCAGCAGCCCCGCAGCGGCGACCGCGGCCGCAGCGGCAATCCGCATGTCGCCGATGACCGCATAGGCGCCGAGCGCAAAGGTCAGCATGCCGGCGATAGCGCTGGTGGCCGAGTAGCGGCCGCCTGCTTTGTTCTCTTCCAGCGTGAAGACCGCGAGGACCGCCGCGTAACTCGCAAATCCCAAGGCCACGACGATGCCGCCGCCCGCGCTGGCGGCGCCGCCCAACGCCGTTGCCAGCGCACCCATCGTGCCGCCGAGCAGTCCGGTGATGGCGAAGGTGCGGATGCCGGCAGCGCGGCGGCCGGGCTCGAGTTCACGCGTCCGCCAACCACGCTCGAGACCGATCAAGAGCCCGATGCCGAGCGCGACCGCGAAACCGGAAATCAGGCCTTGGACATCCATGAGCGATCCAGCGCACGCCCGGGCATTGTCGCCGCAATCGACGCAAGCCTATCCATGATGGATCAGGGTCGCCAGATCGGATGATGAGGAGCCGCGGCGCCGGCCGCAGATGAAGTTACTGGAGCGCCGCCCGGCTGGTCTTGCCGCGCACGTGGCTGGCGATCCAAGCCAAAACATAGGCGTCCACGTCTCCCGACTTTCGCACCGTGGCCCAACCGCCGAACGGCGCTGCGGGCGATCGGCGGCGCGGCCAAGCGATGATGGCCGACGCTTTGACCGCCACAAGCAGCGCTTTCAGATCGGCGACCGGCCGCTCGGGCGACGTGGTCATGACGCTCTCCTATCCCTTGATCGGGACTTCTTCGGCGATTATTCGGCGGCGGTGAACCCCGCCGTCAACGCGATTGGGGACTTTGTGGTTCCCTGCTCGAGGTTAGTCGCACGAAGCCCCCTCCAGGTTCGACTCACCATGGCCTGTAAGCGGGTCCCGCTGACGGCACCGGTATGGCGAAGTTTGGGCAATGCCCAGAAACCCCAGCATTCACGCGGAATTGTCCTTTGCGGGGTTGCGCCCCACATATTTGGGTGCCATCCGCGCGGCGGGTTGCGGTGCGGCAAACTGGGTTCGGTCATGACCGCAAGTGCGGGAATTCACCACGTCACCGCGATTTGCAGCGATCCGAAGCGCAACGTCGCCTTCTACACCCACAACCTCGGCTTGCGGTTGGTCAAAAAGACCGTGAATTTCGACGATCCCTCGACGTGGCACCTCTATTACGGCGACGAGACCGGGCAGCCGGGCACGGCGCTGACCTTTTTCGCCTGGGGCAAAGTGCCGGCTGGCCGCAACGGTAACGGGATGGCGGTCGAGACCGCCTTCATCATCCCGGAACGCTCGCTCGGCTACTGGACGCAACGACTGGTCGAACGGGGCATCTCCCACGAAGCGCCGGAGAAGCGGTTCGGCGAGACCGTGCTGCCGCTGAGCGATCCCGACGGCATGCGGCTCGCGCTCGTCGCCGTCACAGGCGCCGATGCGATTCCCGGCTGGTCGAATGGCGACGTGCCGGCCGAGCACGCGGTGCGCGGCTTTCACGGCGTCACGCTCATGGTCGGCGCCGGCGCCTCGACCGCGGACGTGCTCACCGGCGCGTTCGGCTTCAAGGCGGATGCACGCGAGGGAAACCTGCAGCGCTTCATCGCCGGCGGCGACAGGCTCGGCGCGGTCGTCGACCTCCGCGCGGCGGAGGGTTTCCTCGGAGGCCGTCAGGGCGCCGGCTCCGTCCATCACGTCGCGTTCCGCGCCGCCGACGACGCCGCCCAGGCGGATATGGTCAAGGCGGTCAAGACGCGGGGCCTTCGCCCCACCGACCAGATCGATCGCTGCTATTTCCGCTCGGTCTACTTTCGCGAGCCGGGCGGCGTGTTGTTCGAGATCGCAACGGATGACCCGGGCTTCACGCTCGACGAGCCGAAGGAGACGCTGGGCGGTGCAACCAAGCTACCACCCTGGTACGAGCCGCGTCGCACCGAGATCGTGGCGGCGCTGCCGCCGCTGGCGTGATAGCCGGCGGCTATCGGGTCAGGGGCACAACCCGCGTCGTTCGGAATATTTTTATCTTTTGCACGTGATGCGCCGCGTGTTCGTTCTCCGGAAAATGGCCGCCGTGAACATGTTGGTTCGGCGCAAATACTGGCCGTGGCCGCGCAAAGCGACTATATAACGGCTCCCAATTGCAAGTGGCTCCCACGCGACGGAGGTAAGTTATGGCTCTCCAGATCAACGACACTGCCCCGGATTTCGTAGCCGAGACGACCGAGGGCAAGATCCGCTTCCACGACTGGATCGGCGACAAGTGGGCGGTGCTGTTCTCGCACCCCAAGGACTTC
>WNFV01005919.1_pt1 | contig 28749 bp, 23 predicted proteins | sample 5400101 | NCBI WGS metagenome assembly WNFV01 (sample SAMN13153361, study PRJNA577476) | soil metagenome | isolation source: 115 cm soil or saprolite under grassland replicate 1 | place: USA:California | collected 2016-06-15
TAGTAACAGGTCGTACTGAGCCCAGACCGAATTTTCGGTAGGGACAGCGTCGCCGGGGGGCCGTAAAAAGTGTTAGATGTATCTGGGTATCCTTCCCTTTCTTTAACAGCCGTGATTGTGTACTCGATTGAACCTCGTAAAAAAATCCTGAACGCCCCGCCAGAATTCGAGTGATCACAATCCAACTCCCCTATTACAGCGGCAACCGTAGGACTGGCGCAAACTTTCGCCTTAGCAACCGGCTGGCCTTTCTCATTCAGCACCCGGCCTGTGACCACGACCGAAGATTCCGGTTGTTCTGTACTTTGACTGAAAACCTCAAGCGCCATCAAACAAACGATCGATGAAGCTGCGAACATACGTCTTATCATAGCCCCTCCCCTCGGTAGACATTTGAACCACCAGTTATTCTTGCAATGGAACATCGCCCGAATCGTCGATCCTACATTGAACGCGATAGTCCCTCGGCCTTGCTGAAGTGTCGCAACACCTTTGTAAGCTTTCGGTGGATTGGTTTGACACCCTCTTTGATGCGTGTCGGGTAAGGAGGCGGCATTGCTGTCGCCCCCTCCCCTAAGAACGGCACGTATGACTTTCGCCATATGCCGCTCAAGCCTTTCCAACGCCATTCTTGGGACGCGGTTTCGCCACAGTCAAAACTAGGCTGTGAACTTGCCGATGGCAAACCGGATGTAAGAGTACTAGGTTACTGATGCCGTCGCTGCCGCCATGAGACCGCCAAATGATGTGATGGGAATTCCATCCCGTCGATTTCGTGATCTTCTGGTGGCAGACCGGGCATTTTCCGTTTTGTTCGTACCAAAGATTGATGAGCTTCCGATATCCCTTCAGCTTCTGCGCCATCTGCGTTTCGAGGCGGCGCTCGAAGTATTGTTCCCAATCGGGATCATAAGGATTGGCTTCTCCGCGCACTTTGGTATGTCTCTTAACCGGGGTCAGACCGAGATTGTACAACCGCACTGTCTGTGGCTTTGCGTTTCGTCCTTGGACGATTCCGCTGAAAACCCAGTTCCGGTGACCTTGGGTATGAAAATATTTCTTTCGTACCCAGTCACAGGATTTGTGTGGATGCCTTCGTCTCACCCAATGCCACAGTATCCGGAAGATGTGATGGTCCATTAAGCCGAACGTCCGCTTGCTGGCCGCATGCCGGTGATAATTCGCCCATCCCCGCAGAATTGGGTTGAGTTGAACTATCAGATGGCCGGCTGTCGCCTGTCGGTTTCTCCTGACAACACTTCGTACCTGATCGAGTAGCGAACCGATACTTTGCTTTGCAGGTTTGGTTAGGACTTTCCCGTTTCCATACCTGCGAATATGTTGTCCGAGGAAGTCAAACCCTTTACTGACGTGGATAGTCCTGGTTTTCTCCGACGAGAGCTCCAGACCTCGTTCCGCCAGGAATTTCTCAATCACCGGTTTTACTTCCTGTTCAAGCTGGTCTTGTGACCGGCCAGTGACCAGGATGTCGTCTGCGAACCTGACCAGATTGACTCGCTGCCTATCTCTCCACCGATTGGTTGGGAACCTTCTCAGAAGGGTCCTTTCCAATCCGTCGAGCGTCATATTCGTCAACACCGGCGAGGCGATGCCCCCTTGCGGAACGCCCTCGTCTGTGGGGAGGAGGGTTTGTCGGTCAATGAATCCAGCCTTGAGCCATTTCTTCAGAATGGTTTTCTCCATCGGAATATGCTCAAGGAGCCAGGAGTGTGAGATTTTGTCGAAGCAAGATTTGATGTCGCACTTTAGAATCCACTCCGCTGCGTTTTTCCGCGTCAGCGCGTGATGGATTCTTTCTACCGCGTCGGCAGGTGATCGCCACTGCCGAAATCCGTATGAGTTCGGATCGGCCGTGGTCTCCGCGATCGGATCGAGCGCCAGCAAGTACAGCGCTTGCATCGCCCTGTCCCGCAGACATGGAATTGAGAGTGGCCGCCAACCTCTTCCGTTGTTCTTGGAAATATAGATTCGTCGCAGTGGCAGAGTCTGATATCCCCGTTGACTCAGGGTGAAGATGGCTTCAATCTTTTTCTTCGGGCTATCCCACACGACTCCATCTACACCAGGAGTTCGTTTGCCCTGATTTTCCATCACTCGTCTCACGGCCAACGCGCGGCCTGAGAACGAGCGGGTCAGCAGATGTTGGAGAGCTTTGACTTTCCCCCATCTGCCTTCCTGCGTTGCCTTCACGATACGTATCTGGAGCCGACGGACGTTTTGGTGGACTTGTCGCCAGTTGATGGCTTGCCAGTCCATTTTCGCGTCGGGGGCTGCGCCAACAGAGTTTTCCGTTGTCATCCGCTTTTCCCCCTTAGTCGGTTTGCAAGATTCTCTCGTGAGGAAAGACCAGAGGGAAGTCTGCTCGCTTTCGCGTGGAGTGATGTTGCCAAAAGCTCAACTCCTATCCGTTCTACTACGGAACGGCGTTCGCTTTCTCCCTCCTCCTCTACCCGCGCCGCTATCGACTCGCCTTGCGGCTTGTCTTCCCATAAGGAGCGATACGGGCTTACCGTGTTCCGCTTGTCCGCCAGAGTGGAGAAGGCCCTCTCTATCCGCCGATGATCGTTTGTCCACGACAGGAAAGTCTTGAGTCCCTGTACCGACCATGTACCTTTTGGTCCAAGCCTGTCAGCATCTTTGGCTTGTTGTGAGTGACGACGGTTCACCGAGAGTTCACATTTATTGACCATACCACTCAATCCTAGTCTCGACCCGCATTGATGCTCGCAGGCGCGTTTTCGTGTCACCACTTGAACGCTCACTGAAGTGACGAGTACATTGTTCCGGAAGCTTCAGACGGCGACGTTACCGACACCGCCTGTCCCGGTAGGATACTGTTGGTGGAACAGCAGGTTTCATTGCCTTTATTTTTGATAAAGACTGAAACAGACATACAAGCGACTTTCACGTCGCACCAAGCCTGCTCACCGAAGACATCTGAGTATTTTAGTCAAGCCATTTTTACAAGCGTCTCCGTTTTTCAAACGCTATTTAGCAACAAAACAGAAACACACTCCCACAAAGCAGCGCCGTTTGCTGACAGTGCTCTGCTTGTTCTTGAGTGCTTCCGGGAAGGCACTTTTGAGGGATCTGTCGGCAACACTCGCCGCTGTTCTCTTTGAATCTAAGAATGCAACAGTTACTCCGCTTGCGCTTTAATAAGCTTGGCAAGTGGTGAACCACGGAGTTCGAGTTCCGCGATATAGATCGCTTCATCATAAGGTTTGCGATCTTGCCAACACCGATAGATGATTCGGATCCATTTGTAGGCCAAAGCCCGAATCGCCTCGTGGAATTTGTTGCCACGTTGCCGTTGTTGATCGTAGTAGGCTCGTGCCCAGCGCGACCATTTGATTGAGCTCTTTGCGAACTCATGAAAGCTCTGGCGGACAAATTTCGGGCATGCCAAGCGCCGGCGCACAAATCTGGTCTTGCCGCTGCGCTGGGTCACTGGCGCGATGCCGGAGAAGCAGAGGATTTGCTCGGCGCTTTTATAGCGTTCGCGATCCGCGCCAAACGCCGCCAACAATCGCGGCGCCAAAACCCGACCTGCCCCTGGCAAAGAGCTAAAGATATCCTTGTCGGAGTGCTGCTGGAAGCAAGCCTCGATCTGTTGATCAAAAGTTTCAATTCCTGCGATTAGACCACGCAGTGGTGCGAGTAATGCCTGTACCATCGTGCTTGAGGCGTTGACGACAGCAGTGTCATTCGTCAGCGGTTGTGCTGCACTGATCTCGGCAATGCGTAAGGGAAGTTTCTCCCCCAGACGGCAATGGTGTTGACGATAGAAATCCAGGAGCTCACCTGGTGAGGCTTTCTGCAGAGCCTCGATCTGCGGCCAACGAGTGAGAAAATCGATGGCCGTCAAAGAGTCGAGTTCACCTGCCCAATCGAGCGCTTGTGGAAAGTATTGCTTAAGCAAAGCCTGCAGCCGATTGGTCAGGCGGGTTTTGTCGTTGACCAATTGCCGACGGTGCTCGACCAGCAAGCCGATTTCTCGTGTCAGTGGATCATCGGGAATCCATGGGCGTAATTTGTTACGGTGCAAGCGCACCATATCGAGTAATAACGCGGCGTCGGCCGGATCGTCTTTGGCGCCGCTGGTCGCGAAGACATCCCGATAGCTGGCCAAGGCTTTTGGATTAACTGGGTACAGGACAATAAATTCATAGTGCATCAACGAGTAAAGCAATGCGCCACGCTTTTGCTCCAAAGCGATCGCAATGGGCTTGCTTTGATATCGTTGCCGGAGTTGTGCGACCCAATTGCAGATCGACTCCGGCTTGTGATCCAGCTTCAAGGTCTCGATCCGGTTGGAACCGGCTTCCAGTATGCAGAGATCGTGCTTTTCGTCAGCCCAATCCAAGCCGACATAGGCGGCGAATTCTGTTGATTGGATTTCTGTATGAGTCATAAACTTGATCTTCCGTATCAGTGAGTTGAGAGGCGCTTTAAGCTCTGATCTAGCGCAACCCTTATAGTACAGTCCTCGAAGGACAACATCTGAGAATGCGTTGTCAGATCAAAGCACATCGTCCGACTCGAAACTCTTCGGTCAACCGTCGCGCGGTTGGCTCACAAATTCGTAGTCGGACGATGTGATCTCATATCCAATCCTCTGATGATTGTCGAATGCTCTGCGTTCGGCCACTCCGACTCGATATCGATTACTCGTTATTACCCGGAAAATGGCGCTATTACCTATAAGGTTCACAAATGATATGCCATGGTATTGCGTAGAACAGGCGCGTTCTTTCAATGATTTGTCCACTGAATCGCCAATGGCGATTACTTACACGCCATCTTTTGCTTCAAGTCACATTGATTGGCGCGGATCCAATCGTGATCTCTGAATTGACCGCCGTGATCGGAGATGACTTCTTCCCACAGTCCCCACTTCAGGAGCGCCTGAAAGTAAACGTGTAAGAGCACACCGGCTTCCTGATCCAGCGTCAGCGAGCCGGCAAGGATGGTTCGTGAAAAGCCTTCGAGCAGTAAGGTTGAATAGAGTTGGACGCCTCCGGGCTTTGCGTCGAGGTATCTGAAATCGACGAATACATGCTCAAACGGACACCGACTTGTCTTCGGGCCTTCGCGAGATTCGCGCTCTTCGACAACGGCAATGGGGCGTTGCGGCACGAGGTGAACACGACGATTGAGCGCCATGATCTTCTTGATCGTGGTGGGGCCGAGATAGATGCCGTAGTCCTGTTCCAAATAACCCTTGATGCGGAACCAACCGGCATAGCCGTATTTCTTTTGCAGTGTCAGGACGGCGTGAATTGTTCCGAACTGAACTTTACGCGGAGGATGAATGGGAGCGCGTGAAAGATCCATCAGCCAGGGTTGTTGATCGTCGCGCGGTTGCCGTTCGGCCAATCGCGCACGACGTAGCCATTTCATGACGGTATTTCGTGAGCAACGGAGCAGTTGGGCGATTCGCTTCTCGGTCCAGCCTTGCCGCTGCAACTTGACCATTTCCAGCCGCAACAACTGAGGGTTATCCGGCGCGGGATACTGGATGAGACGTTGAAATTCCGGATGGCGCCAGATGGGATAGCGTTGCAGCAATGCCTTTACCGTTTCGTGATGAATGCGGTGATCAGTGGTCGCGTTCAAGACTCGCGCACAACACTTGTAATAAAGCAGCGCCACGATGACCCGTTCGGGAGTTTGTGGTTCGCGTGGATAGTCAGTCGATGGGAACAGTCCGGGCATGCCCTCTTCCCGAAACTGCCTCAGCCAACGGCAGACGGTGCTGTAAGAGATCCCGAGCGCGTCCGCTTGTTCTTCCGCCGATCGCTTCCCGGCCAGGCAAGGGGCAATCGAATGATACCGCTGCTCGGGTTTCGCAAGTGATGGGCACTTCATCAAAACGTAAGGCAAGCTGAATAGACATCGAGTAGACCTCCTCAAGACGATGAGGGGCACTCAATGCCATACGCGGCGGAAATCTTCATCCGATTTTCGGGGTGCGCTGGCTAAAAGCATCGTTTTGAACCAATCGGCAACGATTCAAATGGAGTTCGGATTGATCAAAAGCGCATACGTCATATTCCCATTTGGTAAGTATTTAAGTTTAAATACGTTGCTGCAAGATCCCTTTCGCGCGCTATAGCTTTGAATTGCGCCTATAGAATCGTGTCACGGGACCTGTTCGGCTCAGGGTTATTCGATTTTGGGAAAGGCCGATCCCACAACTGAACACCGGCCGCCTATCCAAGTGAGATGTCTGAGGCGAGACTTCTTCTAAAATCTTTGCTTTCAACGCGGGCGGCGGCGGTGACGGCTTCGGTCGATCCGGTTGTTGCGCGGCACAGGGATTGAGTTTTCACTTCTGATACCCGTCGGCGTCATCAATCGCCGCGCAATGTCGAGAGCGAACAGACCTGCTTCTGTTGCACGACACAGACCGACAACGTGACGGAGGATTTATGGGAAGCTTATTGCAAGACCTGCGCTACGGCGCGCGAATGTTGGTGAAGAATCCCGGCTTTACTTTGGTTGCCGTGCTGACGCTCAGCTTGGGCATTGGAGTCAACACGACGATTTTTAGCTACATCAATGCGATTCTGTTTCGGATTCTGAGTTTTCATGAACCGGAGCGTGTGGCGTTTGTCTGGTCGGCCAGTAGCGGCAGTGGGAGTCAGAATCCGGTTTCGATTCCCGATTACCTGGATTGGCGTGACAAAGCGCAGAGCTTCACCAGTCTGGCGGCGGCGACCAGTGCGACGCGGACGATGACTGGCAGCGGAGACCCAGAACGAATTTCCAGCGCGCAAGTAACGGCCAATTTCTTTCAGGTGTTGGGCGTCAACCCGGCGCGTGGGCGCGCGCTGTTGCCCGATGAAGACCGCCCCGGCGCTGCGGGAGTGGCGCTGCTCAGCTACCAATTTTGGCAAAAACGGTTTGGCGGCGATCCGAATATCTTGAACCGGACAGTTACGCTCGATGATCGTAGTGTGACGGTGGTTGGCGTTACGCCGGCCAATTTCCGTTTTGTCGTTGAAGGCGACATCTGGGAACCGCTGGCGCTTGATGGGGGACGGGCGAAAGAGCGGGAAGATCGCAACCGGCGGTCGCTGATGGTGTTTGGCAGGCTCAAACCCGGCGCGACCGTGGTGCAGGCCGACGCCGAAATGAAAAGCATCAACTCGCGCATCGCCGAGCAGTTTCCGGCCACTAATGCCGGCTGGAGTTCGCACGTGATGAGCGCGCGGGACGTGCTCTGGGGACCACAGGGCAAGATGGCTTTCGCGCTGTTGCTCGGCGTAGTCTTCGCCGTGTTGCTGATCGCCTGCGCGAACGTCGCCGGTTTGCAGTTTGCGCGCGCGGCGGCGCGGCAAAAGGAGATTGCCATACGGCAGGCGCTGGGCGCCGGGCGTTGGCGGTTGATCCGGCAACTGCTGACGGAAAATCTGCTGCTGGCCGTGGCGGGCGGCGCGTTGGGATTGCTGTTGGCGGTGTGGGGGCTGAGTTTGATCGAAGCGCGTTATGGAGCGTCGCTGGAGTTACTGAACACCGCCGTGGTTGACCGTCGCGTGCTGGCCTACACGATGATGTTGGCGCTGATCGCGGCGCTGGTTTGCGGACTCACACCCGCTTTGCAGTTCTCAAAGCCGAACCTGACCGAAACGTTAAAAGAAGGTGGCCGAGGCGGTTCAGCCAGTCGCAAGACCAATCGTTTCCGCAGCGCGCTAGTAGTCGGCGAAATTTCGCTGGCGTCGGTCTTGCTCGTTGTCGCGGGGTTGATGATTCGCACGGTCATCGCCTACCAGTTGATCGAACCGGGTTTCGACACGCGCAACCTACTGACGCTGCGCGTGTCCTTGCCGGAGCGCGATTACGCGACCGAGCAGCAACGGCGTGACTTTTTCTCGCACGTTCTCGACCGGATTGACGCGCAACCGGGCGTCAAATCTGCCGGCGCGATCACGCGCCTGCCGCTGAGGGGCGACAGTCGCAATGCGCGCCGGTCACTGGTCATCGAAGGCCAAACCGTTGCCAACGACAACGACAAACCCTGGGCAATTGATCTGGTAGCTAGTCACAGTTACTTCGCCGCCATAGGCATTCCGTTGCTGGCCGGTCGTCAGTTTTCCGCTCAAGATCAAGCGGACGCGCCGCGCGTTGCCACCATCAGCCGCACAATGGCGAACAAATACTGGCCGAACGAAGATCCGCTGGGGAAACGCATTCGCTTTGAAAATTCAGCTAGCGGCGAATCCTGGATCACTGTCGTCGGCGTCGTCGGCGACGTGCGAAACGATGATGTGGACGCACCGCCACTGCCGCAGATTTATCTGCCGCACGCGCAAGCAGCCGTCGGAGATTTGTCGTTGGTGGTTCGAACAAACGGTGCGCCGCTCGAACAAATCTCCGCCGTGCGCCGCAGCATCGGGACGCTGGATCAGAAACTGCCGGTTTATGAAGTCGCCACAATGGACAAACTGCTTTTCGACGATCTGGCCGGCGTGCGGGTTGTTGTCGAGTTGCTGTTTGCGTTCGCGGCGCTGGCGCTCGCATTGGCGGCGGTCGGGATTTACGGAGTGATTTCTTACGCAGTCACACAGCGAACCGGTGAGATCGGCATTCGCCTGGCGCTTGGCGCTCAGCCACGAGACATTCAACGACTGATCGTCAGTCAAGGCAGCAAACTGGCGCTGTCGGGATTGGCGATTGGGTTGGCAGCAGCACTCGCTTTGGGACAGGCAATGCGAAGCTTGCTTTTCGGCGTCAGCCCCAGCGATCCGCTGACATTTATCGGTATCGTTTTGCTGCTGGCCGCTGTGTCGCTGCTGGCCTGCTGGATACCGGCGCGGCGGGCGACGAAGGTTGATCCGATGGTCGCGCTTAAATATGAATGAGTGCGATCCGGTTCCTCGAAATGACTCTTGTAGTCAGGGATATGGAACAAAGACTGATGATGTCTTTGACGGTCAGCGCCGGGGCCAAACATTCCAAATCGAGGTGGGAATCACGTCGCGTTTCATCAACAACATTATGTGTCAGAGACGAGTTCCATCCCTGATCCGCCATATGTGCCAACGATGTTACTGTCCGGAGCACCCGGCCGATACATGAACTCTCTCTCCGAAAGTCTTGCCGCCGTCCTTCGAGACGACCATGTAAATTTCCTGCTTGTCCGATGCGGCGGTCATCCAAGCGAGATATACGGCCGACGCCGTCGAGGCGAAGGTCGGCGCTTCATGAGGGCAGCCGTTGATCACCCAGTTGTCGCGCGACGCCAATTGCGGCTTGGCCCATGTCGCTCCTTTGTCGCTTGAGACGGTAGTGAAAATGTCCCTAACATCGCCGGGCTCGACCGACCGCCATGCCAAAATTACATTGCCTTTCGAGAAACCCACGGCGATCTGGCAGCATGCGCAGACTAGACCAGTGACATACCGGTTCTTCTCGAAGGAGCTTCCGCCGTCCAGCGACCGCGCGTAATACAAAGAGGCGCTCGGCTCGATTCCCCGGCTGCTATCGCCTCCTCCAGGGTAGCCTTCGGCGCCGTCCAGGGGATTGTGCCGCCGGTCGATCCACGCGACATTGCCACAACGTTTCATCGCGTGCCACTGCGGCGGACGCACGGACGCCGTACAGGTAAATACGGATCGGCATGTAGATTTGGCCGCCCATCGGTATGGCGAAAAAGTGGGCGAGGCCGTGCGCCGGCTCATCGGCCGTAGGAGCAACTCTACAGGGTACTCGGGCGGGCCAACCCGTCGACCTGCCCGGCAAGGGGCGGCGCGCTGTAACTTCACATGCTGCCCTGTCGGAAAATCCCGCCTATGTGCGACGCTGTACCGACACATCCGAATACAAGGCGTTAGGCTTTTTCGTTATTGAACATTTTCCGTTCAATTCAATTCTCGCAATCTCCCCACAATCTGAGATAGCGCGACTCGGTACGAAGATCGAGCAGAGATAAATACAAGAAGCTATATGACGCGTATCATATCATTAGTAATTTGCGCGCTGATGATCGGGCTTTTTGTCATTTCTCGAACCGCCTCGGCGCCGAATGGCGTCCCACAGAATCTGGCGCCAGTGGGTTTGCCAGCAAGTCTGCCGGCAGGTCTGGAAGAAGAGATAAAACGGGTGGAGGCTGAAATTGATAAGATCTTTGCTGACACCCTGGCGCAACTGCCCTCGATCCCAACCGACTTTGGGAGCCGCATGAAACGGGTTCAAACGCTCGGAAAGCTCCTGCTTTTTGACAAGCAGCTCTCGGTCAACAGAAATCAGGCATGCACGTTTTGCCATATGCCCTATGTGGATTTTACCGGGCCGATCTCGATCCTTAATATGACCACCGTCGCTTATCCGGGATCGGTCCGCAATGCGTCGGCGGACCCGGCGCAATCGCGATACGGCCACCGGAAACCGCAGAGTTACACCTATGCGCCCTATTACCCGGTCCTTCAGTACAACCAGGCGCAGGGGGATTTCTATGGCGGGAACTTTTGGGATCTGCGCGCCACCGGAGCCTTCATGCAAAATCCCGCGGCGGAACAGGCGCAAGATCCCCCGATTGATGCTAACGAAATGGGCTTCCCTGACACCGCCTGCGTCGTGCGCCGGCTCTCTCAGAGTCCCTATAGGGGGTTCTTTGAGGCCGTCTGGGGGGCGCAAGCATTCGTAATCACGTGGCCGGCCGACGTCGACCAGGTGTGCGGCAAGCCGGGGCCACCTCCGGCGGGTGACCCGTTGCCTGTGCGCCTTAGCACAGTGGACCGGGGGCGCTCGAACGCGACTTATGATCAATTTGCGCTCGCCATTGCGGCTTATGAAGCCGCGCCGGATATCAGTCCTTTCTCGTCGAAATTCGATTACGCCCTCGCCAACCCCGACCAGAAGGTCTTAACCCAGGACGAGCAGGCGGGATGGGACATGTTTCGCGGCAAGGCGAAGTGCAATACATGCCACCTGGATGGAACCGAAAGCGTGGCCCGCAAGATCACGCCCGGAGACGCTGCAAGCGTGGCGCCGTTATTTACCGACTTTACCTCATCCAATCTCGGTGTCCCCAGGAACCCGGCGATTCCGTATTACAACGAGAATAAGCCGGACAGATACGGATACACCGCCAACCCGGCAGGCTCCGCGTTCGTGGACAAAGGAGTAGGCGACTTTCTCAGAAATCCGCGGCTCAACCCGAATTCTGATTGGGCGCGGCTCGCTCCTCAATTCGACGGCAAGTTCCAGGTTTCTACCTTGCGGAATGTGGACAAACGGCCGCGTCCCGATTTCGTCAAGGCCTATATGCACAATGGCTACTTTAAGAGCCTGAAAGAAGTCGTCCACTTCTACAATACCCGCGATAAACTCCCCCGTTGTCAGCCAGGGGCCCCGGGAGAAAAGGTGTCGTGCTGGCCCGCCCCTGAGGTTCCACAAAACATGGATACGACGATCGGTAACCTCGGGTTGACCAACGAGCAGGAAGACCAGTTAGTGGCATTCATGAAGACCCTCACAGACGGGTATAAGCCTCAACAGGCGCTTCAAAGAAAATGAAATGAATCAGATCACAACTCTCCGGCAGCACTCCTGCCGCCAAACAGGGAGCGCTGACGCTCTTCTGCGGCGGCGACGAAGAGACTTTCCAGGCCGCCCAACCGATCTTTAACGCGATCGCGCGGCAAAACTTTTATCTCGGACCCAGCGGTTCGGGTGTCGAACGTCAGGTTCAGCTTCTTGTGCAGAGAGCGCGTGTACCTTTCGAGTTCGGGAGTGAGCGCCACAATGCGCCCTCCCAGCCCTCTGACCTCGGGATCGATTTCCTGCAGAGCTTCCAGCTCCATATTGCAGTACGGTCACCAGTGTCCTCGGAAGAAGCTGACCACCAGCGGCCCTTCGCGCAGCAGGTCGGCCGAAGCCACCTGCGCGTGATTCTGATTGAACAAGGTGAAGCCCGGGGCACGGTCCCCGACTTTCAGCGCGCGAGCTTCAATGCCGGAAGCCTTAAGCTCGGCCGTGGCGCGATGCATCGTTTCGACCGCCTCGCGCGACGCATTATAAGGAGGGGCTCCGGATTCAAATCTCTTCTTGAATTTGTCCAGACGATCTTGAAGATTTGACATTGCCTTGCATTTATTTGCTCTGGCCTTTCCCAGCCACCCCGGTTGCCTGAGGCGTGATTTTCAAACCGAGGCCTTTGGCGACCCGCGCTCCCAGGTCGGGGTCGACCTTGGCCCAGTAGTCATTGACCGCACGCTCCTGGATGAATTGCTCGACCCCCTGGCTCAGGCGCCAGACGATGTTGCCGACCAGATGGTCCCGATCGGTCGGCGACATCACGTTGCGGTAAAGCATGCCGGGCTGGACGAAGTCGTTGTCGTCCTTGTGCGCCACGTAGGCCGTTCGCATGATCTCGCCGGCCTCCACGAACCAGCTTGGATCGTGGTAGCGCTGCGGGTCGGCCCGCGGCCCGCCGTAGCTGTTTGGCGCGTAGACCGGCTGGTTCCCATTGTGGTGGAAGCGCATCGGGCCGTCCTTGTTGTAGTTGTGCGCCTCGTTGAGCGGCCGGTTGACCGGCAGTTGATCGTAGTTCGGGCCCGTGCGATAGCGGTTCGAGTCGCCGTAGGCGAACAGCCGCGCCAGCACCATCTTGTCCGGGCTGGGCCCGATGCCCGGGACAAAGTTCGCCACCTCGAACCCGACCTGCTCGACCTGGGCGAAGAAGTTCTCGGGGTTGCGGTCGAGCGCCATCCGGCCGATCGGGATCGTCGGGTAGTCTTTGTGCGGCCAGACCTTGGTAATGTCGAAGGGGTTAAAGCGGTAGTTGGCCGCGTCCTCGAAGGGCATGATCTGCATCTCGAGGCGCCAGGCTGGGTAGTCCTTGCGGGCGATGGTCTCAAAAAGGTCACGCCGGTGGTAGTCGAGGTCCTCGACGCGCATGGCCCGGGACTCGGCGTCGGTGAAGTTCTGGATGCCCTGCTCGGTCTTGAAGTGGTATTTGACCCAGAACTTCTTGCCCGCGGCGTTCTCCCACAGATACGTGCTGCTGCTGTAGCCGTTCATGTGGCGGTAGGTGCGCGGCGTGCCCCGGTCGCTCATCAGGATCGTCACCTGGTGGGCCGACTCGGGCGAGAGCGTCCAGAAGTCCCACTGCATGTTGTTGCTGCGCAGGCCGCTGTCGGGCAGGCGCTCCTGAGAATGAATAAAGTCGGGGAACTTCATCGGGTCCCGCACGAAGAAGACCGGCGTATTGTTGCCGACGAGGTCGTAGTTGCCCTCTTCGGTGTAGAACTTGAGGGCGAAGCCGCGCACGTCGCGGTCCGTGTCCGGGTAGCCCTCTTCGGCGGCCACCTCCGAGAAACGCGCGAACATCGGCGTGCGTTTGCCAACCTGGTTGAGGAAGGCGGCCTTGGTCCACTGGGTGACGTCGGCGGTCACCTCGAAATGGCCGAAGGCGCCGCCGCCCTTGACGTGGTACACGCGATTGGGGACGCGCTCGCGGACGAAATGGGCCAGCTTCTCGAGCAGGTAGGCATCCTGCAGCAGCACGGGGCCATTGGGACCGACGGTGAGCGAGGTATCGTCGGACGGCGCGGGGGCGCCGGCGTTGGTCGTCGTTAGCGGTCTTTTTTGGTTGTGTTGGTTGCTCACTTGTTCCTCCTATTCTTTTTAGAACTATGCCATTCACCTGCGCGCAGCCTTTTTGGCGTTGTTTTTCACGGCTGCGGCCGTCTTGACCTGTTGGCCGGCGTCCGACTCCCCCGGAATCTCGTCTTTGAAATAGAGGCGCCGCGACACTTCGCCGCTCTCCGGCTCGACGGCGAAGAGCAGATCGGCCATTTCGTCGGCGTGCTCCTCCTCCTTCGCCAGGATCTCTTCCATCAGCAGGCGCGATACCGGGTCCTTCTGGCCGAAGTAGCGCGCCATCTCCCGATAGGTTTCAATCACGATGCGTTCCGCGACCAGGTCTTCACGGATCATGTCGGCGAGCGAGACGCCTTCTTTGTACTCGGTGTGACTCACTTTGGCGAGTGAGCTCGGATTCATCTCGGGTTTGCCGCCGAGTTGCTTGATGCGCGCGGCGATCCTCCCGGCGTGTTCCTGCTCTTCATTCGCATGCTCCCGAAACTCGTCAGCGATCGCTTCAGAATGGATGCCGGTGGCCATGAAGTAATGAAACTGATAGCGCAGCACGCAGATGATTTCGGTCGCGAGCGCCTCGTTCAAGACGCGCAATCACCGTTTGTAGTCGGTCGTGGACCAGGCTCGCCAGCGGCATGGGGACGCGAAGCGCTTCCGCAGCGGCGAGGGTGAGCCGAATGTCCTTTTCTCCCAGCGGCGCCGCGAATCCCGCGGGCTTATACTCCTGCCGCGCGATCAGCCCGCCGTAATTCGTGAACACCGGGCCTGTGAAGAGCGTGGAGGTCAGCAGGTCGTAGTACCGATGGGGGTCGACGCCGGCCTTGCGGATGAGCGCCATGGCCTCGCTCAGCGCTTCCATCACCGAGACGATGAGGAAATTGCCGCTAAGCTTCACGAGATTCGCCGCTCTGGGAACATCACCGATGTGGATGGTCTTCTGTCCCATCGCCTCGAAGAGAGGCCTGCACGCGGCGACAACATCAGGCGCGCCCCCGGCGATGATGTACAGGTTGCCCGCAGCCGCCACATCCGGCCGTCCGAAGACAGGCGCGGCTGAGTGGTCTCTTACGCCCGAACATGTCGCCCGGCTCGGCGAAGCGAGCGAACAGACTCTGCCCTATCCGTACTGGCGCCAGCGCCAGTTCACCGAGCGTAATCCGCCGCCACCGCCGTACGTTTGAACGGGAAAACTAGGGAGTTTTGACGGTCACATTGTTAGCGCGCAGCGTAGTCGCAGTGGCGCGCTGCAAATTCGCGATCGCCTGATTGTAATTCGCTTCGGCGCGTATCTCGGCCGTGCGCGCATTGACCAGTTGATTCTGAAATTGAAGGACCAGAAAGGTGGTCGAGAGGCCGGTTCGATACCGCTTCTGTTCACCAGCTAATTGAATCTCCGCGCTCTCTCGCGCAGCGCGCGCCGTCAGAATCTGTCGTCGGGTAATCTCTACAGCCTGCGCCGCGTTGCGCACATCGACTTCGATTGTCTGCTCCAAGGCCCGAACCTGCGCTAATAACTGGGCGCCCTGAATGCGAGCGCCCGCCAAATTGGCTTTGGCGGTCCGGTTACGGATCGGGATTTCGATCGCCAGGCCCAACGTCACTGCGTGGAAGTCCCCGACATTGCTCAGCGCCCGAAAATATCCGCCGATGAGATTACCGGGAGCCGAACTGGTAGCCGGCGGGATCGGAACCGGAGTCAGACCTAGAGAGCCACGCAACTGATTGATTTGGTTGAACAGAAAAGAGGAGGAATTGGTTGTCGGATTGCCGGCGATCAACCCCAGCGGTAGCGGAGAGCCGGCAAATCCTGTCGTTGAGATGACTGATTGCGCGTCAAATCGAGGGAGTGTTTGATTGCGATAGTACTGAATATCAATGCTGTTGATCTCTTGTTGCAGACGCAGACGGTTCAATTCCGGCCTGTTGGCGAAGGCCTCTCCGAGCGCGTCCTGCAGATTCACCGGCGCGGGGGCCAATGGCGGCTGATCGGTCGGCTCGATTTGCGCCGACCAGGCGGCGGCAGTCGGGTCGCGCAGGATCAGTTGCTTAAGCGCGTTCTCCGTGGTGGTGACATACTGCGTCGCCGACAAGAGATTGGTTTCGCTCGTTGCGATTTGAGTCAAGGCTTGCGCCCGCTCAAGCGGAGCGGATGCGCCGACCGAGACCCGCTCTTCGATCATGTGGAGTTGTTCGCGCGCGAGATTCAGGCTCGAGAGCTGATTCCGCTGGTCACGCAAGGCGTAGACCAGCTCCCAATAAGCCTGCTGCGCCTGGGCGATCACCGCGATCACGCTGAGCCGAAAATCGAAATCTGATTGCGTGAGCCGCTTGCGCTGAATGCGGATGTCGTGCCGGTAGATATCAATCGAGCGGTTGCGCAAGAGCGGTTGCGTGAAGAGGACGCCGATGTCCACCGAATAAAAAGGACTCAAAGTGGTAATAGGCGAATTGCTCGTGGCGCCCTGATTGTCGAAGAAGAATTTATACTGGCCCCCGCCCACGCTGAATTGCTTGGACAAGGTCGGAGAAAACGTTATGTTCCTCTCCGTGATTGTGCCTGATGAAGTCGCCCCACCAGGCACATTGACGGATGGGAATGTCACATCAGTGTGCAGTGGCCAGTGATCGATAATGAAATTGGCCGTCTCTCGGGGAAACTGCAAGACAGACTGCGCTAATCGGACATTATTGAAATTGAAGACCGGATCGTACACGCCTTGGAGCGACCGCAAGGCAGTCTCGGCTATCCGGACGTTATCACGCGAAACCTCGATGTCGTTGTTGTTTTCGAGCGCGAGGCGAATCGCTTCGGTGAGAGATAAAGGAAGGCTGCCTCCCGTCACTCCCAGCCGCGTCAGGTTGGGAACCGGAGGCGCCGGGAGGGGTCCAGGCGTGAGCAGCGGGTTGTTACTCAAATCCTGATCCACGATCTGTGGTTTGATGACTGGAGCCTGCGCCATCACGGCGACGCACAGCGCCAGTGAAAATGCGACGGCCCTTAACAGTATGCCCATATTACTTAACTCCCATGTCATATTTCATATGACATATGCGATATGAAATATGGCATATCGCATATCGCCACTTGAATCTACCGCGGAATTTTCGCCTCGCTGCTCAAAGGGGTTACAGCAGGCTGCGCGCGTATTGGCGCGCCCTCCTGTATATCGTCCGTGACATTGACGACGAGCGTGGCGCCCGGTTCGAGACCGGAGAGGATGTCCAGTTCATTGCCATAATCACGCCCGATGACGATTTTCTGAAAACGCGCCCTTTGATCCTTGGTTACTGTCACCACTTGCGGCCCATCGGCGCGAATAACCAGAGCCGTGGCCGGGATTCTTATCGGCGGCTCTGCCTGGTCGACGCTGAGTTTTGCGGTCGCGTACATACCCGGCAGAAGCTTGTAATTAGGGTTCGTGATCCGCACCTCCGTAAGTAAGGTGCGTGAAGCTGGATCGAGGGCATTCGTGGTGCGGACGACCAACCCGGTGAACTTATCCTGTGGGAACTCCCTGACATTAATCTCCACCTTCCGCCCTGGATTAATCGAGCTCGAGAATGTCTGCGGGACATTGATATAGATACGCAGCGTGTCAATCCGCGCAATTTGAAAGAGTCCTCCGCCCGCGGAAGGATTGCCCGGGCTAGTCTGCGCGGCTCTGCTGCCAGGGATCGTCGCTCCCGAAGGAGGCGCGCCAGTCGAAGTACTGACGTTCGAGGCGCTGCCGGCATTAATCAAAGATCCGACCTCGACATTGCGCGCGGAAATGATTCCCGCGAATGGGGCGTATATTCTCTTGAATCCCTGCAGCGCCATCAATTGCCGAACATTCGCCTCGTTCGCCGCGATGGCCGCTTTAGCGACGTTGACGGTGGCCTGCATCGCGTCAACGTTCGCTTTTGCCGCGTTGTAGGCCTCCCATGTTTGGTCGCGATCCTGATCTGAGACGACATGTTGGCCGGCGAGGTACCTCCAGCGTTCATAGGTCACGCGCGTGTACTCCGAATTCGTGAGCGCCTGGCGAAGATTCGCCCCCGCCTGATCGAGGCTAGCCCAGGCCTGCGACAGGTTTGCGTGAGTCTGCTGCAACTGCTGATCAACTTCGGGCGTGTCAATCTCAGCCAGCAATTGTCCGGCCTTAACGCGATCGCCGATGTCTGCGTACCAGCGGCACAAATAACCGTTCGTCCGAGCTGAGATGGGCGTCGTTTGAATCGCCTCAATGTTTCCCGGCAGTACCAGCTCGGAAGTAGCCGGCGCCTGTCGCGCAGTAATCACATCCACGGTTGGGACGCCGTCTTTAATCGCCTGAGAGGCTTCCATAATCTTCTTTTGCCGCTTGATGCGAGGCAGAATACCCACGGCCAAGAGGCCTGCGAAAAATAACAACCCGATCAGCGCCAGAACCGCGAGCTTGAAGCGACTCTTCGGGCGGCGCTCTCCGCCTTCGACTCGCGGAGCTTCGGCAGGTCGCGACTGCGGCTCATCAGGTCCAGAGGGACCAGTTGTAGGCTCTTCGGAATCCATTGCCGCCTCTCTATCCTCAGTCGTTCAAGCTTGCGAACAGCCGTCATTCGAGCAACGCGGCTTCTTCCGGCGATATAGTTCGCGGCGGATTCCGGTGCAAGAGGCTGTAGATGACCGGCACGAAAAAAATCGTGCAAAAGGTGGCGACCAGCAGACCGCCAATAACCGCTCTGCCGAGCGGCGCGTTCTGTTCCCCTCCCTCTCCCAACCCGAGAGACATCGGTAACATACCGATGATCATCGCGGTGGCGGTCATAATCACCGGACGAAGCCGCGTGTACCCCGCATTGAGCGCGGCATCAATCGCATTCTTGCCCTGCAAGCGTTCGTCTCCGGCGAAGTTAATCAGCAGGATGCTGTTGGCCGTGGCGACGCCGATCGTCATAATCGCGCCCATCATCGCGGGGACGCTGACGGTCGTCTGCGTTACAAACAACATCCAGATGATGCCGGAGAGCGCTCCGGGCAGAGCCATCACGATGATGAGTGGATCGAGCCACGATTGAAAATTGACGGCTATCAACAAGTAGACGAGGATGGCGGCGAACGCCAATCCGATGCTCAGGCCTGAAAACGAAGCCCTCATCGTTTCGACTTGACCGCGCACGTTGAGGGAAGAGCCGCGCGGCAATTTCGATCGCATATCAGCCAGGATCTTGTCCACTTCGACCGCGACTCCGGCGAGGTCGCGGTCCTGCACGCTGGCAAGGACGTCCAGAGTCGGCTGAATGTTATAGTGGCTGACCACGCCCGGCGATACGTTGCGGTCGATGGTCGCCAGATTACTCACCAACTGGGGCAATTGCGCATTTGTTGACGTGGCTGTTGTGCTCTGCAGCGTGTCGATCGAATGGATCTTGTACTGCGGCGTCATTACCAACACGTTGTAGGTGACTCCGGTTTTCCAGTCGAGCCAGAAATTCGGCGAGGTCTGAAAGCTCGAATTCAGCGACACGAGCAGGTCGCTGGCCACGTCCCGCTGCGTCAAGCCGATCTCCTGGGCTCGCGTCCGGTCGATATTGACGAACAGCTCGGGATAGTCGAGGACCTGCGCAAGGTGAACATCAATCGCGCCCGGGATGGCCGCGACTCGCGTCCGAATCTCTCGCGCAATATCCCTATTCTTCGGATCGGCTCCCACGATTTGAATGTCAATCGGCGCGGGCAGTCCAAAATTCAAAACCTGGGTCACCATATCGGCGGGCTGATAGAAGAAGGTCATATCAGGAAACCGGGCGATCAATTTTTTGCGCAGCTCCTCGACATACTTCTGGGTCGGACCATGCTTCTCATTGAGCGAGACCAGTATCTCTCCATCAAATGGCCCGATGGTCACCGTATCGGTGAACCCCAGGTTGAGCGACGTGGGAAGCCCGATGTTGTCGAGGATGATGTCTAACTCCTCGGGCGGGATTGTTTCGCGGATCACGTCCTCCACCCGGGTGAAGCGCAACGCGGTCTCTTCTATGCGTGTGCCCACGGGGGCGCGCACGTGCAGACGAAACAGGCCTGCGTCCACCGACGGAAAGAAGTCGCGCCCGAGAAATGGAAAGAGGACGAATGAAACGGCGCAAAAGATGACGAACACCGCGCACACAAGCAGGCGATGACCGAGCGCCCAGGCCAGGGAGTTGCGGTACCTGACATGCAGCTTTTCAAAGACTCTGTCGAATCGCGCGCCGATGCGCCAGATGACGTCGCCGCGTGGCGCGGGGACGGCCGTCGGATTTGGCTGATTGTTTTCTCCGTCGCCGCTCGCCGTGTGACCGGCTCTGGCTCGGTAAAGCGCGGCCTCGCTCGGCAACAGATATCTGACAAGCGTAGGCACGAGAGTGCGCGAGAGCAGGTATGAGGGTAGCATCGCAAACACCACAGCCTTCGCGAGCGGCGTGAACAGTGACTTCGCAGCCCCGGTCAAAAACATGACCGAAACGAACACGATGCTGATCGAGAGCGTGGAAACGAACGCCGGCGTCGCGACCTGCTGCGCGCCATCCAGGATCGCTTTAAAAATGGGTTTGCCCATCTCCATATTGCGGTGGGTGTTTTCGATTTCGACGGTCGCGTCATCAACCAACATCCCGACGGCCAGCGCCAGCCCCCCAAGCGTCATAATGTTAATCGTCTCGCCAAGGAAGCTCAGGATGATAATCGAGGAGAGGATCGAGAGCGGGATCGAGGTCACGACGATCAATGTGCTCCGCCAACTGCCCAGGAAGAGCAGAATCATCAAGCCGGTCAGGCACGCGGCGATGGTCGCTTCGAGTACGACGCCGGAGATCGCGGCGCGCACAAACACCGACTGATCAAAGAGGAAATCGAGCTTGAGCTCCGGCGGCAGCGTCGCCAGCACGCTCGGCATTCTAGCCCTGACCCGGTTCACGACGTCGAGGGTCGAAGCGGCGCCGCTTTTCAAGATCGTAAGCAGCGCCGAGCGCCGACCGTTACGACGCACGAGGTTTGTCTGTGGAGCGGCCCCCAACCTCACATGCGCGACATCCCGGAGGTAAACTGTCGCGCCGTTGACCAGCTTGATCGGCAGGTCGTTAAGTTGTTCCACCACTGTCGGGCTGTTATTGATCCGTACGTTGTAATCACGCACGCCCATCTTTGCGTCGCCGGAAGGCAAGATCAAGCTCTGCGCGTTGAACGCGTTGCTCACATCCGCCGCAGAGATGTTTTTGGGAAACATGCGCTCCGGGTCGAGATCGACCATGAGGTTGCGCGGCGCGCCGCCATATGCCAACGGCACTGACGCGCCCTGTACTGTGGCGAGCTGTGTCCGGATGAACTGATTGGAGTAGTCGTTGAGCCGATCTTCGGAGAGCGTGTCGCTGTAAACCGCGGCCTGCAGGATGGGAACATCCGATGCGCTATACTGAATGACCAGCGGCGGAGTGATCCCGGGAGGTAGGAGCCGCAGAACTCCCTGCATTATCGCGGTAACCTCCGCAACCGCCTCCGGGATGTTGGCCCCGGTATGAAAGTAGATCTTGATCACCGACACGCCAATCATTGACTGCGATTCGATATGTTCGATGTCGCTGACGGTCGTTGTAATGGCGCGCTCGCTGACCGTGGTAATTCGCCCTGTCATCTCTTCCGGAATCATTCCACTGTAGGTCCAGATGACGCTGACGACTGGTATGTCCACAACAGGGAAGATATCGACCGGCGTGCGGTAGATCGCCACCACACCCAGGATCAGAATGAGGAGCGACATGACTATGAACGTGTACGGCTGCCGAAGCGCCAGCTTAACAATCCACATATTCCTTAACTTGAATAGCCCCCTTAGCGCGCTTCGCCATAACTACGATCCAACCGCGGCAAGCCGATCATTCTATCGCCTCGCTGTCCTTGCCGTCCGTTCGCCCCTGTACCGATGGATTTGTAATCGGCTGGTAGATTAATTGCATGGCCAGGATGGAGGGTGTACTGTGCCGATATGACAAATTCAAACGAAGTCGTGTTTCTGTTCGACGTAGACAACACGCTACTGGATAACGACAGGGTAACGGCCGACCTGCGGCTGTATTTAGAACAGAGGTTCGGGCCGGAAGTCCGCGACCGGTACTTCACGATCTTCGAGGAGTTGCGCGCGGAACTCGGTTACGCCGATTACCTGGGGACGCTGCAGCGCTACCGGCTCGAAGCGATGTGCGACCCCCAACTGCTCATGATGTCCGAGTACCTGATAGACTACCCGTTCGCCAACCGCTTATACCCCGGCTCACTCGACGCGCTGGAGCATGTGTGGCAATGGGGGCCGACGGTGATCCTCTCTGACGGCGACGTGGTTTTCCAGCCGCGCAAAGTGCGGCGGTCAAGTTTGTGGGACGCGGTCGAAGGGCGCGTGCTGATCTACATTCACAAAGAGCTGATGCTCGATGACGTGGAGCGGCATTACCCGGCGCGCCGTTACGTGATGGTGGACGACAAGCTGCGAATACTTGCTGCGATGAAAAACGTCTGGGGAGACCGGCTGACGACCGTCTTCCCGCGCCAGGGGCATTACGCGCTCGACCCTGAGATCATCGCCGCTTACCCCGCAGCCGACATCACGATCGAGCGCATCGGCGAGTTGGTGAGTTATGACCTGTCAGATTTGATGCGCTAGTCAGAAAATCCCGCCTATGTGCGGCCATGTACCGACACATTTGGATACGGGGCTTTAGGCTCCCCTGTGGATGACGGCCCGTGACCAGATCTATGAGGAGATTATGGCCAGGGGATGGAGTCCTACGCGCCAGGCGTTCGTCCAGCATTACGGGAGCGAATCTCTCGATGCCTCGAATCTTATGATGCCGTTGGTATTCTTCCTCGCTCCCTCGGACCCCAGAATGTTGAAGACTATCGACGCGATTAATAAACCTCCCGAGCATGGCGGGTTGGTCTCCAACAGTCTGGTCTATCGCTACAACCTGAAAGAAACGGGCGACGGGCTCGAAGGCGCCGAGGGGACGTTCAACATCTGTACCTTCTGGCTCGTTGAATCGCTCACGCGCGCGGGGCGGGTGGATAAGGCTCGATTGGAAGAGGCGCTACTGATCTTTGAGCGGATGCTCGGTTACGCGAACCACCTGGGGTTGTATGCGGAGGAGACCGGCCCCAGTGGCGAGGCGTTGGGAAATTTCCCCCAGGCCTTTACGCATCTGGCTCTCATCAGCGCCGCATACAACCTGGATCGAACTCTTGATGGGAGGAGATAGCGGAATTGGCCCAGCCACTATCGAGGGACGAGCTGAAATATCGACAGGTCAAGAGGATTTAAAATACTGGGCGACACGGATAGCGCGGAGCGCCTCTTTAACCACTGGTTCATGGGGAACAAAATGATGACGGCCCACGGCAGGGACAGGCTTCGCCAGTAGGAGATCAGGAACGGCCCTGGCGACGCGACCGACAATTGCCCGAACACACTGGCCACGCTCTTTCCCTGGTTGATGGTCACCTCCAACTCCCACCGCCCCGCCTCGGGCAAGTTCATCGAGGCGGAGTAGAGGAGCTTGTTTCGCGACGCCTCTCGCGTCGCCCTCCCCGCGACAATCGCCCCGCCTTCGCTTCGCAACCGAACAAACACCTCCACATCGAGCGCCGCTCGCCCATCCGCGCGGTCCTGCGCCAGCACGCTGATCTCAACCGGGCCAACGCGCGGCGGGCTTGGCGCTGCGAAGACCGTGATTACAAATGGGCCGGCCGTTTGATGCATCTGCACGAGGCCACCGTCCGCCTGCGCTCGCGAACACAGCGCCAATAGCAGCGGCGCCAGCAACAAACCGTGACGCCAGTACCGGCCGATCAATTTTGCTCGATGCTTCTCCATAGTCCTCACTGTCGCATCCCCGGAGTTCGGTTCGACATCGGGCAAGCCTGCATTCCGGGCGTTTCGCGCGTCAGGCCGCGCATCTCCATCGGTTGAAACACAATCCACACGCCCACTGCGTAAAGCAACACGGCCAGGCCGGCCCACGGCGCGAGCAGACCCAGCGCTCCCGCGGCGCGCGCCGAGAACCGCTGCGCAACACGCCAGCCTACATAAAGCGTCAACAGCAACCCGCCATCGAGCAACAGGATTTGCAGCGACGTCAGCCAATGGAGCGGCGGCATCGCCGTATTCGCCCAATTCGGTTGGCCGAGAAGCGAAATACCAAGATCACTCGCCGCGCGCTGCGACACCGGAATCACAACGGATGCGCCGGTCAGAAAGTGGTACGCCAGATGCGCCAGCCACATGCTGAAGCCCAACGGCGCCAGCGCCAGCGCGAAGCTGCAGGTCAACTCTTTCCAACGCGTAGCGCCGCCGCCGAGCGCGCGCCAAACGACGCAGCACACCACTACCAGTAATAACGGCGCGACGAGCAAAGCCAGTAAGAACAGCGCCGAGGTCACGGGCAGCGGCGCCTCCAAGCCCAGGCGTTGCTGCAGCGTCCGCTCCAGCGCCGCTACCGGCTCGATCATCCCGGCGGCGTTCACGAAAGCCCCGAAGACCAGCAACAACACGAGCGCGGCCACGTCCGTCCGTTGCGACAGGCGGCCGAGGGCGGAACGGTAGCGGTCGTGAGTGAGCTGACTGCCAGGCGTGGCGACGATGATTCCCACGTTCTGATGAGGGCAGGCGTGAACGCAGTCCAGGCAGAAAGTGCAATCCAGGTTACCAGACTTCTTCGGCTGGAAGAGCGCCAACTCGCAGCCGCGTTGCGCGTCATTGCCCCGGATGCAGTCGTAGGTCGCGCAGGCGCGGCAAACATCGGCATTGCGAATCTTCACTTCGAGCGGAGAGACGAGCGATTGCGCAAAGTTGAACTGGCCGATGGGGCAGACGTATTTGCAGAAGCTCGCGCCACGGAACAGGCCGTCAATGACGAACGACGCGACGAAATAGCCGATGACTATCCACGCAGTCCACCACGGGCTGTCCCATAAACTGAATGCTTCATAAGCCCACAAATAGACCGCCAGCAACGCCACAGCGAGCCATTTGGAACGCAGCCATTTCGGCCAATGCCAACGCGAAGGCAGCCAACGCCGTCCGAAATCGCGCGCCAGGGTGAATGGGCAAGCCATACAGAAGAAATTGCCGGCGGCCAGCAGCGAGATCACCACAAGCCCGCGCCAGTGCGTCCACGGAAGTACTCCCGCCAGGTTCATCGAACTCATCTGATGACCGAACAGGCCATCGGCAATGACGATGAGCGCCAGCGCGAACATGGCCGATTGGACCGCGCGCCGAAATCGCGGCCGGCCGAGCGCCGCTCCGATGATCGGGACAGACAATAGGTCCCAACCTTCAGGGCGACCGGCAGGAAAGGAATTTGAAGCGCCTCTAGTTTGGATGACCGGCAATTCAGTACGCCGGCTTGATGGACGGAAAGCCCGCCGGCGTGAGCCGAGCGCTTGGACGGTTAACAGCCCGATAGGGATGAGATACGCCACCGAGCCGGGAACCCACATCACCGCGCCGGCGGCAGCCTGGTCCTCCAGCGGAGACAGGTTCAGCAATCTCGGCGCGGCCGCATAGCTTGGATAGACCACGCGATCACAGAAGATCAGGGCAGAGGAGATCTATAGCCGTGGCGCGGACATTTTGATCGCCGCGCAATATGGCCGCCCATTGAACGCGATTCCGGTGGAAGGCGGATACCGTATCTCCGGTCGAGCGCCGTTCCTCAGCAATTGCTACGACGCCGATTGGATCGCATCGACAGCTTTCGTCGATGGCGCCCAATCATCCGAAGTGATGGTCTATTTTCCCAGAGAAGATTGCGAAATTATCGACACCTGGGACGCCGTGGGGATGCGCGGCACAGGGAGCAATGACATATCGGTGACTAATGTTTACGTACCCGAGTGTAGGACTTTTCCGATGGCGCCGGAATTCGAGACCGGATCCCACTATAAGGGGCCACTCTACCGATTCCCGGTCGCGGGGATTGCTGCGACGGGCATTCCAACGGTAATGCTGGGGGCTGCGCGTAAAGCTATTGAAAAGGTGACCGAACTCGCTCTAACCAAAACACCGGTGGCTTCCAGCGGCCTCCTGAAAGAACGCGCCTCGGCGCAAGCTAAGTTGGCAAAAGCGGAAGCAGTCCTGCGCTCGGGTCGACTATTGCTTTACGACACCTTGAGTGAAGCATGGCAAAGAACCGTTGATGGCGGGACTCACTCGATGAGGCAGCGAGCAGACTTAGTGCTTGCAATGACCCATGCGATGAGTAGCGCCGTCGAGGCGGTGGAGCTCGCGTGCAGCATTGCAGGTACGACCGCGGTTCGCGCCAGCAGCCCCTTCGAACGTCACCTTCGGGATGCCCAAACATTGAAACATCATGCTTTCGCCGCCGAGAGTCGGTATGAGACCGTAGGGAAAGTGTATCTTGGAATTCCACCCGACTTTGCGGCGACGGCCCTTTAGCGCAGCTGTCTGCTGAAGTAATCCACGAACCGTTGGACGAATCATCACACCATCGAGTGGCTGATCAGGAACCTGCCCAACCATAACGGGCGCGTTGGAGTGATCGGCGCCTCATACGACGGGTGGCTCGCTGAAGTGGTCCTGCTTGGCCCTCACTCCGTCATGAAAGCCGTCTCTCCCCAGGCGTAGATCAAGATGCTTGATATTTCATTTTATTTTGATCAAAATATTTAATTATGGCGCGTTCCACACTAGCTATAGCCGGTGGCAAATCCCAACAGTTTACGATTTTAAATATCGACACGATATTCAACTTTTACAAACCGAAACCGCCGCTTTCGAAGTTTGTAGACAATTTTTGGCTATACGAAGGCTACGAGCCGGAGCACAAGACCGAACGCATTCTTCCTACCGGCACGCTCGAACTCGTAATCAATCTCCGGCAAAACGAGCTGCGAATTTACGACGCCGAACGTCCTGAAAACTGCTCCCGCTTATCCGGCGCCATCTTTTCAGGCGCCTCTGGGCGCGGCTTCTCGCCCGATACTGCGGAAGCTGCCTTGATCATCGGGGTTCACTTCAAACCGGGCGGCGCTTTTCCGTTTCTCGGACTCCCGGCAGGCGATCTCGCCGACACTCACGTCGATCTGGAAACACTTTGGGGACCGTCGGCCGGTCGGCTGCGGGAGCGCCTTTGTGAGGCAAGAACTTCTGCCGAGCGGTTTCAGTTGCTCCAGGAGGCTCTGTTGAGTCGCTTGTGTCACGGCGTGGAACAGCATTACGCGGTTTCGGCGGCGCTGGAAATGTTCGGGAAGAACCAAGCCGGGCCGACAGTCAGGGAGGCCGCAAAGTATCTTGGTCTAAGCCAGCGTCGGTTCATTCAGGTTTTCAAGGCGGAAGTGGGCATAACGCCGAAACTGTTCAGCCGGATTCAGCGGTTTCAGCAAGCCCGGACTTTCATCCAACACAATCCCTCGATCAATTGGGCGGACCTTGCCGTTGATCTCGGATACTTCGATCAGTCCCATTTTATACGCGAATTTCTCGAGTTCTCGGGTCTTAGCCCGACCGATTACATAAATCGCCACAAACGCTTTATCGAACCCAACATACACGTCAAACGCTACCACCTTCCACATTTTTAGGTCAGGTCAATTTTATCCAATACGGAACTCATCCGCTGTTGGATAATGGGCTATGGTCAAAACAAAATCTATGAAACGAACCTTCGCTCTTATTCTCGCCGCCCTGGCTGCAGCCGCCCTGTTCGGGGGGCTTGTGCATGCCGTGCTGGTGGCCGCGCACGTTTCGGAGCCAGCCGCCACCACGGTTTACGGCCTGACCCCCCGGCGACTCTGGGCCACCACGGCCGTTGTGCTGGCGCTGGTCGGCGTGGTCATCGGTGGGCTGGCTCTGCGCCGATCCGCCGGTCGTATCGGCGCCGGTAACGGGACATTGGGGGCCATCGTGGGCCTGGTGGCGGGGCTGATCGCCGTGGTCAACGGCGGGCTGAATTTGGCCATCGCCAAAGGTGGTCCCGGCGCCGGCAACGGAGTAGTCGGTGGCGCCGCGGCCCTGGTGCTGGGGCTGATCGCCATGGCCCTCGGTGGGCTGGCTCTGGCCCGCTCCCGCCGTTCCCGCAGCGCCGCCTGACCCGGCCATGGCGCCGGGTAAGGCCTTGTCGGATGTGGCGGGCGAATATGAAGAGGCGATGCGAACGTTTCCGGTCAGATAAGTGAGTCCTTGTTGGGTCTTATCGCAGCTTCCCTCCTGTACGTCCAATAAGTATCTCATTCAGACTATCATTATACGGCGGTCAAAAACTCGGACCCGGCTTGCGGGCGACAAACTAGGAGATTCATTTTGAAGATTGTGGTGATTGGCGGCAGCGGGCTCATCGGAAAAAAGCTCGTGAAAAACCTTAGTGAGCAGGGCCATGAGGTAGTGGCAGCCTCACCCTCCTCGGGCGTCAATGCCCTCACTGGCGAGGGATTGGCTGAAGCGCTTACAGGCGCTCAGGTCGTTGTTGACGTGGCGAACTCGCCTTCGTTCGAGGATAAGGCGGTTTTGGAGTTCTTCGAGACATCAGGGCGTAACCTCCTTGCCGCGGAAGCGACCGCTGGCGTGGGGCATCACGTTGCACTGTCGGTTGTCGGAACCGATCGCCTTCTTGGAAGTGGGTACTTCCGCGCGAAGATGGCCCAGGAAAACCTGATCAAGGCCTCCCCGGTTCCCTACACGATCGTCCGCGCAACGCAGTTCTTCGAGTTCGTGGGCAGCATCGCCCAATCGGCCACCGATGGGCAAACGGTTCGGTTGTCATCTGCCCTTTTGCAGCCTATCGCTGCGGATGACGTCGCTGCCGTAATGGCCGATGTCGCAGTCAAGGAACCGGTGAACGGCATGGTCGAGCTGGCGGGTCCCCAACTGATACCTCTCGACGAACTCGTCCGACAATTCTTGCGCGCAACCGGAGACGCACGGAAGGTGACCACAGACGTCCTCACACTCTACTTCGGCATAGAGTTGAACGATCAAAGCCTCACCCCTGGCGATAACCCGCGCATCGGCCCGACGCGTTTTGAGGACTGGCTCAGCCGCTCTATACCTCAGGGATAAGTCGTGAGCTTTCGGTGCGCCGATCCCCATTGTTGTACCGATCCACCGAAAGCTCACG
>WNFV01001827.1_pt1 | contig 28720 bp, 29 predicted proteins | sample 5400101 | NCBI WGS metagenome assembly WNFV01 (sample SAMN13153361, study PRJNA577476) | soil metagenome | isolation source: 115 cm soil or saprolite under grassland replicate 1 | place: USA:California | collected 2016-06-15
CACCTGCAACCTCGGCAAGGCGTTCGCAGCGGCGATGAACAAGCAGGTCGGCTCCGGTGACATCGCCTTCCTCGGCGGCTTCCCGGGCAACCCGCTGTCTCTCGGCTGGCAGACGTGCGAGAAGCCGGCGCTGAACTCGAGTATCCACGTCGTCGCGACCGAGCCGACGAACTGGGATCCGTCGAAGGTCCAGTCGGTCGTTGCCGGAATCCTGGCGGCCCATCCCAACATCAAGGGCTGGAGCTACGAGTACGGTGGCGGCATGGCACTGGGCGCCCTGGCGGCGTACAAGGCCGCGGGCAAGGCGTTCAACCCCGTGCTGACGCTCAGGACGGACGACGTCAGGATGGGGTGCCAGTACAACGCACTCAAGAAGACCAACCCGGGGCTCAAGATGTACTACTACACCTCGGGCAACTCGCAGATCCGGGTCGCCTTCACGGCCGCGATGATGAAGCTGAAGGGCGCGAGGATCCCGCCGACCATCGTGTTCCCGGTCCAGTTGCAGGATCAGGACAAGCGTGATTCGTGCACCAAGGGCTATCCGCAGGATGCCTCGGGGACGTCACTGATCCCGCTGAGCCTGCTGCACCGGATGTATCCGTAGGAGAAAGCGACACGAAAACCTGAGCACGTAACGATGTCGATTCCCGGGCCCGCGAGCCCCGTCGTGCTGTCCGTTCGCGGCGTGTCGAAGGCGTACGGAGCAGTGCAGGCGCTTCGCGACGTCAGCGTCGACTGCCGCGCCGGCGAGATCCACGCCCTCGTCGGGGAGAACGGGTCCGGGAAATCGACATTGCTCGGGATCGCGAGCGGCTTCGTCCATCCAGACGAGGGCACCGTCGAGATCGCAGGCAGCCTGCGGCGGCGCGGATCTCCCGCCGAGGCCCGGAGGCTCGGTCTCGGCATGGCGTACCAGACCTACTCGCATGTCCGCGACCTCTCGGTCGCCGAGAACTTGTACCTCGCAGTACCCGGCGACCTCCAGCCGCCGTACCGCCGCATGGAGGCCTGGGCGGCCGAGCAACTCGCGGAGTTCCAACTCGAGGTCCCGCCGACGGCGCCCATGGGGTCGCTCTCGCTCGCAGAGCGCCAGTTCCTCGAGGTCGTCAAGGCGCTGCTCGCCAAGCCGAAGGTCTTGCTCCTGGACGAGCCGACTACGGCGCTCGGGCCCGAGGAGGTGGAGCGCTTCCACGCGCTCGTGCTCGAGCAGAGCCGCGCCGGAGTCGGCGTCGTCTACGTCAGCCATCGCCTGCCGGAGGTGCTCGGCATCGCCGACCGCATCACCGTCCTGCGTGACGGCGTCTCTCAGGGCACGTTCGAGGCCGCAGGCATGTCGGAGGAGAGCCTCGTCGCTCTGATGATCGGCCGTCCGCTCCAGCTCGCCTTTCCGGAGCGGCACGCTCCCGACGCTGCCCCCGAGGTGCTGCTCGCCGTCTCGGGCCTCCGCGGCGAGCGCTTCGGGCCGATCGACCTCGAGATCGCGAAGGGCGAGATCGTGGGAATCGCCGGTGCGGAGGGAAACGGCCAGCTGCCCTTCCTCCGAGCGCTCGCCGGCATCGAGCGCGCCACCGGGGGCGCAACCTGCAACGGCCGTGAGCTCGACACCGGATCACCGCTCGGCCCGCTTCGGGCAGGGGTCGTGTTGCTCAGCGGCGACCGGGCGAGCGAGGCGCTGTTCCCGGTCCTGAGCGTGCGGGCAAACACCACGATCCAGGTGCTGCGGCGGCTGGGACGCCTGGGCTTCCTGAACCGTTGGCGCGAGCGCGACACCGTAGCCGAGCTCGTTCGTCGCCTGAGCATCCGCCTGGCGTCAATCGAGCAACCCGTGCAGTCCCTCTCCGGCGGCAACCAGCAGAAGGTCTCGCTGACGCGCCCGTTCGTCCGCGGAAACGTCAACGTCATCCTCGCCGAGGAGCCCACACAGGGCGTGGACGTCGCCTCCCGGTTCGACATCTATGACGCCCTGCGCGCGAAGGCGAGGGAGGGCGTCGCGATCGTCGTCAAGTCGAGCGACCCGCTCGAGCTGGCCGGGCTCTGCGACCGGGTGGTCGTCATGTCGCGCGGGAAGATCGTCGACGAGATTCGCGGCGACGATCTCGGCGAGCGGCGGATCGTGGAGGCGATCGTCGGCTCGCAGGCGGGTGCAGGCGGGCGCGTAACCGCCGGCCTCGGGAGGCCTTCATGACGTCCGGTGCTCATGTGGCTGCTGCGATCGCCAGGATCAGGTTTCGTGGCGTGGTTCCGCTCGTCCTGATGACGACGCTGATCGTCGCGGTGGGCGGGTACACGGCGCTTCGGCAGGACGCGTTTCTCACCAGTTACAACCTCCGCAACCTGCTGCTCGCGACGATGCCACTGGCGCTGGTCTCGCTCGGCCAGACGAGCGCGTTGCTCGTCGGCGGCTTCGACGTGTCGGTCGCCGCTCTGATGACGCTGTGCGTCGTCGTCGCGTCGTACACGATGACACCGACGACGTCGACCGGCGGGCTGATCCCGGGCGCTCTTCTGCTGGTCGGCGTGGGGCTCGCGGTCGGGGTCTTCAACGCGATCCTCATCCGCGTGTTCCGCCTCCCCTCGATCATCGCCACGATCGGCACGCTCAGCATTCTCCAGGGCGCGGCGCTCTGGCTTCGCGACCATCCAGAGGGGTCGATCTCGAGCGACGCCGTCGACACCCTGACGACGAGCTGGAGCTTCGTGCCGGTCGCCTTCATCGGTGTCGTGATCCTGGCGCTGCTCGGAGACATGTGGCTCTACCGCAGCCGAACGGGGATGGCACTCCGCGCGGTCGGTCTCGACGAGACGTCTTCGCGGCGGCTCGGGATCAGGACCGATCGTGTGGTGATCTTCGCCTTCGTTGCCTGCTCGGTGATGGCGTCGATTGCCGGCTTCTACCTCGCCGCCGAGGTCCAGATCGGCTCCCCGATCATCGGCAACCAGGCGCTTGAGAGCATCGCCGCGGCCGTGCTCGGCGGAGCGAGCCTCGCGGGCGGCAGAGGCTCCTTCTTCGGGACATTGCTCGCGGCGCTCTTCCTCTCGCTGATCGACAACATCCTGCCGCTGTTCCACCAGCCGACAGAGTACGCCGAGATGACGATCGGCGTCCTGATCCTGCTGGCGCTGATCCTCTACCAGGGGCCCGAGCTGCTCGCCCGCCTCCGCTCCGCCTGGAAGGGCGTCGGCCGGTTGCGGACGCGCCAGGGGGAGGCGCCGGCCGCCTGAGAGGATGCTTCAGCGGGTATCGGCACCCGTGTCCGAGATCAGGCGCTCGACGAGCTCCCAGTCCCGGTCGAACCGGTATGAGTAGCGCGGTGGGGGCGCGGGGGCCGACGTTTCGAGCCACCGCACCCCGCCTCCCTGCGTTTCGTAGAACGCATGAACGCACCCGGTCGCCGTCCAGAAGACGTCGCCCGGCCGGAGCGTGTGTCGCTCACCGTCCGCGATGACGTCGACCTCACCCTCGAGCATGTAGTACGACTCCTCGAACGGGTGGTCGTGCGGGTGCGCGACGGCGCCCGGCTGGTAATCGACCATGAACATCGTGTGGAGCTGGGCGTCGAGCCTCTGATCGACGAGCATTTTCACGGCGATACCGCTGTACGCCAGAACGGCAGTGGCCATGCTCGCGGAGACGGTCGGAGCAGCGACGGCTGCTCCGCGCTTCAGGCGATCGAGATCCATCTCGCCCTCCGTGAGCAGGAAGAGATGGCGGTTACGCGGGTCGCGGACGTCGATGGGCGCTCCTGCGCCCTCGGGTGCGGAACCGAGGAAGAACGTGTCGCTGCCGTCGGGGCGCGGACGCGGGGCGACCATCTCGACCCACAGCGCGCTGCCGGCGCCGCGCCACGCATGCGGAACGCCCACCGGCGCGAGACCGCAGGCGCCGGGCTTGAGCTCGAGCGCCTGGCCGTCGAGGTAGAGCGCCGGCTGCCCCTCGAGGACGTAGAAGCTCTCTTCGTACGAATGGACGTGCGTGTCGAGGTGTCCGTTGACGAGCGAGCACAACGTGAGTCCCATGTGTGTTGAGCCTGTCGAGCCGTCGACGAGCCGGCAGGCCTGGAAGCCGCTGCCGTGGCCCGGGTACGGATCGGCGAAGGCGACGTCCTCACGACGGACGAGGCGATGACCCGGCCGCCCGTCGGCGAGCGCGCGGGTCCCAGTGTCGGTCATCGGGAGACGATCCCGATCATGCTGTCAAGAAATGCTGAACGACTGGGCATGATCTGCCCTCAGTGCTCGGACGCGTGGTGGTGCCGGCCGAGCACCATCCAGATCGCGGTTACGACCTCGTCTCCTTCGTTGTGCAGGCGGTGCGGGATGTTCGATTCGAACGCGATCGAGTCACCCGGCCCGAGCACGTGCTCCTCGAAGCCCACGGTGACACCGAGGTTGCCGGTGAGAACGATGCCGAATTCGCGCCCGTTGTGCCGCATCAGGCTCCCGTCGGGGCTCGACGAGCCACCCGCCTCATAGGTCGCGTAGAGAAAGTCGACGTCGCGGTCGTCCCAGGTCGTCAGGCGCTCCCAGTGCACGCCCGAGCCGAGATCGATCTTCCTCCGCTCGGCCAGGCGCTGCACGCGCCCGTGGCCCTCGGCTGCGCCCTGTCCCGCCTTCAGCACGCCCGAAGCCTTCCGCCGGTTCGCCTGCGGCGAGCCCGTCAGCGAATGGCCGTCCGGGCCATCGGCCGACGGAGTGAAGACCTCGTCGAGCGAGACGCCCAGCTCGCTGACGATCGCGTAGAGCGTCCGCACCGACGGCTGCGTCTTGCCGGTCTCGATCTGAGAGACGAGACTCGGGGAGACCTCGAGTCGGCGGGCGAGCTCGCGCAAGCTCAGCCCGAGCCGGTCGCGTTCCTCTCTCAGCCTGGCTCCGAGCGTCTGCGCGTGGGTAGGCGCGGGCTGCGCGCCGGGCCGAGCTCTCGCGCTCATTCCTTGAACTCCGAGTAGGCGGCCGGCTCGGGAAAGGGCGCCGCGAGCGCCGCCTGCTCGACGTCGGCCAATTCGCGCACGACGTCGTCCGCGACCTCCTTGAGCCGCTCCGCCGTGACCGCGTGCTCCTCCGCGAGACGCCGCTCGGCGACCAGCAGGGGGTCGCGCTCCTGCCAGCGCTCGAGCTCCCCCTCCGGCCGGTACTTTCCGGGATCGCTCCGCGAATGGCCGACGAACCGGTACGTGCGGGCCTCGACGAACACTGGCGCTCCCTCGCCTCGGACCCGTTTGGCCGCCTTGAGCGCGGTCTCTCGCACCGCCCAGACGTCCATCCCGTCGACGGCGGCTGCGGGGATGCTCATCGCCTCTGCCCGCGCGCTGATCTCGCCCGCGGTGACGGCGTCGGCCGGCGTGTACTCGCCGTAGCCGTTGTTCTCGCAGACGAAGAGCACCGGCAGGTCGAGGACCTTCGCGAAGTTCAGGCACTCGAAGAAGTAGGCCTGGTTCGTCGCTCCGTCGCCGAAGAAGGCGGTCGCGATGCGCCCGGAGCCCTTGAGCGCGAGCGCGGCGCCCGTGGCTGCGGCGATGCTGCCGCCGACGATCCCGAAGCAGCCGAGATGGTCGCGGTCGAGATCGACCATATTCATCGAGCCTGCACGGCCCCCGTTGATGCCGGTCGTTCGCCCGACCAGCTCGGCGAGGAGCGCCTCCGGCGGGCAGCCCCGCGCGAGGAGGTGCCCGTGCCCCCGGTACGTGCACGCGACGCGGTCGCGCTCACCGAGGGCGCTCGCGAAGCCGACCGACACTGCCTCCTGCCCCGAGCAGAGATGCGTCGTCCCGTAGACCTCGCCTCGCAGGAAGAGCGACTGGACGAGCTCCTCGAACCGCCGGATCATGAGCATCTGCCGGTAGAGGCCGACATGGAACTCGACGTCCTGCCCGGCCTGACTGTCCGCCCGTGAGACCGCCACGCTACTCCGCCTTGGCCGTGGCGCCCGCGCGCGTCACTCGGCTGGCGTTCCCGCGAGCGACGGCTCCGGCAGCGCGCCGTCGCCGCCGGCGTCCTCGGTGACCACGACCTTGCCCTCGAGCAGATCGACCCCTCGAACGTACATCTTCCCGGTGACGAGCAGCTCCTCGGCCGGGAATCGGGTGAGCACGCGAGGTCCGGTCGGGGTCACGACTACCTCCTCCTCGATCCGTGCGGCCGAGTGGCCGTCGCTCGCGGGGCAGTAGGTCTCGAGCGCGAACACCATCCCGACCTCGAGCTCGACCGGAGCATCCAGGGAATGTAGCCGCGAGATCATCGGCGACTCGTAGAGCCCGACGCCGATCCCGTGGCCGAACTGGAGCCCGAAGGCGGCCCGCTCGTCGGGTAGGCCGATCTCCTCGGCCGTGGGCCAGACCGCCGCAATCTGATCCGTCGTCGCGCCCGGCCGCACGAGCTCGATCGCGGCGTCCAGCCATTCCCGGCAGCGCCGGTATGCGTCGAGCTGGGACGGCGTCGCGTAGCTGACGTTGAACGTGCGGTAGTAGCAGGTGCGGTAGCCGTTGAAGGCGTGGATGATGTCGAAGAAGGCCTGGTCACCCGGGCGGAGCAGCCGGTCAGCGAAGGTGTGCGGGTGCGGGTTACAGCGGTCGCCCGAGATCGCGTTGATCGCCTCGACGTGCTCCGAACCGAGGTCGAACAGCGTTTTCATCGCCTGGGCGACGACCTGGTTCTCGGTGATCCCGGGTCGGAGCGTCCGGTAGATCTCGTCGTACACAGCGTCGACGATCGCCGCCGCGTGATCGAGGAGGGCGAGCTCGTCCTCGGACTTGAGCTTGCGCGCCTCCAGCATCACCGGCTGCGAATCGGCGGTGTGGATGCCCGCGCGGTGCAACGCGAGCAGCGTCGTCATGTCGGGCACGTCGACGCCGAGCTGCTCCCGGTCGATGCCGCGCTCGCGCAGCTCCTGGAGAATCAGCGCGGCCAGATCGTCCGGGATGCCGGTCTCGTCCGGCATCGCACCCCGCATCGGCGGCACCCAGGCGCGCCAGTTCTCCTCGGGGAGCCAGGGGCAGTAGAGCTTGTGATGCCGCGCGGCGGAGCCGAAGTCCCAGAGGATCGGGTCCTCGCCGCGCGGGAGCAGGGCGAAGCGGATGTTCTTGTCGCGCTCCCAGGTGCCGATCGCCGTGCTCGTGACATAGCGGAGGTTGTTCGGGTCGAAGAGAAGGAGCGCCCCGAGATCCGATGCCTCGAGCGCTGCCTTTGCCCGGGCGAGGCGATGGGTGCGGAGCCGGTCGAAGTTGACCCGCTGCTCCCAGTCGACCGCCATCGTCGCGCCCCGTGACGCAATGTTCACGACATCGCCTCCAACGTCGTTGCTGTTAAGCGATTCTGCACATCAGTCCGATATGCGTCAACACCGAGCCTCACGGAGCGTTACCCTCGCCGGAGCAGTCGGCGAGAGAGGGGACGTGTTGAACATCGGAATTGTGGGACTCGGCCGGATGGGAGACCCGATTGCCCGCAGGCTCCTCGGCGCGGGTCACGCGGTGACGGTGTTCAACCGCACCGCGAGCCGCGCGGACGCGCTGGTCGAGTTGGGGGCCGCCCGCGCCGCCTCCCCGGGCGAAATCTGGGCGTCCGCCGATACCTGCATCACGATGGTCGCCGACGATGCGGCGTTCCGGTCCGTGATGCTCGAGGACAGCGGGCTGCTCCACGACGGCGCGCCGGATCGCGCTGTGGTCGATATGAGCACGGTCTCGGTCACGGCGTCGCGGGACGTCGCCGAGGCGGCAAGAGCCGTGGGCATCGCCTACCTTCGCGCCCCGGTGAGCGGGAATCCGTCCGTCGTCGAGGCGGGAAACCTGACGATCATCATCTCGGGCGACCGGGAAGCGTTCGAACGGCTGGAGCCGGCCCTGCGCGACGTTGGGCCTCACACCTTCTATCTCGGGCCGGGCGACGAGGCCCGCGTGATGAAGCTCGCCCTGAACCTGATGATCGCCGCCACGGCCGAGGCGATGGCGGAGGCGCTCGTGCTGGGCGAGGCGAGCGGGCTCGAGCGGGCGGCGATGCTCGAGGTGATGGGCGCGAGCGCTGTCGGGTCGCCGTTCGTCAAGTACAAGACGGCCGCGCTCATAGCCGACGACTATTCGGCGACGTTCACGTCCTCGATGATGCACAAGGACCTGACCCTTGCGCTCGACGCAGGGCGGGCGGTCGGGGTGCCGCTTCCGGCCACGGCGCTCGTGCGCGGGCTGCTCGAGGACTGCATGGCGACCGGGATGGGCGACGACGACCTGATGGCGCTCCTGCCCAGGCTGGCACGGGAGACGGGTTAGCCCTCCCAGTCTCCGCGGAAGCGTGCCTGGTGCCGGCTCGGCGGTTGCGGCGCCTGGGTCTCGATCCACCGCACCGGCGCCTCGGACCGGTTGGTGAAGGCGTGCATGCTCGCCGCTCCGCTCCAGCAGTAGTCGCCTGCGCGCAGGTGGTGGGTCGTCCCGTCGAGGACCGCTTCGATCTCGCCGCTGACGAAGAAGAACGACTCTTCGAAGGGATGGTCGTGCTCCTTGATCAGACCGCCCGGCACGTACTCGACGAGGAAGAGGTTGAACTGGCTGGCGCCGAACTCGCGCTCGATCAGCATCTCGAGCGATGCGCCACCGACGTTGGCCGCCCCGAACCCCGCCAGCCCGAGGGTGTCGCTCGGCGGCGGCAGCTCGGTCGCGTCGAAGTGACCGCGCTTGAACGGGGCGTCCACATCCGTCTCCGGCGGCGCCTCGGTGAGGAAGACCGTGTCCTCGAAGCCCTCCGACGCCTGCGGCGCACCGAGCTCGTACCACCGCACGGTGTCAGCCGAGCGGTTCGTGAGCGCGTGCGCGACACCGGCCTGGACGAAGGCGAAGTCGTCGGGGGAGAGGCCCTCGTCCTTTCCCGAGACGGTCAGCACGAGGCTGCCGCCGAGGACGTAGATCGCCTCCTCGTAGGCGTGCGCGTGGAGGGGGACGCTCCCGCCCGGGCCGAGCTCGGCGACAGCGACGACCTGGTGAACCGAGCCGGCCGCGCGGTCGACGATCGGGAAGCGCGCGTACCCGTCCGCGTGCCCGGCGTAGACGCCCGGATGCGAAGGAGTCTCCGCGAGGGTTCCGACGTGGTGCATGACAGGCCTGGAGGATACGACCGACGCGCTTGCCGACCGCGCGATCAACGTCGTAGGCTGTCGGGCACGCGCCCGGCCCACCTCACAGACGAGGAGCACATGCATGCCCCAGAAGATCGTTGACACCATCCTCCCGACCACCATGGTCGGGTCGTATCCGCGCCCGCACTGGTTCACGCAGCAGCTCCGCGGCCGCGACGTCAGGGTCGCGTTCAAGGAGGTCCAGCACGAGGAGGCATACCACGACGCGACTCACGCTGTCCTCCACGACCAGGAGGAGGCAGGGCTCGACATCGTCACTGACGGCCAGATGTCGTACGACGACTACGTAGGCGGGATCGGCTCGTTCTGCTGGTACATGTACGAGCGGATCGGCGGGTTCGATCCGGCCCGCGAGGAGCACCCCTCGATCACCCCCGAGAGCGAGCACAACAGGGTCAACGAGCTGCTCACCGACTGGGGCGGCGTGGTCAACAGTGGGCCGGTGACGCGCGGGCCGATCCGCCTCGTCGACCTCTACAAGATCGCCCAGCGCTACACGGACAAGCCGATCAAGGTCTCGGTCGGCGCCGGCCCGGTCAACCTGGCCTGGCACGTCTACTTCGAGCACTACAAGGACGCCAAGGAGCTGTGCTATGCGCTGGCTCCGATCTTCAACGCGGAGATGAAGGACCTCGTGGAGGCCGGTGCGGAGTACCTGCAGCTCGAGGACCTCGGTGCCTGGCTGCCGCTGTTCACGGGCGACGAGAAGGACTACGAGTGGATCGCCGACGTCATCGGTAAGTGCTGCGAGGGCGTCGACGCAAAGATCGGCTGGCACTTCTGCTTCGGCAACGCCTGGGGAAACGACATCCTGAGCGCGAACTTCCCCGAGGGGTACCAGACCGTGCTGCCGCACTTTTTCGACACGCCCGGGATCGACGAGTTCGTGCTCGACTACGCGAATCGGGAGATGGCAGGCGTCGAGTTCCTGAAGAATCTCCCGGCGGACAAGTCTGTCCAGGCCGGCGTGCTCGACATCCGCTCGATGATGATCGAGAGCCCCGAGCAGGTCGCCGGACGAGCCCGCAAGGTGCTCGAGCATGTCCCCGCCGATCGCGTCACCCTCTCGACCGACTGCGGAATGAAAGCGCTGCCCCGGATGGTCGCCAAGATGAAGCTGAAGGCGCTCGCCGACGGAGCCCAGATCGTCCGTGACGAGCTCTAGCCCTCCTAGCTGAGCTACGCGCCGCCGAAGGCCTGCCGCCTCTGGAGGTCGCGCTCCGGGTCGACAAGGTGCCCGTCGCGCTCTACATAGCCGTCCTTCCCGCCGACGACGAGGACGACGAGATCGTCGTCACCCGCATTCGAGAACCTGCGCGGCGTCGTCGACTCGACGTGGACGAGGCAGCCCGGCCCGAGCTCGCGCACCTCGTCTCCGATCTCGAACCGCGCCGTCCCGCTGTGCACGAAGTAGAGCTCGTCCTGCGTGTCGTGGTAGTGGCGGAAGCCTTCGTAGCCGGGCGGCATCACGAGCGCGTTCACGCCGAACGCGTTCACGCCCAGTGCCCGCCGGATCTTCCTGAAGCCGTACCCCTCGCCGAGCTCGTCGAGGGAGCTGATCGAGTACGTCACCGTCGTTAACCTCCTTTAGGCGCTAGCATCACCCGTCGGAGTGCCGTACCGCAAGGTGATGATGCGGCCCTTCCGGGCCGATGACCAGGGCCTCCTGTTCGGAGTCGCAAAGCTCGCGTTCGTGGAGCAGGACGACCACCGGACGCTTGCCACGCTGGCGCGCGACACTGTGTTCGTCGCCGAGCTCTCGGGGGAACCCGCCGGCTACGTCGCGCTCGAGCAATCCGATGACGCCCTGCGGATCGAACAGCTCTGCGTGCACCCCGCGCATGAGGAGGAAGGCGTCGGCCGGCAGCTGCTCGACTGGGCCGAGGGCTACGCGATCTCGACGGGGGCGCTTCGGCTCGAGATCGTGGTCGAGTCCGGTAACGAGCGCGCCGTAGCGTTCTACCGCGGCCGCGGCTTCGTACCGGCGGGGTCGGACCTGCTCGAGCTCGTCCTTCCCCAGGGTCAGTAGCTGACGAAGCAGGTCTTCGCGCTCGCGCTGGTGGCGCTCGCCTTCCCGGGGGCCGCGTCTGCGCACGCGAGGCTGGTCGGCTCGAAGCCGGCTGACGGCGCCGTGCTGGCGACTCCCCCGGCGGACGTCCGGCTGCTGTTCGACGACGTCGTCCGGCCTGCCGGAGGCGACCGGGCCGTCGACGCCGCGGGACGCTCGGTACTCGGAGGCCCGGCCCGGCGGCTCGGCGGGAACGACCGTGCGCTCGTGATCCCGCTTCGCCCCGGGCTTACGCGCGGGACCTACACCGTCCGCTGGCGCGTCATCTCGGACGACGGGCACCTGATCGCGGGCGTGCTTGCGTTCGGCGTCGGCGCCGGCCTGCCGACGCCCGTGCCCACGCTCTCGGCCGGCGGCGGCCCGTCGCTCGCCTCGGTCGTCCTGCGGCTGCTCTTCCTCGCGGGCGTCCTGCTCGCGGGTGGTGCCGCCCTCGCGGGCCGGGTGTTGCTCGAGCCGGGCCGGGCCGGCGTCGAGACCGTCCTCGTCGCCTCGGGCCTCGTGCTCATCGCGGGCGGGGGCTTCGGCCTGCTCGCGCTCCAGCCTGCGGTCGACACGACGCGCTTCGGACGCGTAACAGAAACCGCTGCGATCGTCGCGCTCGTCGGAGCTGCGGCGGCGCTGGCCTCGGTCGCGGTGCCCCGGCTGCGGCACGCGGTGTCCGCCCTCGCCGTGCTCGAGCTCGCCGCGCCGACCCTTGCGGGCCATGCCCTCGACCCTCGCCGGCTCCGCGCGCTCGTCGCTTTCGCCGACTTCGTCCACGTGGGAGCCGCCGCCTTCTGGATCGGCGGGCTCGCGCTCCTGGTGCTCAGCCGGAGCCCGCGCGCCCGTCAACGCTTCCCCGCGCTCGCACTGGTCGCCGTCGCCCTCCTCGGCGCGGCCTCGATCCCCCGCGCGATCGCCGCCTTCCCGTCGCTCGCCTCGGTCGTCGACACCGGCTACGGCCGCGCGGTGCTCGTCAAGACCGGTGTGGTCGCCGGCGTGCTCGGCCTCGCCTGGGTGAACCGGACGCGCCTGCGGCGGCTCGGCTTCGTCGCCGAGCTGGGGCTGCTCGCAGTGGTGACCGGCGCAGTGGCCGTGCTCACCGACCTCCGTCCGCCCGCCCAGGCCGCGAGGGCGGCGGCCGCCACCGCGCCGCAGCGTCCGTTGCCGCCGCCGGCCGACGCCGTCGTGCTGGCGGCGGAGGACGACGACGTCGCGGTCGGGCTTGCAGCCTCGCCTCGGGGCGGGAACGTCGCGCTGCGGGTGACCGCGCTTGGCTCCGACGGCCGCGGCCTGGATAGATTCCAGACGCGGATCGGCGGCCGGGCCTCGAGCCCGTGCGGGCCGGGTTGCTACGCGACGACGCTGCCGCTGCCGGCGCCGCCGCGGCGGATCGACGTCTCGCTCTCGGGCCTCGGTCGGCGGCCCGCGACGCTCTCCTTCACGCTCCCCGTCCGCTGGCCCGCGCCGCCCGCCCGCGCGCTCGTCGCCCGGGCCGACCGGGCCTACCGGGCCCTGCGCACGCTCGTCATCCACGAGCGGCTGGCCTCGAGCGCGCGCAACGGGATCACCACGACGTATCGCATCCAGGCTCCGAACCGCCTCGCCTACCGGATTGCCGGCGGGTCGCAGGCGGTGATCATCGCCGGGTCGCGGTGGGATCGATTGCCCGGCGGGAAGTGGGAGCGCTCGGAGCAGGAGCCGCTCGCGCAGCCCGAGCCGTTCTGGGGGCCCGACCCCGTGCGCAACGCCCGCCTCCTCGGCAGGGGCCGCGTCGGCGGCCGCGCAGTGTCGATCGCCTCGTTCTACGACCCGAAGCTGCCCGCGTGGTTCGAGCTCTCGATCGACCCCAGCACGTCGCGCCTCCTCGCCCTGCGGATGACCGCGCAGGCGCACTTCATGCGCCATCGCTACAGCGGCTTCAACCGGCCGCTCGAGATCGTCCCACCACGCTCAACGCAGCCTTAACGAAGGCGCTATCGAGTCTTAAGACGGGCTGGATATAAGGAAGGCGGTGGTACGGCGCAGTCGCATCCTCGTCGGCGCCGCCGGGCTGCTGGTGGCTGCCGTCCTCGGCGCCGGTCTTGCGCTCGGCGGCGCCGCGCTGTTCGGCGACCTCGGCAAGACGACGACGATCCGCGAGATCCAGGCTGTGGCGTCGCCGGCGACCGCGACGGGCGGCAACGTGGCCGGTCCTTCGATAAACGACATCTACAAGCGTGCCGCGCCGGGCGTCGTGCAGGTCACGTCGACGACGGTCGTAAACGTCCCGGCTGACCCGTTCTTCGGCAACCCGCTCTTCCCGCAGCAGCAGCGCCAGCAGTCGCTCGGCTCGGGCTTCGTCGTCGACAAGGCCGGTCACATCGTCACGAACTTCCACGTCGTCGACGGCGCGAAGCAGGTGCGCGTCAGCTTCTCGAACGGTGCGTCCTTGAAGGCAACCGTCGTCGGCACCGATCCGTCCAGCGACCTCGCCGTGCTCGAGATCGACGCCAGCTCCCGGGCCCTGACACCCCTGGCGCTCGGCGACTCCGACCAGATCAAGGTCGGCGACCCGGTCGTCGCGATCGGCAACCCGTTCGGGCTCGACCGGACGGTCACGTCCGGCATCGTCAGCGCGATCCAACGCGCGATCACCGCGCCCAACGGCTACACGATCGACCACGTCATCCAGACCGACGCGTCGATCAACCACGGCAACTCGGGCGGCCCGCTTCTGAACGGACGCGGCGAGGTGATCGGCGTGAACTCCCAGATCGAGACGGGCCAGTCCGGCACCGGCGGCAATGTCGGCATCGGCTTCGCCGTCCCGTCCAACACCGTCAAGACGGTGATCGCGCAGCTGATCCGCCAGGGTCGAATCGATCGCGCGTTCATCGGGATCAGCGCGGTTCCGATCACGCGCGACTTGGCGCGGGTCTTCCGGCTGCCGGTGTCGAAGGGCCTCCTCGTCCAGAGTGTGCAGCCGGGCAGCGGCGCCGCCAAGGCCGGTCTCAAGGCCGGGACGACGCAGGTGGTTCTCGCGGGCGAGAGCTACAACCTCGGGGGCGACATCATCGTCAAGGCCGGCGGCGTCCCGGTCGTCAGCCTCGACCGCCTGCGTGACGTGGTCGCAGGCAAGAAGCCCGGCGACAAGCTTCAGCTCGAGGTCTACCGCGGCAGCAAGCAGACGAGCGTCGCGGTCGAGCTCGGACGGCAACCGGCGGCGGCCGGATGACCTGACCGTCCAGCAGAACCCCCTCTACCCCGGGGGGTAAGTGCCGCCGCCTGCCGCCCTTCGCCGGCGCGGCGCGGCGGACACGACGAAGGCCCCCGATCGCCTGCCCGGGGGCCTTCGGTTTTTCCGGGCTAGCCTACGGGCGTGTCGATCGAGGAACCGGAGGCGGGCCGGCTGCTCCTGGAAGAACGTGAGCTGCTGGAGGACGAGGAGCTCTGGCGCGACGACGGAGCGGCCGATCATGCCGGCTGGCACTGCGTCGCCACGAATCCCTTCCCTTGTCCTGCCGCCGGCTGTGCGTTCGTGGCCGAGTTCATGACCGCCGCCCATCTGATCCTTGTCTGGGAGGAGCGGGACGACCCGAACCTGCTCCGCCACGCGGAGCGTGCGAAGCAGGTCGGGCGCAACCCGCGAGTCGTCTCCTACCAGCCGGCGTTCGGGCCGAGCGCCTCGTACTACGCCTGGGAGGCGGCCGGCAGGCCTGTGCACGGAGTTCGCGGAAGGTCGTGAAGCACCGGTTCGGCGTAGCCCCGCCGGGGACGCTCGGAATCGAAGAGGAGGTAGTCCTTGTCGACGCCGCGTCATTCGAGACGACGCCCGCGTTCTCCCGCGTGGTCGGCGTCTCGCGGCCGTTCTTCAAGCCGGAGCTGTTCGAATGCCTGGTCGAGCTGACCACGCCCGTCGTGCCGGACGCGGAGACTGCGCTCGCGGAGCTCCGCCGGCTGCGCGCCGAGCTCGCCGGGCTGGTCGAGGCCCGGGGCATCTTCGTTCACGCCGCCGGCTCTCACGCGCTCGCACACGGAGCCGGACAGCCGATCGTGCCGCTCGAACGGTACAAGCGGCTGTCGGCGGCCCTCGGCCCGCGGATCTACCGCCAACTCGTCTGCGGGCTGCACGTCCACGTCTCTGTGCCGGACCCCGAGACCTGTCTGAAGGCGTTCGAGTCGGTCGTACCGTGGCTGCCGACGCTGCTGGCCCTGTCGGCGAACTCTCCCTTCGCGGAGGGGAAGGACACAGGGCGCTGCTCCGAGCGCGCCGAGCGGCTGCTCGAGCTGCCGACCGGCGGCACACCGCCGATCCTCCACAGCTGGGACGACTGGGCGGCGGCGACGCAGGGGGACGAGACGCGTCGCCACTGGGATGCGTGGCCGCGTCCCGAGTACGGGACGCTCGAGGTACGCGTGATGGACATGCAAACGGACGTGCGCCGGTCGGCCGGCCTGGCCGCGATCGTCCAGGCGCTCGTCGCGGCGGGCGCCGCCGGTCCTCCACCGGCGACATACGATCGCGAGCTCTACGCGCGGTGCCGGTCGCAGGCCGCTGCAGCTGCGCCGGACCCGGACGAGGTCGCGGCGCTGGCGGCCGCCGCCGGCCCGGGGCTCGCCGGACCCGCCGGAACGCTCGCGGAGCTGGTCCTGCGCGGCCCTTCGGAGGCGGAGCGGCAGCTCGAGGTCGCGGCCGCAGAGGGGATCGCCACAGTCCCGCGGGACGTGGTCGAGCGGACGGTAGCCTTCGGCTGATGGCGCTCCAGACCGAGACGATCCACGTCAGCGGCATCCGCTGCGAGCGATGTGTGAGTCGCCTCGCCGCGGCGCTCGGCGGTCACGAGGGGCTCGAGGCCGCAAACGCCAACCTGATCGGCCAGGTCACGCTGACCTGGGACGACGCGCAGACGGACCGGACCGCGCTCACCGCCAAGCTGGCGAGGGCCGGGTTTCGGGAGCTCAGTCCTCTCTGACCGCGCTCAGGTCCCGGTGCCGGTCGCCGAGGAGCGCGGGCGAGCGGTGGGAGTGGTCGTGGCGCGGCCCGGGCCGCATGTGCTTCCCCAGCTCGGCCCGCCGATGCTCCGCCGGCGCCCGTCCGATTTGCTCGTGGGCCTCGGCGAGCCCGTAGTGGAGCGCCGCTTTCTGCAGGTCGAAGTTCCCTTGCCGGTCCACCTCGGGCGCGTCCTGGAGGACCCGCCGCGGAACCGTGACGAACGCCTTCGCGGCCCCGTCCACCACGTGGACGAACTCCCGGGGCACCGGGCGCCGCAGCTTCCGCAATCGCCCCGACTCGACGATCAGGTAGCCGTCCTTGACCTCGGCCACCCGTCCCATCGTGCGCCTGTCGCTCGCGACTACCTCATACCCCCTCACGGCGTCCCTCCTCGGTCTGTTCGGACTGGGATACCCACCAGGGCCGATTCCTAACGGGAATAGGCCCCTAGTGCGCTTCGTTGCAGCGTTACGAAAGCCGCTGCTAGGGTGGCGCGGTGAGTGAGGTGACGCCCACCGAGCCCCGGCGACTGGCGGCAGAGGCGCGCGATCGCGTGCGGTTCGAGGAGGAAGCGTTGGAGCTCGCGGATCAGGTCTACCGGGTGGCGAGGCGGCTCGTCGGCAGCCGCGAGGAGGCCGAGGACCTCGTTCAGGACACCTACGCGCGTGCCTTCCGGAGCTGGCAGTCGTATACGCCCGGCACCAACCTGCGCGCGTGGCTCTTGCGCATCATGACGAACCTGAACATCGACCGCGGCCGCCGCAAGCAGCGCGCACCCGAGATGCAGCCGCTCGAGGAAGGCGACTACTACCTCTACAACAAGCTCGAGGAGTCGTCACGCGAGCCGGTCTCGGACCAGGACGCCGTCGTCGAGCGGCTCTCGCAGGACGACGTCGTCTCTGCGCTCTCGTCCGTCCCGCACGACTTCCGCGACGTCGTCGTGCTCGTCGACATCGGCGACTTCACCTACCAGGACGCGGCCCAGATCCTCGACATTCCGATCGGCACCGTCATGTCGCGTCTCCACCGTGGCCGTCGTATCCTGAAGAGCGCGCTCGCCGAGCAAGCGGTTGGAGGCAGCTGATGGCGTTCGAGCCGGATCCCTGCGAGAAGTGCGAGGAATGGATGCAGCCCTACCTCGACCGGGAGCTGAGCGATGCGGAGCGGGCCGAGGCCGAGCTGCACCTCGAAGGGTGCGGGTACTGCCAGAAGCGCTACCGCTTCGAGGAATCCCTGCGTGTGTTCGTCCGCGAGGTCTGCTCCGAGCAGATGCCAGCTGAGCTGAAGCAGAAACTCGTGTCCCTGCGGACGCCGCTCTAGCCCTCCTAGCTCTCTTCGCGCAGCCGGTCCGGCAGGTCTTCCCGTCGATCGACGTCCCCGGGTGAGCCGAGGTCGTCGCACGGGACCAGTGCGGGCTCGAGTGCCCGGGCGCCCTCGTCGGGAACGTTCTTCCAGACGGGTCGGCCGAGCACCACAGGGTGTCCGCGCGATCCCCCGTAGGAGGCCGCGACCACGTCGCCCGCACCCGCCCGCCACGCGGCGACCACCCGGTCGACCGCGGCCGGCGACAGGTCGGGGCCGTCGGCGAGGATGATCGCCGCGGCCGCCGTCTCGCCGTGAAGCGCCTCGAGGCCACAGCGCAGCGATGCTCCCGGCCCGCGCTCCCAGTCCGGGCACGCAACCACCCGAGCGTCGGTGTCGACGTCGTGGGCGCCCGTCACGACCACGACCTCGCCGATCTCGACGCTTCCGCCCAGGCGCTCGAGCACTTCCGCAAGCAACAGGCGCTGCTTGGGCGACCCGTACCGGGTTGCCGCACCGGCGGCGAGAACGACGGCGCCTACTTGCAGCCGTTCAGCGAGCGCCAGAGCCGGGTCACCTCGCGAATGTACGTGAGCGAGGCCCTGTTCGGAGCGCCGCCGGCCTTCTGGACGGCGGTCGGGCCGGCGTTGTAGGCGGCGAGGGCCAGCTCCGTCGACTGGAATCGGTCGAGCAGCATGCGCAGATAGCGCGCGCCCGCGCGCACGTTCTGCTCGGGCGTGGAGGTGTCGAGCTCGAGGTGTCTTGCGGTTGACGGGAGCACCTGGAGCAAGCCGTGGGCGCCCGCGGCCGAGCGCGCATCGGGCTCGAACCTCGACTCGACGTTGGCGACAGCGGCGAGCAGTGCGAGCGGCAGCTGCGTCTCGATCGAGGCCTGTTCGAATCCGGGGCGGAAGTGGCTCGGGATCGGGCACGGGCCGTAGACGATCCGGGGTGGCCGCGTCGCCGCACGCGTCTTCCCCGCGGTCGCCTGGCCCACGAAGCCGGCGACGAGTCCCGAGACGACCGCAACGAGCAGGAGCGCAGCAATCCGCGGCCACATGGATCGCCATCGTACCCCGCTGTGCGGGCGTTCTACGCCCGAATGGGGGGCCCCGTTCGAGTGACGGTGTTCGAGGGATGCGGAGACCAACCCAGCCGGCCGATTCCTCTTTTGCGTCGAGCCTCATTGCCGGCTCGCCCGATTCGAACAGGAGGTCGTCCTGCGTTTTCGCTGGACCATCGCGCTGGCGGCAGCGCTTGCCGGCGCCTGCGCCACCGTCTCGCCTGCGCGCACGGCCACGTCGTGCGGGCCGTCTGGTTACGCATACGCCGGCGTGCACGCGAATCAGAACGGCGACGGGATCTCGGCGGTGCTGACCTCGGTGGGGCAGCCGGAGGTCCAGAGCGGCCATGTTGCCGGGTGGGTCGGAGTCGGCGGCCCCGGACAGGGCCCGGGCGGTAGCGACGAGTGGATCCAGGTCGGCCTGAACAGCCTGCCGGGCACGGGCAACACGCTCTATTTCGAGGTCATGCGCCCGGGCGCCGGCGCGAGCTACACGGAAGTGGCGACGAACGTGAGCAACGGGCGTCCGGTCCGCGTCGCCGTGCTCGAGACCGCGAGCAACCCCAATGGCTGGCGCGTCTGGGTCAACGGCCGGCCCGTGACGCCGCCGATCGAGCTCGCCGGAAGCCACGGGGCGCTGATGCCGATGGCGATGGGCGAGAGCTGGGACGGCGGGCGGCCGGCGTGCAACCGCTTCAGCTACCGCTTCGACCGGGTCTCGGTGGCCGGGGCCCCCGGCGGCTCCTGGCAGGCCGCGAGTGACGCCGCGGTGCTCCAGGATCCAGGCTACCGCGTCGTCAAGCGAGCGGCGGCCTCGTTCGACGCCTCGACGACCGGCCGCTACTGACGGCCGTGCGGACGCCACGGGTCGGGACCGCCCGGCCGGTCGCCGCCACAGCCCCGCTGCGGAAGGGCTAGGCGGTGGGAGTTACAGCCAGGATGTCCGCCAGATGGATCAGGCGGAACGTCTGCCGGACGGCGCGCATCCGGTCGGCGTCGTCCTCGATCTCCGGAAACGCGCGCCAGAGGTCGCGGGCGCACAGCAGTAGGTCTCTGATCTTGTCCAGATCCTCGCCTCCTGAGCCGTTCCGCTCCTGACAGGCGTTCAGCGCCAGGCCGAGCACGCCGACCGTGTCGGGCTGGCGCGTCCAGAGGAGCGGCGTCGCCATCGACAGGTACTGGTGGATGCGGGCGAGCACCATCGGCTGCGTGAAGGTGTCGCTGCCCTTCGGCTTGGTCGGGTCGAGCGGGGGCTCGCCGTCGGCGATCCGGTTCGCGTTGCCGGCGAGCATCCCGCGAATCTGCGCGCCGTCGAGCCCGGCCACGCGCGCCGTCCTCAGCGCGACCAGCAGCGACGACGGCTGCTGGCCGTAGGGATAGTCGGACGCGTACAGCACCTGCTCCGGCGAGGCTCGCCGGAAGAAGTCGAGCAGGTCGATCGGACTCCAGGCGGAGGTGTCGAAGAACACGCCCGCCTGGCCCGCGAAGTGACCGGTCAGTGCGTCGAGGTCTGCTATTCCGGCGTGGGCGATGATCAGCTGCGCCTCGGGGTAGGCGTCGACGAGCCCCGCCAGGTCGTCCGCGATCGGCGGCAGGCCGCGGCCTCCGTGGATGAGGATCGGCACGCGCCGCTCGGCGGCCAGCGCGAACACCGGCGCCAGCCGCTCGTCGTTGAGCAGGAAGCGTTGTGCGCGGGGGTGCAGCTTGATTCCCCGCGCGCCGCGGTCGAGGCAGCGCACCGCCTCGTCGATGGGATCCTCGGCGAGGTCGAGCCGGACGAACGGGATCAGGCGACCCTCAGCGCGAGCCGCGTATTCGAGCGTCCGGTCGTTCGGCGCCCGGAACCCGGGGTGCCGGTCGGGCTCGTCCATGCAGAACACGAACGCCCGCGAGATGCCGTACCTCTCCATCACTCCGGCGAGCTCGTCGTAGTCGCCGACCATCCCGTCGATGTCGTTGCCGAGATGGAGGTGGGCATCGAAGATGTCGGCGCCAGCCGAAGGCAGCTCTCGGCGGAGCTCCTTGTCCCACTGCGCGACCAGCTCCTGGGCGCGCTCGATCGCTTCGTCCACTGCTCCGAGTCTATGCGCGGGTGCCAGGCCGAAGGAGCCGGTGGAGGTCGTCGATCCGCTCGAGATCGTGCCCGGGGAGAAGCTGCCTGATCCGCTCCTCCGAGACGTCGTCGTGGATCTCGAAGATGATGCTCACCGGCGCGCCGTCGAGGAGGCCGGCTGCGCCCTCGATGATCCGCACCTCGGCGCCCTCGGCATCGATCTTGATCGCGTCCGGCGGACCGAGCTCGTCCCAGAGACCCGCGACGGTCCGGATCTCGACCGTGCTTCCCGGCGCCTTCACCAGCCGCAACGTCGCCTGGGCCGAGCGGCCGACATCGTGGAGAACGCCTTCGCTCCGCTCGCCTCCGACCGCGCAGGCGTGGACATGCACGTTCCGGAGCCCACTCAGCCCGATCGTCCTCTCGAGCCGGGCTCGGGTCTCCGGCCCCGGCTCGAACGCGTGGACCCGGCCGGACGGCCCTACGCGGCGACTGCAGAGCGCGGTGAAGAACCCGGCGTGGGCGCCGACGTCCCACACCGTCATCCCGGGCTGGAGCACGGCGATCAGTGCCTTCTGCACCGCCGGCTCGTGCGTTCCCGCCCAGTACGACTTCTCGCGCTGCGGATCGACCACGAGCTTCAGGCCCCGCGCGGGGCCGGAGAGGACCATCACCGGGATCGCGTGCTTCGGCAGGGCGGCGTTCAACAGAGGGCGCAGAACTTTCGCGGCCCGGCTCACGAGCGGCACAGGCTCAGGCTACCCATTACGATTCGCGAGCCTTGGCAGACGTCCTGATCTACGCGGACACGGGCCGATCGCCGGAGATGCGCCACGAGGTGCCGATCGGGATCCCCGATCCGTTCCTCTACGTCGAGCGAAACGGCTCGCGCCACGTCGTGGTCACGTCGTTTGAGCTCGACCGGGTCCGCGAGATCCACGGCGGCCTGGAGGCGCACCCCTACGAGGAGTTCGGCTACGACGAGCTGATCGCCCAGGGGCTACCGCTGGAGGAGGTCTACCTCGGGGTGACGGTGAACGCGTGCAAGGCGCTCGGCGTCGAGGAGGCGATCGTCCCCGCGACGTTCCCGCTCGAGTTCGCGGACCGGCTGCGCGAGGAGGGCTTGCGGCTTCGCGTCGACCGTGGCCCCTTCGAGGAGCGCCGACGTGTGAAGAACCCCGCCGAGCTGGCGGGGATCCGGCGCGCGCAGCGCGCGGCCGAAGCCGGGATGGACGCGGCCCGCGACCTGCTCCGCCGCGCAACGGCCAACGGCGCCGCGCTGGTCGTCGACGGGGAGCCGCTCACCTCGGAGCGCATCAAGGGCGCGATTGCGGCTGTCTTCACCGCGCACGGGATGGTCGCGGACGAGTTCATCGTCTCGCACGGGCCGCAGAGCGCGGTCGGCCACGACATGGGCTCCGGCCCGATCTCGCCCGGCGAGCCGGTCGTGATCGACCTCTGGCCGAAGGACGTCGAGACCGCCTGCTACGCGGACCTGACGCGCACCTACGTGGTCGGCGACCCGCCGGAGGAGATCGTCCGATACCACACGCTCTGCAAGGAGGCGCTCGACTGCTCGCTCGAGGCGATCCGCGCCGGCGTGCCCGGGAGCGAGGTGTTCGAGCTGGTGTGCGAGCTCTTTCACGCCGCGGGCCAGCCGACCCAGCTCTCGAAGCAGCCGGGCGAGGTGTTGGAGAACGGCTTCTACCACGGGCTCGGGCACGGAGTCGGCCTCGAGGTGCACGAGGCGCCGTGGCTCGGGCGCGCGCCGGGCGAGCTCGTCGCCGGCGACGTCGTCACGGTCGAGCCGGGCCTGTACAAGCACGGCTACGGCGGCGTCCGGCTCGAGGACCTGGTGCTCGTCACCGACGACGGCGTCGAGAGCCTGACCGACTACCCCTACGAGCTGACTCCGTAGTGTCGGACGCAGCGATCGAGACGCTGCTGGCGGAGGAGCGGCGCTATCCGCCGCCGCCCGAGTTCGCCGCGCAGGCGAACGCGCAGCCGAGGATCTACGACCTGACCATGGACGAGCTCTGGGAGCGGGAGGGACGCGAGCGCGTCACCTGGTTCGAGCCGTTCACGGAGCTTCTGGAGTGGGAGCTCCCGTACGCGAAGTGGTACCTCGGCGGCAAGCTGAATGTGACGTACAACTGCGTCGACCGGCACGTCGAGGCCGGCAACGGCGCCAAGGTGGCGTACTACTGGGAAGGCGAGCCGGTGGAAGACCGCCGGGCGCTGACCTTCGCCGACCTGCTCCGTGAGACGACGAAGCTGGCGAACGCGCTGAAGGCGCTCGGTGTCCGTAAGGGGACGCCGGTCGGCATCTACATGGGCATGGTCCCGGAGATGCCGATCGCGATGCTCGCGTGTGCTCGCATCGGCGCGCCGCACACGGTGGTCTTCGGCGGGTTCTCCGCCGACTCGCTCAGCGGCCGGCTCCAGGACATGGAGTGCGAGGTCCTGATCACGCAGGACGAGGCGTGGCGGCGCGGCCAGACCGTGCCGCTGAAGGCGACCGCGGACGAGGCGCTGGCGGAGTCGCCTTCGGTGAAGACGGTGATCGTACTCCGGCGGACGGGTGGCGACACGCCGATGCAGGACGGCCGTGACGTCTGGTGGCATGACGTTGCCACGGACGAGTCGGATTGCCCGTGCGAGCCGATGGACTCCGAGGACCTGCTCTACCTGCTCTACACGAGCGGGACGACCGCGAAGCCGAAGGGGATCGTCCATACGACCGGCGGCTACCTCGTCGGCGTCGCCGCGACGCACCACTACATCTTCGACGTCAAGCCCGACACCGTGTACTGGTGCGCGGCGGACGTCGGGTGGGTGACCGGGCACAGCTACATCGTGTACGGGCCGCTCTGCAACGGCACGACCGGCGTCATGTACGAGGGCGTGCCCGACTTCCCCGACAAGGACCGCTGGTGGGCGATCGCCGAGCGCTACGGCGTGGACGTCCTCTATACGGCGCCGACTGCCATCCGCGCGCACATGAAGTGGGGCGCCGAGTACGCGGAACGCCACGACCTCTCGAAGCTTCGGCTCCTCGGGTCGGTCGGCGAGCCCATCAATCCCGAGGCGTGGATGTGGTACCGCGAGCACATCGGCGGCGGCCGGACGCCGGTCGTCGACACGTGGTGGCAGACCGAGACGGGGATGATCTTGATCACGCCGCTGCCGGGGGTGACGACGGTGAAGCCTGGCTCGGCGACGAAGCCGTTCCCCGGGGTCGACGCCGCGGTCTACGACGAGCAGGGTAATGAGGTGGGGCCGGGTGGGGGCGGCTACCTCGTCGTGCGGCGGCCGTGGCCGGCGATGCTGCGCGGGATCCATCGCGACCACGACCGCTACGTCGAGACCTACTGGAGCCGCTTCCCGGGTGTCTACCTCGCCGGCGACGGCGCTCGGATCGATCGCGACGGCGACTTCTGGCTCCTGGGCCGCGTCGACGACGTGATGAACGTGTCCGGCCACCGGATCTCGACGATCGAGGTCGAGAGCGCGCTCGTCGACCACCCCGCGGTCGCCGAGGCTGCTGTCTGCGGCCGCACGGATGCCCTGACCGGGCAGGCAATCGTCGCCTACGTGACGCTGCGCGGCGGCTTCGAGAGCTCCATCGAGATGCTGGACGAGCTCCGTGACCATGTCGCGAAGGTGATCGGGCCGATCGCGAAGCCCGCGAACATCGTCTTCACACCCGAGCTGCCGAAAACCCGCAGCGGCAAGATCATGCGCCGCCTGCTGCGGGACGTCGCCGAGAACAGGCCGCTCGGGGATACCACCACGCTCGCCGACCCCGCTGTGGTCGAAGAGATCAAGACGCGCGCGGTCGCCGGCGCAAGCGACGAGTGACGACCACCGGCGGCTCGGCGTCGAGCTCTTCAACGAGGTCTGGCGCCTGGTGGAGACGCGCGAGGACGACGACCGCAGGCTGCACGGTGCCCACGCATCACGGTTCCACTGGGGCGAGGCGGCGGAGTGCCGGCCGGAGAATCTCGCCCGCGGCGAGTGGCAGGTGTCGCGGGTCTACGTCGTGCTGGGGCGGGCGGGGCCTGCGGTCACGCATGCGCAGCGCTGCTCGACCACTGCGAGCGCGCCGGGCTCGGCGACTGGGACCTCGCCTACGCGTACGAGGCGCTCGCGCGTGCCCACGCGCTGGCCGGGAGCTCCGAGGCCCCCGTCTGGAAGGCGAAGGCGCGTGAAGCAGGCGACCCGATCGCCGACCCCGAGGACCGCGAGCACTTCGACGAGGATTTCTCGACGCTCTAGATCACGTCGAGCCCATGGCGGCTGTACGACCAGGGCCAGTCCTCGATGCGGTCGCACAGCCCGGCCTTGAGCGGGTTCCCAAGTACGTAGCCGCAACGGTCGAAGACGCCGTCCTCCTCGACCACGCGGCACTGGAAACGCTCAGCGAAGACGTGCCCGAACCGGCTGTACCGACTATTGAAGGCGCGCGCGTAGCGCGAGTGAAACCACTGCATCGCAAGCGAGAGATTCCGGCAGGCTGCTTCGACGACTGCGTGGTAGTGCGTCGTCATGACGCACGCTGCCAGCACCTCGATGTCGAATCGCCGCGCCGTCTTAATCAGCATCCCGAGTGCGGTAGTCCGATCCTGCGGGTCAGGGAACGGCGGCACGTCGCAGACGCCTCGGATGAAGACGTGGAAGTAGCCGTCCGGCAGCGACGTCCGGCGCACATAGCCCATGGGAACGAGGCTACCGACCTCTTGCGGCGCTCCCAGCCCCTGTGGGCGAACTGTCACTCATTCGTTTCAACCCAGTCTCAGAGACTGGGTTGAAAACGCCACAAAGAACGACTCGGCTGTTCTGGCCGGGGCGGTTCTTCAGTCAGCCGAGCAGCTTTTCGAAGCGATCGGCGTCGTCGAACGGGCCGATCAGGGCGAGGCGCAGGGCCTTGTCGTCGATCAGTTCCTGCGCAAGACGCTGGACGTCCTCGGCCGTGACGGCCTCGACCCCGGCCAGCACCTCCTCGGGCTCTGGCACCCGCCCCTCGAGCACTTCACGGCGAAGCCCGAACATGATCAGCCCGTGCGGGCTCTCGATCTGGAGCACGAACCGCCCTTTGGCGAAGTTCTTCGCCTTCCGCAGCTCGTCCTCGGGAACCGGCTCCTCTGCGATCATCCTCAGCTCCGCGGCGACGGTGCGGATCGCCTCGTCGATCCGCTCGATGTCCACTCCGCCCTGGGAGTAAAGCGAGCCCGCGTCCGTGTAGGAGTGGTTGGTCGCAAAGATGTAGTAGGCCAGCCCACGCCGCTCACGCACCTCCGTGAAGAGCCGGGACGACATCCCGCCGCCGAGCACGGTCGACAGGACCATCAGGATGTAGCGGCTGGGGTCGGTGAGCGGCCGGCTGCGGACGCCGAGGCAGATGTGTGCCTGGTCGGACTGCTTCGTGTGCACCTTCACGCGTGACCCGTTCGGCGAGGGCAGCGCGGGCAGCGGCGTTCCGGTCGGCGCGTCCTCGAGGTCGCCGAGCAACTCCTCGATCCGCTCGGTGAGTCCGCCACCGGTACGGCCGCCGACCCCGACGACCATGCGCGACGGCTTGTACCAATGGCCGACGTAGTCGAGGAACGTGTCACGCGTCGCTCCCTGCACGGTCTCCTTCCGGCCGATGACGTCCCAGCCGAGCGGGTGGTCGCCGTAGACGAGCTCCTCATACACGCCGTCGACGAAGTCGCGCGGCGTATCGAAGTACATGTTCATCTCCTCGATGATCACGCCCTTCTCGCGGTCGATCTCCGCGGCGTCGAACGTCGAGTGACGGAGCATGTCCACGATCACGTCGAGCGCCACGTCGCGGTGCTCGGCCGCGCACCTGACGTAGTAGCCCGTGTACTCCTTGCTCGTGAACGCGTTGAACTCGCCTCCGATCGAGTCAACCTCGCCGGCGATGTCGCGCGCGGTCGGGCGCCGCTCGGTGCCCTTGAAGAACATGTGCTCAGCGAAGTGGGCGATCCCATTCGTCTCGCGCGTCTCGTAGCGCGACCCGGCCGCGAGCATCACGAAGCAGGAGACGGACTGCGCCTGCGGCATCGGTGCCGTCAAGAGGCGTAGCCCGTTCGAAAGCGTCTGACGCTCGAATGCGGCCATGTCCCGGATCCTAGCCACGGCGGGTCGGCTAGCCGCGGTCGAAGGTGAAGACGGTCGTCCCGAGGAGGCCGGACGGCTCGACCTGGAGCGTGCACGCGCCGCCGGCGTGGCCCGTTACCGGCAGCTCGCCGCGCCAGACCTCGTCCGGCGCGGGCGAGGGGTAGTCGAGGTGCTTGACGACCTTCCCGTCGAGGAGAACGTCGACGGTCTGGGGGCCCTTGATCAGGAGCGTCAGCCGGAACGTGCCCCGCGTGCACCCGTAGGCGACGAAGCTCGCCCGGTTATGCGCATAGATGTCGCCGTTGACCTGGAGGCCGGTCACGCGCGAGACCACACGCAGCGGCCGATCAAGCTTCCACAGGACGAGCCCGGCCTGGGTCAGGCCCTGCTGTGCGATTTGTGCGACGCGCTCGCCGACGAGCTCGAACCACGTCGACGCGACGGCGAACTTCGGCTCCCCCCGTCCCGACGACGGCACGAACACCGTTCCGTCTTGCTGGATTTCGGCCGAGGTCTGGGGCAGAGGGCCAGGTACCTCAGGGCCGAAGTGGTAGACGCGGTCGACGCGCTTGTTCCAGAAGAGCGTTTCCCAGACACCGTTCCAGGAGGGCTCGCCGTCGTAGAGGTACACCACGCCCTTGTGGGCCGCGTGGTCGATCCAGCGCGGGTCGGAGCCGAGGAACGTCCGCTGCTGGGCGCGCGCCTGCTCGGCGACGAAGCGGCTGGACACAACCGACGCCGCGGCAAAGGCGACCAGGAGCAGCACCGGCACCGCGCGCAGGTACCGGCCGGGCACGAAGGCGAACGAGGCCGCCGCGACTGCCGCAACGGCCGAGTAGACCGCGACGAGCGTGCCCGATGAGCTCGCCTGCAGCAGCTTGTAGAGCGGGATCAGCGTCATCGTGTCGTGCGTCGTGTAGATGGTCACGAGGCGCTTGACCGGCAGGACGAGCAGCACCGCGGCGGCGGCCAGCGCGACCGCCGCACGCTCGAGGTAGCTCCCAGCGGGGCGGCGCTCGAGCCAGAGCATCAGCCCGACGAAGAGCACCGGCCCGAGCGCGATCAGGTTACGCTCGACCAGCCGGTCGGAGTAGCGCGACGCGAAGATGCCGATCTCGACCACCAGCCAGGCGGTGACGGACGCTGCGACCGCCAGGTAGGCGCGGACGCGCGGGTCGGGCTCGCCCCGCCGTAGCGCCCGCACCAGCAGCAGCGCGACCGCGCCCGCCGGGAAGAGCCCACACAGCACGAGCAGGTCGGCGAGGTGGTAGACGACGTACTTGGCCGCGCCGCCGACGCTGTACCCGGTCTGTGCGACGACTTCGTAGCCACCAAGCGCGCCTTCCCCCGAGGCCAGCCGCCAGACCAGCCAGGCGACGAGCAGCCCCGCGAGCCCGGCCGCCGCCGGCCAGAGCCGCCGCAATCCGCCCCACGAGCGCGTCATCGCCGCCTCCAGCGCCGCCGCCGTCGCGAACGCGGGCAGCAGCACGATCGCCTGCAGCCGGGTTGCCGACACCGCCGCCACCGCCAAAACGAGCAACGCCTGCCTCCGCAGCGTCGGGCGCGCGATCGCCTCCGCGCCCGCCCAGACCGCGAGCACGAACAACGGATAGAACAGCACCTCGGTCATCACCAGCCCCGCATAGGTGAGGCCGGGGGCGGCCACCGCCAGCACCGCCGCGACCAGGGCCGACCCCCGGGAGACGAGCGATCGCGCCCACAGATACACCGGCACCGCCGCCAGCGACATCGCCAGCGCCTGCAGCCCCTGCAGCAGCTCGTAGCCCGTGCCCAGCCCGACCACACTGAGCGGCAGCCCGGCCAAGACCGGAGTCAGCAGGCTGTAGAACGGCGTCGGCCCGCCCAGGATGTCCAGCGATCCGTGCTCGTACAGCCCCCGGCCGAGCAGCCCATAGACCATCTCATCCGGGGCAATCCACGGAACCGGCACCTCCAGTGCAGCCCAGGCGCGCAACCCGGCAGAAACCAGCACCAGCCCGACAAGCGCCCCCCATTCCCGCCGCCGCGTC